>LKMJ01004444.1_pt1 | contig 13190 bp, 15 predicted proteins | sample 643391 | NCBI WGS metagenome assembly LKMJ01 (sample SAMN04112250, study PRJNA286221) | soda lake metagenome | biome: soda lake; feature: Kulunda Steppe; material: water; isolation source: sample PL-Br10 brine of Picturesque Lake | place: Russia: Kulunda steppe | collected 2010-07
GCCGCGTAGCGTCGCGTCGATGTCCGCGTCCGGGCGGGCGAGATACCCGCGAGCGATGGGGCTCCACGGCATCACGCCGATATCCTCCCTGTCGCAAAGCGGCAACATCTCTCGCTCCTCCTCGCGATACGCGAGGTTGTAGTGGTTCTGCATCGTCACGAACCGGTCGAATCCACGACGGTCGCTCGCGTGTAACGCAGCGCCGAACTGATGGGCCCACATCGAGGAGGCGCCGAGATATCTGACCTGCCCCCGGCGGACCGCGTCGTCGAGCGCGCCCATCGTCACGTCGATAGGCGTCTCGGGGTCCCATCGGTGGATCTGATAGAGGTCGACCGTCTCCATGCCGAGCCGGTCGAGGCTGTGCTCCAGTTCCTGTTCCAGCGCCTTTCGCGAGAGTCCGCCGGAGTTCGGGTTCCCCTCGTCCATCCGGAAATAGCCCTTCGTCGCGACGACCGCCTCCTCGCGGTGGCCCTCCAGCGCCTCGCCGAGGACCCGCTCGGACTCGCCGTTCGAGTACATGTTGGCGGTGTCGAAGAAGTTGATCCCCAACTCCAGCGCGCGCTCGACGAGCTCCTTCCCCTCCTCCTCGCCGAGGATCCACTCGCGCCAGTCGGGGTCGCCGAAGCTCATGCAGCCGAGACAGAGCCGGGAGACGGTCATGCCGGTGTTGCCGAGCGTCGTGTACTCCATGGGATCCGCTCGCAGGCGACTCCCAAAAAGGTGGGTTCGACGGGGGATGACGCCGGAACGGCTCCGCCGGTCGATCGCGCCCGGCGAGGCGTCGTCCTCACTCGTTGCGGAACGAGGCCGTATAGACGAGGAACGCGCCGGTTAGCAGCACGAACGAGAGGAAGGTGACGAGCGCGAGCACGTTCGCGACCGGGTCGAGCGGGGCCAGGAACTCCTGGCCGGTCGTAGCGAGCACCAACACGGCGAGGAGGGCGGCGATCAGGCCGAGCAGCCAGTTCGTGAGCAGGTCGTCCATGTCCGACCCGTCACCCGGGTCGATTAAAAAGCCCGCGGGGACGGGGGGCGACGCTGGCGTCGACGAGCGCCGTCCCGGCGTCGAGTCCGCCACCGGGTTCGCCCCCGACGTTATGCCGCCGGCGCGCGTATCGCGGTCGTGAGCGACGACGTCACCTGCTGGCTGCTCGGCGATCAGCTCGACCCGACGCTCGACGTCCTCGCGGCGGCCGACGACGTCCTCCTGATCGAGGCGCACGACTTCGCGGATCGAAAACCGTACCACGCCCACAAGCTGACGCTCGTCTTCTCGGCGATGCGCCATCTCCGCGGCGAGCTTCGCGACCGCGGCCACGACGTGACCTACCTCGAGGCCGGCTCCTTCGGCGACGGGCTCGACGCCTTCCTCGCCGATCGGCCGAACGCGACGCTCCGGCTCATGCGTCCCGCGAGCCACGGCGCCGGCGAGCGCCTTCGTGACCTCGTCGCGGTCCGTGGCGGACGCCTCGAGCTCGTCGAGAACGAGGGGTTCCTGACGGCGCCCGCGGAGTGGCGCGAGTGGGCCGGCGAGCACGAGCCCGGCCGAACGTACCGTCAGGAGCACTGGTACCGACACGTGCGACGCGAGACGGGGGTGTTGATGGACGGCGACGAGCCGGTCGGCGGGGAGTGGAACTACGACGATCACAACCGGGAGACGCCTCCGGACGACTGGAATCCTCCGGAGCCGCCCGCCTTCGAGCCCGACGCCCTCACGCGGGAGACGCACGACTGGGTCACGGAGCGGTTCGACACGTGGGGCGAGTCCGACATCGCGGGATTCCGTTGGCCGGTGACACGCGAGGGGGCGCTCGACGCCCTCGACGACTTCATCGAGCGACGCCTCCCCGCGTTCGGCCGGTATCAGGACGCGCTCGTCGCCGGCGAGCCCTTCCTCGCACACTCGCTGTGCTCGGCGGCGATCAACCTCGGGCTGCTCGGCCCGGGCGAGGCCGTTCGGGCCGTCGAGGAAGCCTACGAGGATCGAGGGGTCGAGCCCGGCGCGTACGACCCGGCGAGCCACGGGATCGGGACGGGAGACGCGACCTCCACGACCCTCGATGCGTTCGCCGACCCCGTCGACCACGACGGCGACGCCCCGGAGGACGATGCGGCCGACCTCCCGCCGGTCCCGCTCAACGCGGCCGAGGGATTCATCAGGCAGGTGCTCGGCTGGCGGGAGTTCGTGCGACACGTCTACCGCGAGACGATGCCGGGTCTCGCGGCGGCGAACCAGCTGGCGCAGTCCCGCGATCTCCCGCCGGCCTACTGGACCGGTGAGACCGACATGACCTGTCTCTCGGAGGCCGTGGGCCACGTCCGCGAGCACGGCTACGCCCACCACATCGAGCGGCTGATGGTGCTGTCGAACTTCGCGCTGCTCTACGGGGCCGATCCGGCGGAACTCAACGAGTGGTTCCACCTCGGCTTCGTCGACGCGTACCACTGGGTGACGACGCCGAACGTCGTCGCCATGGGGTCGTTCGGCACCGACGTCCTCTCCTCGAAGCCGTACGCCTCCTCGGGGAGCTACGTGAACCGGATGAGCGACTACTGTGCGTCCTGTCCGTACGCCGTCTCCCGGACGACCGGCGAGGGCGCCTGCCCGTTCAACGCGCTCTACTGGGACTTCCTGAAGCGACACGAGGACGTCCTGCGTGGAACGGGACGGATGGGGCTGATGTATTCACACGTCGACGGGAAGGACGACGAGGAGTGGGCGGCGATCCGCGATCGGGCCACCGAGGTCCGTGAATTGGCCGCCGCTGGCGACCTGTGAGGCCGGTCGACGATCTCGTGACCTACTGATCTACGTGTCGACCCGGCTTGCGAGCGCGCGAACCCGCGGGAGCACCTGCTCGTAGCCGAGCGCGACGACGCCGACGTACAGCGCGACGAGCCCCATGGCGACCGCCCAGAGCCCGACGACGACGTCCCCGCCGGTCACCGCGGCGACCCCGAACCGTTCGAGCGCGAGGCCGACGACGGCGGCCGCACCGGCGCCGAGGACCAACACGAGCAGTTCGAACAGCTCCGCGGCGAACCCGGATAGCTTCACCATACCGTCGGGCCGAGACGGGTATATATCACTCTTTCGCAGGAGCTACCATATCTCGCCACGAACCGGCGTGCGTGACCGACCCCGCCTTTCCGATCGAACGGCACGTCCTCGACCCGGGGTGTGAGCGTTGTCCGGACCTCGCCGCGTGCCGGACGAAGATCGCGTGGGGAACCGGCCCGCTCGACGCGGAGGTGTTCGTCGCCGGCGAGGCGCCCGCCGCGGGCGATCCCGACGCTGACCGGTGGCGCGGCGGCAACCTGACGGGGCTCGCGTACACCTCGCGTCACTCCGGTCGGCGGATCCGCCGGCTCGTGGCCGACTGCGGCTACGCCGACCGGACGTACTTCACGAACGCGGTGAAGTGTTTCCCGCGCGATCCCGACGCGGATCGGGAGACGAATCGGGAACCGACCGACGACGAACGACGTCGCTGCCGGGACCACCTCCGAACGGAGCTCTCGCGGGTCGCGCCCGACGTCGTCTGTCCGACCGGCAAACACGCCACGCGGTCGGTGCTCGCGCTCGCGAACGCGACGATCGACGACGTCGCCGACGGGTTTCTTGACGCAGTTCTGCGACCCGTCGAGGTCGCGATCGACGACACCCACGGCGTGGGCGACACGGACGGCGGGGATGACGACGGCGCCGAGGGCCGCGCGACCGTGCAAGCCACCGTCGTGCCCCTGTTGCATCCCTCGTATCGCGACGTGTGGGCGGCCCGAATCGGATACGACGACGCCGACGCCTACGGGTCGGCGGTACGGGAGGCGCTGGACGCGGCGACGCGGTGAGGTGGCGAGGCGGTCGTCCGCGTCGACGTCACTCACTTCATCCCGAACGCACGCATCGTCGAGTCCGCGACGCCCTTGGCGATCAGCGCCAGGCCGGAAAGCAGGATCATCACGCCCGCGCCGACGACGGGGTCGTGGATCGTGAGAAGGGCCACCGCGAGAAACACCACGACGACGCCGAGGATGCCTTCGAGTCCGAGGGTGTCGCGCATGGACGGGTGGTCGGCTCGGCTCGACCTAAAAGGGACCGTTTCGGGTCGTCCGACGCGGAGAGTGGTGTTTTTATGCCGTGAGTCACGTATCGGCGCACACGCATGAGCGACGGAGACGGCCGACGTGACCTCCGGATGCCCGAGGGAGACGAGGTGTTCGCCGAGGTCGTAGAGATGCTCGGGGCGAACCGTGTCAAGGTCCGCTGTGCGGACGGCAAGGAGCGGACGGCTCGGATCCCCGGTCGAATGCAGAAACGGGTCTGGATCCGCGAGGAGGACATCGTGCTCGTCGACCCGTGGGACTGGCAGGACGAGAAGGCCGACATCGCCTGGCGCTACGAGAAGAACGAGGCCGAACAGCTTCGCGAGGAAGGCCACCTGCAGTGACGCCGACGGCGTGGCCGGCGCGTGCGACGGCACGGCCGGATGCCGCCGTCTCCCGTCTCAGTTCTCGATCCGTTCGGCGACCCCGACCAGCGTCGCGCCCGCGGTGACGGTCGACTCGCGCGCGACCGAGTAGACGATCCCGTCGCGGTCGGCGGTCGCGACCTGCAACGTCTCGAAGGTCGTCGGATCGTACACCTCGCCCAGCCGGTCGCCCTCGGCGACGTCGTCGCCGATCCGCAGATCGCCCTCGACGGTGAACAGTCCCGAATCGGCCGCCTTCACCCGTCCGAGGTGGTTCCGGGCGACCGTACCGTCCCACGTCGGGGAGTCGCCGGCAAGCAGCTCCGTTTCCCGCAGGACGCCGATCATCCCGTCGACGCCCGTCTCGACCGCCTCGTCGACGATCTCGCGGCTGTGTGCCAGTTCGGGCGTGATCGTGGGGATCCCCTCGCGGGTGGCGGCGACGCGGAACTTCCCGCCGAAGTCGCGCTCGGCCCACTCGACGTCGGCGTCGTCGCCCGCGGCCTCCGCCAACAGCAGGTCGGTGCCGAACGCCTCCGCGAGCGCCCGACAGTCGTCGTCCCCGCGCATGTAGACCGTATGGGTGAGCATCGACGGCGAGCCGGTGTGGAGGTCCACGATGGCGTCCGCCTCGCTCGCGAACGACCAGAGCCGATCCGCCATTCGCTCGTGAAGCGAGCCGTCCGGATCGCCCGGCCAACACCGATTCATGTTTCCGTTGACCGAATCGAGCGGCTCCGGCGTCGTGTACGAGACGTGATCGAAGGTCAACGGGTCGGCAACCGGCACCGCGACGAGGGTACCGCCGATCGCCCCGCTCCCGTCGTGTGCTAGCCGCTCGTGAAGCCGCCTGAGGACGGCGGTGCCGTTCACCTCCCGGCCGTGTTGGGCCGCCTGCGCGTAGACGACCGTGTCGCCGTCGGGGACCGACAGCGTCGGCCCGTCGTCGCCGTCGACGAGCTCGCCGGTGCCGTACACGTGGACGGTCGTGCGGATCGGGACGCCCGAGGGAAGGCGGGCGAGCGTGAGCTCGCGTGCGTCGTGCATGCTCGATTCGTCGGGACGAACCGAGTTATAAGACCGGGTCGCGGATCACTCCCGTTGGTGGACCCAGAACTCCTCGGCTTCCGTCGTCTCCTTTTTGAATATCGGCACCTCGTCTTTCAGCCGGTTGATCCCGTCCTCGACCGTCCGGAACGCCTCCTCGCGATGCCCCGCGAGCACGACGACGAAGACGATGTCCTCGCCGGCCTCTATCACGCCGGTTCGGTGGTGCATCAGCACCTCGAAGACCCCCTCACGCTCCGTCAACTCGTCGGCGATGGCGTCCATCCGCTCGCGGGCGACGCCCTCGTACCTCTCGAACGCGAGGTGCGTCGTCCGGTCGTCGTCGGGGTCATCCTTCGCGCGAACCCGCCCGGTGAACGTCGCGATCGCGCCGGAGCGTTCGGCGCCCGGCGACGCCCGAACTCGCTCGATCAGTTCCTCGACCGTGATCCACGGATCCGCGTCGTCGAGCGCCGCGAGCAGGTCGTCGACGTCGATGCCGGCAGCTTCGGGCGCGCTCGCGATCACCGTTCCGGGAACCCCGTCGGCGTCGCGGTCGTCCCCGAGGAGGACGGTCGGCACCCGAAGCCGGGTGTAGCCGACGGCGACGAGGTAGTCGTGTCCGGGCGCGAGCCGGTCGAGGATCGTGTCGAACCCGTCGGCCGCCCCGGTGCCGCTCCAGGTGCCGTCCTCGGAGAGCGTGATCTCCGTGGCGACGGGCTCCGTCGCGTCCTCCGGCGGGGCCGTCGACGCGATCCCCCCGTCGGTGGAGGGTTCGTCCGGGTCGCTCGAGCCGGTTCGGTCGGCCGAGCCGGTCGAGTCGGCGTCCGGGGAGTTTGCCGCGCGCGCCACGACGGCGACGCGCCCCTCGAGCCGATCGACGAGTCGGTCGACGAGTCGGTCGGCGCCGGGCCCGAGGATCGAGATCGGTTGCATGTCCGATGAGGGGATCGCCAGCGGCTTAGGCGTTTCCCGCGGATGCAACGGTGTCGGCCGCGAGGGAGGAGGAACGCGACCGTACCGACCGCACGGGGACGTTCGCTCGACGCGCGTCTCGTCGCCGCTTGACAATCCTTAAGAGCGCGACCGGGCTACCCGACGGCAATGAGAGTCGTCGTTTCCATCGGCGGGAGCGTGCTCGCGCCGGACCTCGATCCGGACCGAGTCGCCGCCCACGCCGACGCGCTCGAACGGTTGGCGGCGGACGGCTGTGAGCTGGGCGTGGTCGTCGGCGGGGGCGGCGTCGCGCGCGAATACATCGGGGCCGGCCGGGAGCTCGGCGCCAACGAGGTCGAGCTCGATCAGCTGGGGATCGGCACGACCCGGCTGAACGCCCGGCTGCTGATCGCCGCGCTCGACGGACGGGCGAACCTCTCGCCCGCCACGGACTACGACGAGGCCGCCGCGTCGCTTCGCCGGGACGAGGTGTCGGTGATGGGCGGGCTCGTTCCCGGGCAGACGACCGACGCCGTGGCCGCCGGCTTCGCCGAGGCCGTCGACGCCGACCTTCTCGTCTACGCGACGAGTGCCGACGGCGTCTACGACGTCGACCCGAACGTCCACGACGACGCGATCCGATTCAGCGAGATGACGCCGGCGGAGCTCGTCGACGTCGTCCTCCCGATGAGCCGCGACGCCGGCGCCTCCGCGCCCGTCGATCTGCTGGCCGCGAAGCTCATCGACCGCGCCGGGATCCGGTCGGTCGTCCTCGACGGGACCGACCCGACCGCGGTCGTCGACGCGGTCCTGCGCGGCGAACACACGGGAACCGACGTCGTGCCCGCGGGCACCGGCGAACCGAGCTACTGGACGGGAGGAGAATGAGCGACGAAACCGTCGACGACGGAGCGGACGACGGCGACGCCGCAGCCGGCGGATCGGCCGACGACACCGCCGACGGAGCGGCGGACGCATACTCCCCACACATCCTCTCCGAACGCGCCGCCGCCGCCGACGACCGGACCGGTGGAGACGACGAGGAGCGGTTTCACGCCTTCTGGGCCGACGCGGTCGCCGACGAGATCGAGGCACGCGATCCCGACGAACCGATCGTGATCAAAGGCGGGGTCTCCCCCTCGGGGGTCGCCCATCTCGGCAACGTCAACGAGGTCATGCGCGGCTACTTCGTCGCCGAGGTCCTCCGCGAGCGCGGCCACGAGGTCCGCCAGGTGTTCACCTCGGACGACAAGGATCCGCTCCGCAAACTGCCGCGGAAGCTGGCGAACGCCGACGGCGAACTCGTCGGGCTCGGCGACGTCGACGCCGGCGCGCTCGGGCGCAACCTCGGAAAGCCGTACACTGCGATCCCGGACCCGTTCGGCGAGCGGGAGTCGTACGCGGCCCACTTCGCCGCGCTGTTGCAGGCGGACGCCGAACGGCTCGGCGTCCCCGTGGAGATGATCTCCAACACGGCGCTGTACGCCGAGGGCGCCTTCGATGACGCGATCCGGACGGTCCTCTCGGATCTGGACGGCGTCCGCGACGTGCTCTCGACGTATCAGGACAAGGTCGACGACGCGTACGTCCCGTTCAACCCGGTCTGTGCCGACTGCGGGAAGGTGACGGAGACGGTGACGGGCGTCGACGTCGACGCCGGCACGGTCGAGTACGTCTGTACGGACATGGAGGTCGGCGGCGACGTCATCGAGGGCTGCGGACACGAGGGAACCGCCACGTTCCGGGAGGGAAAGCTCCCGTGGCGGCTGGAGTGGCCGGCCCAATGGGACGTGCTCGGCGTCGACTTCGAGCCGTTCGGCAAGGACCACGCCGAGGGGTCGTGGCCCTCCGGCGTCGACGTCGCGCGCAACGTCTTCGGGATCGAGCCGCCCGTCCCCATGGTCTACGAGTGGTTCACGCTGGACGGCGAGGCGCTCTCCTCCTCGGCGGGCAACGTCGTCACCGTCCCCGAGCTCCTCGAGCTGTTGGAGCCGGAGGTCGTCCGATACTTCTTCGCGTTACACCCGAAGAAGGCGCGCGACCTCGACGTCGAGCGGCTCGACCAGCTGGTCGACCGGTTCGACCGGTTCGAGCGCGCCTACTACGGCGAGATCGACGACGCGGAGCTGACGGCGTTCGCCGAGCGGGCGTACCCCTTCGTCGTCGGTGCGGAACGCGCCGGCGGCGAGGCGCGTGAGCACCGCGTCCGGCTCCCCTACACCTTCGCGGCCGTGTTGGGCATGGTCGACGACGTCGACCTCCGCGAGCAGCTCGCCCGCGACGAGGGGCACATCGACGCGGAGACGCCCGAGTGGGCCGTCGAGAAGGCGCTCGCGCGCGTCGAGAAGGCCCGAAACTGGGCGAAACGGACCGACAACGAGTACAACTATCGCTTACAGACGGATCTTCCGGACGTCTCCTTCGACGACGACGTCGCGGCCGCGCTCGACGACCTCGCGGACTTCGTCGCCGCGGGTCACGACGGCGAGTCGATCCAGGGCGAGATGTACGAGACCGCCCGCGAACACGGCCTCGAGGTCGGCGAGTTCTTCCAGGCGGGCTACCGGCTCTTTTTCGACGAGACGCAGGGACCCCGGCTCGGCGAGTTCCTCGGCGAGTTGGAACGGGAGTACGTCGTCGCGCGGCTCCGTCGCGAGGCGTAGATGACCGAGGACCGCTCGCTCGACGACTTCGTCGGCGGGGGATCGGACGCGGACGGCTCGACGACGCCGACCGATGACCCGGATGCGGGGGAGACACAACCTGAAGGCGAGAAACCGGCGGAAGGTGACGACTCGACGGAGGGTCCGAACGCCGATCGAGTGCGTCCGGCCCGGTCGACGGCGACGTGGACGACTGAGGGGGCCGCCTGCGACCGGTGTGGCGACGACGTCGAGCGTCGGTGGGTGGACGACGATGCGATCGTTTGTGCCGCCTGTAAATCGTGGTGACTCCGTGACCGGGCGACGATGAAGGTTTAATAGCCGCCCGGATAACGGATTCTTTACCAACCGTCACCAGTCGTTTCAATAGCACAACACTATGACCGATACCCTTCGGGACCTCCTCGAACGCTCTCCCTCGGTGGTCGCGGCCGGCTATCTCTGTCTCGCCACGGCCTGGCTCCTCGCGACGGATCTGCTGCTCGCGTCGCTCGTCTCGGGGCTCTCTCCGATGGACGCGCCGCGGCTACTGCACGCGTCGGCGTTCGTCGCGTTCTCAACGGGGTGTGTCTATCTCGTCGCGATCAGACACCATCGCTGCACGGAGGCGGCCCGCCGAGACCTGGAGACCTCAAACCAGCAGATACAGGTCCTAAGCCGCGTCTTTCGTCACAACGTCCGCAACGATCTCAACGTCGTGCGTGGCTACGCCAACCTGCTCGAGGACCGCGTCGACGACGAGGAGGGACGACGGTACCTCGAGACGATCCGCGAGACGACGGACGACGTCGTCGCGATCAGCGAGAAGCTCCGCGTCGTCGAGGAGGTCTCCCCGCGAACCACCCAGGGACGCGTCGATCTCGTCGGCGTCGTTCACGACGCCGTCGAGGATTTCACCGACGACGACGTGGACATCACCGTCCTGACGCCCGCCGAGGCGTGGATCCACGCGGACGGGTCCGTGAGTTATCCGATCCGGGAGGTGTTCGAGAACGCGATCGCCCACAACGACAAGCCGGTCTGTCGGCTCGACGCGCGGATCGACATCGACGGGTCCACCACGTGTCTCGAGGTCCGGGACAACGGCCCGGGGATCCCCGAGAGCGAACGCGAGGTGTTACAGGCCGAGGAGGAAACGCCGCTCTCACACGCCAGCAGCATCGGCCTCTGGCTCGTGAAGTGGATGTGTGAGCTCCACGACGGGACCGTGGGGTTCGAGACGTCCGGAGACGAGGACGGCACCATCGTTCGGCTCCGGTTCAACGCGGCGCTGGAGCCATCGGAAGCGACCTCCTCCCCGACCGCGTGATCGACGAGCCGGTCGGAGCGACGTCGAGACGGTCGACGGTCAGTCCAGTTCGGTGATCGTCACCGCGTAGACGGCGCCGCAGTTTCCACACTCGACGTGGATGCCGCGGCTGGTCTGTCCGCGCGTGAACTCGGAGATCTCCTCCGAACACGAACACTCGAACTGCACCTTCATTGACACTCGATACGACGACCGATCACTTAAAAATCCCGGCTCGATATCGAGCGTTGATAACCGGACGGTCGCCGAGCGGCGGCGGCCGTCATCGGCCGTTCCCGCTCGTCGTCAGTCGCCGTCGACGATGACCTCGACGGGACCGTCGTCATCGGCCGCTTCGGCGCTTTCGGCGGCCGATCGTTCGCTCTGTTTGCCCTGCCAGTAGAGCCCGGCGGCGACGGCGAGGACGACCCACGAACGCCAGTTCGCGAGGTTGAGGGTGTAGCCGATGCCGAACGGCTTCTGGACCAGCATGCCCTTTCCGGGCTGCCAGTACGACGAGAGCAGCCGGCCGATGCTCGGTCGCTCGAAGTTATACGGGATGCCGAATATCTCTCCCGACGGCGGTTTGTCTTCCATACGTGTCCCTCACTCGCCGGCAATATAAATCGTGGCGCCCGCGCTCCGCCGCCCCACCGCCATCGGCCGGACCACCCCGGATCACCGTCGCTCGACGTGCGACCCGCCTCACCGATACCGGCCCCGCCCTTCCACGTCCCGGAGCCGATCGAGCACGTCGGACTCGCCCGTCCGCCGATAACCCGTCTCCAACGCCGCAACGAGGGGACCGGGATCCGCGGCCGTCGCCCGAATGGACCCCTCCAACACGTGGAGGTCCATCGCGTGATCCTCCACGTGGCCGCTGTGATAGCCGAGCCCGAAGTCGATCAGGAACGTCGACGGCGAGGGCTCCGCCGGCCCGATCCGGACGTTCCGGATCGTCGGATCGCCGTGAACGATCCCCGCCCCGTGAAGCCGTGCGAGCCGGTCGCCGACCGTCTCGATCCGTTCGACCGAGAGCGCCTCCGCGAGATCACGCTCCCCGACGTACTGCAGCGTTAGCGTCGCGTTCGGGACGTCGACGTCGTAGACGAGGGGAGTTGGAACCCCCGCCCGTCGGGCCTCGCTCGTCAGCCGTGCCTCCGAGACGGTCCGATCCCGACGGAGCGTCGCGTCGAGCGTCGGATGTCGATACGTCTTGGGAACGCGGCGCTTGATCACCCGTGTGTTCCCACCGGTTCGATCGGTCTCGACGCTCACGACGGCCTCGGCGCCACGGTGACGAACGTCGGCCGCCGCGCCTCGATGGCGCGCGTCTCCCGCAGCGTCATCCAGGGGCACGTCGTCGCTCCCGAGCCGCCGGACGACCGACGGCTCGTTCTCTCGCCAGGTCACCGGCACCGCGTCGGGTCGGAAGTTCGGATCGACCGCCGAGTCCTCGATCGTGAGGGTGTCGCCCGCCCGTACCATCTTCGCGCCCAACACGGCGATCATCCCCGCGTTGTCGCGGAGATGCCGCGGCTCCGGGGCGTAAAACCGAGCGCCACGCTCGGCACACATCGTCGCGAGCATCTCCCGAAGTCGGGCGTTCTGCCCGACGCCGCCACCGAGGACGAGCTCGTCGGCACCCGTAAGCGAGAGGGCCCGCTCGGAGACCTCGGTGAGCATCGCGAAGACGTGCTCTTGCAGCGCGTGGCAGATCTTCGGGACGGGGACTCCGTCGTCGTGTGCGTCGATGGCCGCCGAACTGATCCCCGAAAACGAGAAGTCCATCCCCTTGACGACGTAGGGCAACGCGAGCAGCTCGTCGGGGTCGGCCTCTCCGGCCGCCGCCTCCACCTTCGGGCCGCCGGGATGGCTCCACCCCACGTGGCGCGTGAACTTGTCGATGGCGTTGCCGACCCCGGCGTCCATCGTCTCGCCCAGCACGCGATATCGGCCGTCGTGGTAGCCGAGCAGGTGGGCGTTCGCGCCAGAGGCGTTGAGACAGACCGGATTCTCGAAGCCCGACTCGTGGCGACCGATCTCGAGGTGAGCGACCATGTGGTTGACGCCGACGAGCGGGACCGCTAGCGTCCCGGCAAGCGCCCGCGCCGCGGTGCCGACCGTCCGCAGACAGGGGCCGAGTCCCGGTCCGCGCGAGAAGGCGACGGCGTCGATCGCGTCGGGACCGTGCCGCTTCGCCGCAACCTCGAGGATCCGGTCGATGACCTCGGGGATCGCCTCGGTCATGTGTTCGGCCGCCTCCCGCGGGTGAATGCCGCCGCTATCCGGCTCGTACGGGTCGGATTCGATGACGACGTCGTCGGTTTCGGCGTCGTAGAGGGCGGCGCTCGCACACCATGCCGTCCCCTCGATGCCGAGAACCCGCATTCGGAAGGAACCGCTCAGGCTTCCTCGGCCGCCGCGTCCTCGTCCGCGCCGATCTTGTTCCGTTCGAGCATGTACTCCTGTTCGACCTCCAGCGCGTCGTCGGCGGTGTCGTAGACCTTCGCGTAGCCAACCGTCTTGCGCATGCCGAACTTCGTCTCCAGCTCGTGGATGACCACCTCGTCCGAGGACTTGTCGAGCTTCGCCGCGAGGGAGTCGCGGACCGAGAGACGGGAGGGGGTCGCGTCGTCGTGGGTGGTTTCGAAACGAACGTCCGTCCGGTGTAACATGGGGTTCTCCTCCTCGGAGATGATATCGACGTCCATAGTTCAGTTACGGGTATATCCCCCCGAAAGCTGTAAAAGGATTTCGAAGCGGCCCCCCTCGGGA
>LKMJ01004447.1_pt1 | contig 13176 bp, 19 predicted proteins | sample 643391 | NCBI WGS metagenome assembly LKMJ01 (sample SAMN04112250, study PRJNA286221) | soda lake metagenome | biome: soda lake; feature: Kulunda Steppe; material: water; isolation source: sample PL-Br10 brine of Picturesque Lake | place: Russia: Kulunda steppe | collected 2010-07
GCAATGGGCGATCTCTCCGAAATGGATAACTTCGGCGATCAGTTTGCCGAACTACTCAACGCCCTGTCGACGAACGTTATCATCCCGACCGAGGATGAAGACGAACTCAAAGAGTGGGCCGCTGAACATGCCGAGGGCGAGCGTATCTACGCCGAAATTGACGGTGAATTTAAAATCGCTGAACCAGCTGTTGAATCTCCGTCCGGTCCCGATGATATTGAACTGAAAAGCGTTGGTGGGGGAGCCGATGGGTTGGCAGAAGTTGGAGATACAGGAGAAGCCCTTGTTATTGGTGACGATGAAATTGTTTCCAGCCCATTCCAACCAGCTATCCACCCTGAGTTTCTTGATGCTGGTGAATCAGCAACAATCGACACCGTGGCTATCACATCGACAGAAACTATCGAAATGATAAGTGAGAGCGGTACTAGTGGAGAAAGTCAAGGTATTAGGTCTGGTGGGTCGGGTGGGTCGGGTCAACGTGTAGAATTTACCATTGATTTGTCGGGGGTGAATGAAATAGAAGTAGTCACAGCCGATGAAACAGATGGGTACAAGGACGGGGAAGTAGGCACAACAGAAGGTAATGAAGGTGGTGACGGAGGGGGTTCAACAGCTTTGCTAGCTGATGGTGAACTTGTTATTGAAGCCACAGGTGGTGGTGGTGGTGCTAGTGCTTCACCAACAGGGGAAGATTATTTCGGAATAGGTGGCGATGGTGGTGGTGAAAACGGCACTGGTGGTGACGGTGGTGACTATGAACCGAGTGAGAGCGGAGACGACGGTATTGTAGAAGTGTACGATGATTCAATAATCACTATCATCGAATCAGAACCTACCGACGAAGACCCAAAAGCCGACATCTTCTTGCGGTAATATTTTCTGACCTATTTTAATAGAACACTATCTCTCGAATTTTACTGTCGGTGTTAAGCACCACCAAACTAGATGGTTACAATATTTTGTGTCTTGATTATAAGTCGTGAACGTTTCCTGTCGTTCGTAACCAAACTACTGTTGGAAACAACCCTAAGAACCGTCGATACCCGAATCAGTCGGTTAACAATCCTTATACTGCTGTTTGATCTGTTGTTTTTCAATCGGGGATCGAATCGGTATCCAATCATTGAGTTTCCAATCCATTTCGTTCAGGTTGACGTCGACGGTGTGAGATTTACGCCGGAGAGTCAGAAATGGATGTTTCCGACCGACGATACGGCCGCTGTGTAGGACTCTCTCGCCACTATTCTTTCGGGCAACCAGCACGGCACGGCCATACTCGATTTCCTCATACGGGGCTTTGATGATCTGCTCGATAGTTGTGATCGTGGTACTCGCGATCGACTTGTCGATCTGTGGTTGTGTGTTACTCATCGTTATCGGGAATGAACGTGGGCGTCGACCAGCTGGTGACTGAGTTCCATCCGGTGTCCGTGTTCGCGGTCGTCTGCGATCTCCTTGCTATCGTACCAGTAGACCTCCTCGATATGATGTATGGGAAACGTTGAAGCGACTGTCGTAGAGCGGTTTGGTTGCTCAAGATGTTGCTGAATACGGCCGTACACGTCGGCGGCACTCCCGACATACAATAGACGGTTGTTGTCGACAATGCTTTCGAGATACCGGGGCGTCGTCTCGTGGGTTTGTAGCCACAGTCGGCTGTAGGTTTCCAACCCACCCGTTTCGGGAGTCGACAGCTCTAGGACGTACACGCCCGGTCGGCGGGCCTCTGTCGGGCCACCGTCGACGTGGTCTTCGATATGTTCCGAGAGATAGAGGTCGCCCGATAGACCCGTCTCGACCGATGGCGACCACTCCAAATCCTGTGTGAGACTCACTGGTCGACACCTCGACGGAGTGTTGGGTCTGCGATCTCGTCGGTAGCGACGTGCCAATAATCGACATAGTGGACAGCCGGCTCGTCAACATCAGCTGTCCCGCCCAGCCGCGCCCCGTCTTCGGGTCGGTCCATCTCGGCAACGGAGTCGACCGTCGCGTGGATCACCCCATCGTCCGTCCGAATCGTGACTGTATCGCCGGCTACCGGGTTCTCCGGTTCCGCTGGTTGATTGGCTTCTCTACGCTTGCCTTTGGTCGGTGTTTTGCTCATTGTATGCTACTCCCATTTTAGAGCTTATTAGATATAAATTTAAGGGTTGGTTCCGGTCCCGTCGACATCTGTAATGGGAAGATTAGGCAGCTGAAAGGGTTTAGGAGCGTCATATGCGGGTTAGTAATGGAACCTAACGTTAATCTATAGGGTGTTAGAATCCAGAGTTGTCCCCCACAATTTCAAGTGAATAAACGTACTAACTGAATTAATGGCAGACAAACCAATTTACTACGCACAGAACACTTGGAACCTCGCTCGGAGTATCGCATCTGACGCCCTCGACGTTGCCGAACAGACTGTTGAGACGCCGGATGACACAACGACTGTCGGCCAGCTGTATGAACCGCTGTTGGCCGCCTACGAAAATAAGCAGGCAAAGCGTGACGTGTGGCCCTTTGAGGGACCAGCCGATCTACTCGAATTGATTGACAAACATCTCGGGTTAGCCGCCGACAACCGAGCGTTGAACGATCTCGCCAAAGCCGTCTCGGCCCGTATTCAAGACGACCCACAGTACGAACATCGGGCCGAACCTGACCCAGAACCAGCGACAGACAAAGAGGGAGACGCTGAGAGCAGCGGTAGTGGCTCACAGTTCGGCAATCATGTACAAGAGGTCGCCGAGAATCTGTACGCCTGCTTTGTCGACCACGACGACAGTACGAACTACAGAGAGATACAGAGTGAGTTCGACAGTGAGTTTCCCCGCCGGTCGGTCACGCTTACAAAAGTTGCCAACAGTAAGGGAGAGACACAGACAGATCGTATCGACCATATCGCCGCGTGGGTCGACGGGTGGTTTGGAAACCCAGAAGCCGTCCGAGAAGAAAACCAGTTCGCTCGTGAACCTATGGGGATGCCGGTTAGAGGGTGAGTATTCAATTTGGTCGTTGAATCGTCGAATAGCATGGCCGGCAATACGGCCACAGTATTAGTTAATTGTCATTTACAATAGATACATCGGCACTCACATCCGGCTTAGTTGCGTTAATTGTTATATCAACTCCTTGTATATATGGAGTGTAAGTTCCATCTGCTCTAATGGTTATTTCAGAAACACCCAAATCTGCATCTATAGTTCCTGACCAAGAACCAGACCAACCTTCCTCATGTTCGTCGACTATGTCACGTCCATCTTGATCGGTTATTCAAAAATAATTATCTCCATCAGAAAACCAATTTTGCACATGAACATCATATTCCAATACCACTCCATTTTCTTTATATTCATCTGGAAGGTCTAATTCAACATTAGAACTGAACCCTGCACTTCCACCCCATGTCACCCTCGTAGATATATTCTCATCAGTTTCAAATGACAGTGGTGATAATTCAGATTCTTCTGATATTTCCACCTTGATTTTTTCTCCATCCTCTATATCATATAGTTCGGTTGAGCCATCTACTTCAACAGGAACTTCACCAGCACCAAATGACTGAAACTCTGCCATAGGTTAGTCCTCCGTAATGATTCCCGGCTCACCATCGACAACGATCATTGGCACTTCGTTCTCGCCGGTCTGTTCAAGTAGGTCGTCCATTTCACTTTCAGACGGTTCTTCGTCGTAGTGCGGAACGACAGCGGCAAAATTACCGTTCGCCTCAACAAGATTCAGCACTTGTAGCTGCTCGCCAAGCAGTTCGATCAGATCGGCCAGTTCTTCGGCGTAGTTGTCCATTGCGTCCAGTTCGCCGAACGCTTTGAGTTCGTCGGGAGCGTCGTCTGGAATATCCGGGTCAAACTCAACCATTACACACGCACCTCGGTCTGGTCGGTGTCACTGTGGCTTGTTTCCATGTTGATTCAGTCACAGTAACCAGACAACTTACCCTAAATTATTACTACTCTGCTATTAGCCGCCCAACAATTGTTGAACACTACCCAATGGGGTAGTAGTTAATCTCAATATACACATTGTAAGATTCAGCCTCACTTCTTACTTCAAGAGAGTAATCAATACTATCTTCAACATATGTAAGACCTATATCGTTGAAACTACTGACAGAGACACCGTCGACACTCACGTTAGTAGACTGTGTGATAACGGTAGAGTCTGTACTGTTCCCAAAGTCTCCGCCCATGAGCAGGCAGGGGGTGTCTGTAAATGAACCGTCGATTGTAGCGGTGAATCCACTATCGCTGTCCTCGAATGTTTCAGTTTCGTCAATTTTTGGGAAAAATTCAGCACCTTTAGCATCAGACCCAATTGAGGTCAGCTCATAACCCGCCATCTAATACCACTCTGTAATTGCTTGAAAGACAGGTTTTGAGATACTGGAATCAAACTCTACCATTGCACACACCTCGGTCTGGTCGGTGTCACTGTGGCTTGTTGCCATATTCGATCTTACACCTTAACCAGACAAGTATCTTACCCTAACTGGTCTATATCCGTTTTTGCCAGCCAAATCAAACCAATACAATTAGAGAATAGAGGGTTTCGCTTTGTAGAGTGTAGTATTTCGATGTTGGCTTGGGTCAAACCCAAATGAGGCTACGATTCTACAGTAGTAACGCCTTCTATAGAGATTTCTTGCTCGTCTGTAAGACCAGAAATCTCAAAATCATACGCATCTCTTTCAGGCGGGTAGGATGATTCCCGAACATCGCCCCTGATGCGTATACTCCCGATTCCCATAACAGCCTCTAGTGTCCCACTAAATGTATGGTTTCGCGTACCACGCACATCATCTTCATACACCGTCATTCCGTTCTTATCACGTATTTCACACTCATAATCTGTATCATTAAACCACCCTTCTATTCTAAGATTAAATTCCACATTATATCTCAAATCTTCCATCCCGTTATCATCATACCTTGTATTCAAGCTCCCATTCCCACCAGAGTCTCTGAACACAATTCGATTAGCCTGTTCGGTTGTAGTTTCTATCTGATATACAGTGTCGTCAGTTTGACTGTTCGATTCGATTACGTTGCCGTCAACCTCTATTTCGGTTTGTGTTGAGCCGATTGATTGGAGTTCGTAATCAGTCATCTAATCACTCTGTTCAATCGCTTGTAGACCTTCGCCCTCAACGTGGACAAGTGCGGTGTGCGGCTCTGCGGCCTCACCCAACTCTTGAACTGGAACGTCGCTCTCGTTTTGATAACTCGGTACAACGGTCGCCAATCCGTCACCAGCTTCGATCAGGCTTAACTCTCCAAGGAGTTTCAATACCTCAGCTAGCTCCTCGGCATAGTTTTCGGTCAGATCCGTTTCAAGGAAGTTCTCAATCGCTTCCGGCGGATTCGACGGGGGTTCATCGAGTTCATCCTGTAGCTGGCCGCTCATTGTCCCGTCTCCTTGATACTAGATTGATGGTCGGTGTCGGTTCGCATTATAGCAATTTTCTCAACCACACATATAAAATATTCTGGTGGGTGGGTGATTACGCCACCAGTAGGCCGACGCTTATCTGCCGTCCGGCACTTCTGCAAATTCCTCTGTCCGGACGCCGACAACGACAATATTACTCTTTCGTAGCCACCGTTGAATCAATTTGAGGTGGACCGTCGACTCACCGGTGTCGGAGCCTTCGGAAACGTGCATACCGGCCACATCGCTCAGATCAGGACCGATATCGAGGATTTCTGTCGTCTCGCCGTAATTGTGGGCAATAGTATCGCCAGCTTCGATCCAACAAATATCGTCGGCTTCGTCGAAGGTACGAAGCACATCCTGTCGGATACGCCCCTCGTCCGTCTCGGTTCGATTGATGACGGTCTGATCGAGGCTTTTGAGCTGTCCTAATGATTCGCACTCGTCGATCAATTCGGCGGCGGTTACGTCTTCGTCCGTAACGTCGAATCGTACCTGTTCGTTTGTCGTCGGGTTCTGGTTGGTTGCCATTGTTGACTGCCTTCAACTACATCTATGGTTTGGCAGTATTATAAAACTGTCGTTGTCAGTTGGTGGTCGGTGGTATCTGTCGTTATCCACGGTGGCTAACGCCGGTTAGCCCGGTTGGCTCACAAAGATGTTGTCTGGGAGTTCCGACCGCAACATCTCGGCTGTTTGTTCCTCGCTCCGGTATGCAAGCGATTTGACGGAGAACCACTGGATCGAAAGCAACCGAATCGCCGGAAACAGCTGGGTAAAATTCGCGCCACCCCCTCGGCCGGCGGCGTGTTCCATGAGCCGGTTTACGACGTTCTGAGAGACACCCACATACAGTAGGCGGTTGTGTTGTTGGGCCTGATCGACCCACGTCGACGGGTGTTGTAGCCGTAGCTCCTCACGTGCAACTCGTTGGGAGACTGTACGACGGCGACACTCAAGCACATACACCGCGTATGTCCAGTTCGGCCTGTCGTCAGAAAACCGGTTCACAAGCGTTGCTACCCGTCTCTCGTCGACGTTGTGGCAGAGACAATTGTAGGGACAGTCAGACTCGGGATCGGCCTCAAATGCTCGTCGGACACGGGGGAGAACTGTCTGTTTGGCCTCGTCAATGAGGTCGCGGTCTGTTCGATACCGCCACCGGCGTCTCACATACCATAGTTCACCCTTTTGTCATATATACTATCGGATCGAAAGGGTGTGTTCACTGGTCGGGGTGGCTCACAGATACCGGGTGTTGTCGTACACCGTTTCGCCGTAGGCCGACACACTGACCACACCCTCAACCTCAAGCATCGCCTCAATGCCGACCAACAGTTCCTCGGGTGGGACATACCAACATTGGTAGTCAGACGACCACTCGGCGTCGACAGACTCTTTGAGGGCGTCTTTGGCTCCGCTGGTCACGAACGGATCGTAGTCGCCCTGAACGCTGATCTTATTGCCGCCGGTCAAACCGCCGGTGTAAATGTCGTCTTCACTGTCGATCTCGGTGACGTAGATATCACCATCGTCGCCTTTCTCGAATCGAAGGAACGTTGTCTCGGCGCGTGTGTGGCCTTGCTCAACAACCTCGTCTAAATCGACGCACAGGTGAACGTCGGACTCAAGACCGGAGATGTCGAACTGTCGTGGGACACTCGACTCGTCGATCCACGTCACAAGCTCTTCTCCTGCCGGGTCACTGTCGGGTGCATCGACGACGTCGACGCCGACGTGATAATAACCCGTGTCGGGGTCTTTACCGCGTTTGTCGTGCTGCTCGACTTGTTCCTCCCACTGTTCATAGGGTTTGATATTCTTACCTTCGGGGTTGGTGACGTACTTTGAGGTATTGATCGCTGACGAGTATCGGGATAGTTTGACCCGTTTGACCCGTCGAACTGGAACGTGGTCGCCGTAGAAATGTTGCAGGAACCACGCGCCGCGCTCGGTGATCTCGAATCGTAGTTTGCCCTCGTCGGCGTCCATACCGTCGTCGTTGACGGCTTCGATCAGGTCCATGTCGACCGCACGGGAAAGAATCGCCGTCCGGTGGGGAATATTGTATAGTGCCCCCTCTTTCGACCGGCGCATCCCCGATCCGGGTGTGCCGTAGTCCTGCCCCATCCCTTTCTGCGGAGCGTTGCCGACGCTACTGGCAAAGTACGCCACGTCTCGACAGATCCGGGCGTAACGGTGGGGAGTGAACGTGGTCGTAAGGTGGTTCTCAACCATATCAGCGGGCAGTTCGTACACCGCGAACGCATCGTCCTCGCGGGCTAATTCCTCGGTCACTTCGTAGTCGCCTAACGTGTGTTCGATCTCAGCCGGAGTTGGTGTGTCGCTCATTGTTAGCACCTCTTATAACTACATCTATGGTTTGGTAATGTTATAAAACTATCGGTAGCCGGTCGCCCTGATCTAGATTTAACTGTGAAATGCGTTTATCCGAATATTAAGTTGAGATGTTTGAGAGAATAGTTACAGCGGCACTACGGGGTGTCGAAATGGACTCCAATCGGTTCAAGACCGCGTGCGGTCAATCACTGGTCGCCGACATACTCAAACAGGTTGGTGATCCCGGCGTTGCCCAGCTGTGGAACAGTCTGTAATTGCTCGCGATCGGCCGATTGAATGTCTACGACCGTCTCGTAGCCGGCATCGTATAGGTTACTCTCGGTTTTCTCACCGATATGAGCGATATCGGACCACTGCTCGCGGTCATTACACCCGGTATCAGGAGTGTCTGAATCGGCGTCTTCGGTTGTCTTCTCCCCGGTGTCGATGGAAGTTGCCTGATCTGACAACGAATCAAGCGTGTGGTGTGTCCGTTTGGCTTCGTCAATATCTCGGTCGTCGTCTGCCTCGTCGTCCCCGGCACTCTCCCCGTCGCCGGCGGGCATCGACTGGCTCGGATCTGGTTGGTCCGGTGTTGGGGCCGTCGATCCACTCGGCGTAGGAGCTGGTAGATTGGGAACCGGTACGTCGATCTCGGTGTCCGGGGCTGGTTTCAGTCGGCCACGATCAATCTGTGAGTCAAAGTCACCCCGCAGATCCATTCGGTGCGAATAGTCGTTGCCGCGACTCGACACCTCACCCCGGAGGAATACAACATGGGCGTCGACGTACAAAATCTGTAACAGCTCGTCGGTTCGGCTGTCTCGAAGCACGTCTGTCGGTTCGGGATCGTAGCCCTGCGAGATCGTAGCGGTCGTCTGTGGGGTGTCCGTCTTACTCATGCTCACCCGCTCCGAGAAGCTGGCTGGTTAGTCGTTGGATCATACATACACTTAAGAGGTAATCAGTGTTAAACGTTCGTTGCCCCTGATGTTTCATCTCTAAAACAGCAGACAGCGGATGTGTGAGATATACACTGAGCCTGAACTTTTTACGTTATCCCGCGTTACTAACGCGTATGGCAAACAACGTCAAAGAAAACGGCAAGGACGCAATGGCCCTACAAATAACCAAACCGGCACGGAAAGCCGACCTCGTCGACGAGTCGGAAGGGCCGGACGGTAAGAATCGAACTGAGCGGATGGCAAACTTACGCGTGTACGCGTTCGAGCATTTCCTGCTCGCGTTCGATATCGACCGCGTCGACGAGTCAAACATTGCTGAACTAGTGAGGAAAGCGTCCGAATATACCGATTCGATCTACCGAGCGACTGAGGCACAGGTTCAAAAATCCGGTCACGGGTATCAAATATCGGTTACTATCGGTGCTGACGCCGGATGGAAGGTTGGTATGCCGATTGGAACGTACCCCGCACCGGGGATGCTCGGCATGGGATTGGGAGAAAGAGTCGACAGTTCAAACGACGATCCCGAAGCTAAAGAACACACATCCGTACCGCCGCATATCGTTTCTGAGACAGTCAAGATAGGGCGGAATCTTGCAGATATGCGGAAAACACAGGCTGGTGAGTGAAAACAGAACAGAGTTCGGCGGCTCTGTGGGAGTCGTCTTACCGATCCCAGTTCGGGCTGTGGTCGGCCTCCTCACAGGTTGGGAGGTGAGTCGCATACATCCCAATCTCCTTGTTACAGAACGGGCAGGTGAATCGTTTTGATCGTGTCTCCTCTACAGTTTCTACGTCGGTCGAAGCATCAGCTGACTGTTTGCCTGCGCTCATGCTACTCCCTCGTGGTGTTGTTGGATGGTCGGTGTCATTCAATCGCCTACACAGTAGGCGTAGTGGCTGTGAATAAAACTTCTTACGACTGTGTGCTTCACCATAGCCCGCATAAATTGTGACCCGTATCCCACAATGTTAGATGTGGGCGTGATTTGTTCCATCTCTCTGTGACAGCCAATTCCGTGCAGAAACAACGGTATGAGCCTGCTATAGTCAATTATGAACGCTCATTATGAACAGTAATTGTGAACGCTCATTATGAACGCCAATTAATTGTGTCCAGTGTGGTGATAGTGTACTAACAGCGTGTGTTATAGTCAATTCTGTTAACTGTGTCTGACGAGAGTTTATTAGCACAAACAAATATAATCGTGAGTATGCTGACCTTGACAGTGTATAATCAGTCAGGAGGACAGGCAAAGTCGACGATTACCCGCGACCTCGCAGCGGCTCTCGGAGAGGTCGGAGCTAATGTATTGATCGTAGACTTCGACGCTCAGAACAGTTCGGTGTCGAACTACCTTGGCGTCGACGACGATAAGAAAAACCCAGAAGCCGACACACTCACCCGCCACCTGATAGATCAGGGTATCGGGCCGTTCAAAGACATCATCCGGAGCTACAACGAGCAGATCGACGTTCTGCCGTCGCACAAGCAGTTCACCGACGTTTCCGACCGACTCGACAACCACGCTGAATACATGAAGGGGGTTAAGCCCGAAGGGTGGGAGTACCCGCGTTACGAGCGATTCCTGCATCTAATCAAAGAACACAACCTACAAGACGAGTACGACGTTATGCTCGTCGACCCAAGCGCAAAGGCCGACGAAGCGTTCTACTTGGCTTTGTACGCCACGCGTAACGTGTTAGTGCCTGTTGAGCCGACTCGTGGGGGTGTTGAAAGTATCGACGGCGTTAAAGACAGTATGCAGAATTTCGCCGAATACATGGATATATCGGTGAGTGCTGTCGGGGTTGTCCCCACAGAAGTTGAGGCCGGGAAAGGCCAGCACAAGAAACACGTTCAGACGATGAACGAAACGTACACCTGTCCGATCTACACGAAGGACTTGGGAGCGTTCGAGAAAGCCGAAGATAGCTACCAGACGATCTTCGACTTTTTCGACGACCGACGTGTGCGAAAAGCTGAAAAAGACATCATGCCGAAGTTCCGGACCCTCGCCGCTCACATCTACTCACAAGCAGGAAAAGAGCTACCAAACGGCGGGTGGGATGAAGACCAGCTGTGGCTCGGTAACGACTTTTTCGGAGCGGTCGACGAAGCAACATTTGAATCAATCAGTGCTGAAAAACGAATGATGGAGGCAGAATAATGGGATTTGAAACCGGCGGAGGGATGGAAGACCCCCTCAGCGACGACGGGGACAGTGCAGAAATTGAATCAAACACGAGTACAGACACATCACAGAACGATCCCGGTCAAAGTCTCGACATGGATGAGACTCAGCCACGCAGTAAACCATCATCCGATGAGACTGGATCGACCCCAGCTGGTGAGTCTGTCCTAGAGTTCGGCGACCTCGACGTGAACGAAGATTACACCCCACAAGAAATCGCAGCGGTCCTCATGGATGAGGAATACCACAGCGAAGATCCTGCTGTCCCGTATGCCATGTGGCGATCAGGTACGTCGACAGGCCGTAAACGAACGTCTATCGAACTGAACCCGTCTGTCGACGACCTGCTCAAAACCGCTATGCGAGAGTTTGAAGATCAGTATGAGTGTGAGATCAACAAATCCGACCTGCGTGAGATGGCCCTTGTGTATGGCCTACTGAACCTCGATGAAGGTGTTTTCGAGATGGCCGAAGAATGGGGACTGCAATACAACGGGTGAACAGAGTCGGTCGTGAGACAACCCCGATAATGAGCTTCCCAAAACATTGGAAAACGGATTGGGTTTAAGTCAAATAAGCAATTTTGATTACATGCCCTCTATTGTGGAGGGGTTGCGTAGGGGTTGTGAGTTCACGGGTAAACCACCGGCCGAAGTGACGCAAAGCGGGCAGAGTTAACGACCCGAAAGGGTTGTTCCACCGCGTTTTGATACTACGATACATGATACTCTCAGATATTGACCTATTAGAACAGTTAGAATCGGGAGAGCTAGTTGTCGACCCAATCGACGACCTCGATACACAGATACAACCCGCCAGCATCGACCTCAGACTCGGTAATACGTTTTTGGAGTTTGAGCGAACCAACATCCCCTGTATCCACCCAGACAACCCCGATGAAATAGACTCCTATATCTCAGAGACACACGTCGACGACGGGGACGAGATTATACTTCATCCGGGTGATTTCGTCCTTGGAACGACCTACGAGACGGTGAAGATCCCGAACGATCTAGTTGCGACTCTCGAAGGACGATCATCGTTGGGTAGGCTTGCGATTATCGTCCATGCCACTGCTGGGTGGATCGACAACGGATTTGAAGGGCAGATCACACTCGAACTAAGCAACCTCGGGAACGCACCGGTCGCTCTTACACCGGGCATGAGAGTGAGTCAGCTTGTCGTTATGGAAACAAAGTCGCCATGTAAACGCCCATACGGGGCTGAACGTGGGTCTAAGTACCAACACCAATCCGGGCCAGCGCAATCGAAGATCGACGCCGACGTAGAATATTCGCGCTAGATATTACGGGGAAAGTTATTCTTAAAAACATAAAAATAGAACAAATAGATGGATCTGTCATAGATCCAACTATGCCCGTAGGTGGTAGTTGTAAGCGTCAAAACGGCCCCCTTGACTGTTTATAACCCCCACCACAACCCCTTAGATCCCGTTTATACGGACGACTCAACAACTTCTTGAAACAAAGTGAACCCAAGCATTGCGAACCGGTTTCGCCGTGATTGGTTCAAGCGATTACTTCCAGATCGCCGTCAAAATCCTCGTCATTGAGAACCCGGAGGACACCGCGTTCGACAGCAGAGTGGTGGTCTGTGACGCCGACGATAACCTTATGATCGTCTTTGGATGCCGTCTGTTTGATGGCCTCGAACGCGCCCTGTGAGTTGTATGGGATCTCGCTTGCAGACCCGATGATTTGGCCCTCAACGATAGGATGTGGCTCGTCGGCCGGTACATCGCGGTGGAAATGGAGGGCGATTTTGGTTTCCTCACCCTCATTTGTCGTCGAAAAGTCGCTGATTCCAAAATAGTCTGTCTTCGTTCCGTCGTCGTGTTTGACTTGTACTTGCATTTTGAAGCACCTACTACCAGATAAGACCTAAACTGTATTAAAAGTTGTGTTTCAGGTGTTTTGGTCGTTATCTACGAGGACTAACTTGGTTAGATAATGGATGTGGTCAGCTGTCGACCCACCGAGAAAGGCCGTGTGAGGGGTCGCCGTCAATCCGGTTGCGGGCACGATCTGCAAACGTCTGGTTTAGCTCAATACCGACGTACTCCCGATTTAGTTGGTCTGCCACCTCGCAGACCGTTCCGCTACCGCAGAAGGGGTCCAAAACGGTATCACCGGGGTCTGTCGTCGCTCGAATACACCGCCGGGGGATCTCGGCCGGCATCGGGGCTGGGTGGTCAGTGTCACCGGCCATATAGACCGTCC
>LKMJ01004448.1_pt1 | contig 13176 bp, 6 predicted proteins | sample 643391 | NCBI WGS metagenome assembly LKMJ01 (sample SAMN04112250, study PRJNA286221) | soda lake metagenome | biome: soda lake; feature: Kulunda Steppe; material: water; isolation source: sample PL-Br10 brine of Picturesque Lake | place: Russia: Kulunda steppe | collected 2010-07
ATTAAATTTAGCATTATTTAGTACCAGTTTTGACTATATATTATAAGAAAATTAAAAAACTTAAAAACAACTTATCTTAAGAAGGTTTTATAGATTATAAGGATTATTAACTAGTATTAACTAAATATAACTATTATTAAAGAAATTTAACTAAAATTAACTAAATTTAACTATTTTTAAATTTATTAAAAATCATAAAGGATATTATAGAGATATTATAAGAGAAAAAAGAAAAGATATTATAAGAAAAAAAAGAAAAGATATTATAAGAGATTATATAAGAGATTATATAAGAGATAATATAAAAGAATAGTGTTTTATTCCATTATATTATGAAAATCTTTCTTTTTTCTTATTAGGTTTATCTTATTGTATTTATTAAGTTTGATCTTATTCTGAAAGTATAAAATATAAAATAACGCTTAATATAAATTTCAAAGGTAACTTTCCACACACAAAGAAATAATCGCATTAATTAAAGTATAAACTGAAAAATAAGGATATAGTGTATAAGAATAGATTATACATTTATATCACCATAGAAGGTAAAAAAGTCCTGTAAGTATAAAAGAGAAAAAAAGAGTAATATAATAAAAAGAAGAATGTAAACATTATATATATTTATAAAATAAATTTAGTTGATTAATTAGGATTTTTAATTATTTTTTATTAAAATTTAACTAATTTTTTACTTTATATTGTATATCTTATTAATTTATTTTATATATCAAGAACTTGTTATTATTTAAAGAATAAAAAAGTTAATGGAGGAATTTTATCAAATTAAAATTATTAATAGAGTATTAATTAATATACTTATTATTATTTATAAAGAATGTTAATAAAAGTTGTATGTATTTATCTTTCAGAGATTATAATTGTATAATTTTATCAAATATCCTTGTTTAAATAAAATCCTTATCAATTTAATTATTATTAGTATATATTGAAAGGTAACTTATACCTAATAAATTATGAAGATAAAGATAGAATTTAATAAATTTAGCTTTATTCATTATAAAGTTTATAATTTTAGCTTTAGTTACATTAAGTTCAAAATTTAAGGTATTAATAAATATAGATTCTATTTGTTTAATAGTAACAACTTTATGTATTTTTTATAAAAAATAAAAAGAATAATTTAATTTTCGATATAAAGTAATATAAGCAATTTTCTTGAATTTACTTTTTTTTAAAACGTGGTAGGAAAATCTAAATTTAATAATAGTTGTCTTTAATCTAGCTTTTTAAGAATTTTTAATGTAATCAAACTTTTTGTTCTTTTATTAAAGATATATATATATTTAATAAGATTTTCGAAGGTGGATTTTATTTATTCATAAATTTAAACATAAATTTAAACATTTATTAAATAAGGGTTTTTATATATTATAAACAAACGTATTAAACACATGTTATATTAATTAATAATTGGCTTAAGATATTATTTTATATAATATATTTATTTGAAATAGTATGACAACCAAACTAGAGTTTTTAAAAATAACTCTAGCTTTAAAAAAGGGTTTAAATAAGTTTTAAATAAGGTTTAAATAAGGTTTAAATAAATATTAAATAAGTTTTAAATAAGTTTTAAATAAGTTTAAAGTTAATAGGAAAAAAAAAGGATAAAAAAGATGACCTAAGAGTAATAAAATAATAGAGAATAGGATAAAAAAACGTTGTAAAATCGTTTTCTATACCTTACATTAAAAAGTAATTATAACATGTTATTAAATAATATAGTTTAGAATGGATATAGTTTTTAGAATTAAAGTAATGAGAATATTTAGTAAAAGTTAATATATGAAATATAAAATCATAAAAATTGCATTTTTTTATTATTCTTTTTTAATCCCCTTTATTAATTATATGTTATTTAAATTTATACATTTTAGGGATAAAATTTATAAAAGCTATAGGGAATCTATAAATATTGTTTTAAAAATTTTACTGATACTTTATTAATTTATAAAGATATTTCTATTTGTAAATATATTATTTAAAGCAGTATAATAAAAAATAATGAAAGAAGAGTAAAGAAAAGTAAAAAAGAAAACAGAAGAATTACCAATAATTTTGTAAAAATTATCAAAATGATTTTTTTTTGTTGTTATTATTGTTAATTCTTTTAATTAATTCAATATATTTAATTTTCTAATTTATCTATTATAAGTTACTTTTTGTGGTTATATTAACAATACTTTAATTAAAATTTTAGTGTTATATGGGACGTAAAGAAATATTACTCTTTATGTGTAAGTTTTATGTAATTACATTAACTTTTTTCGTTATAATAAATATTGTTGAAGTTTGATTTTAATTTTTATACGTAACCTCCTTTTTTTTTCTTTTTTTTGTATTTAACTTATGCTTTTGTCTATAATTGAATTTTTCTTTTTAATTGATGCTTTTGTCTATTATCTTATTTTTATTTTTATAAGTGAAACTACTTTTGTTAATAAATCTTATTAATAGTGATTTAATACCTAGTATTTATAAAAAATTATAGTATTAGTGTGAAAAAATTTTTTTATTTATCTAGTTCTGTTTAATTTTGTTTGTCAATTTAAATGTCTTTTTTTTTTCAAGTATGCTTATTAAACACCTTTTTCTTAATTTGACTAGTTTAGTAAAAAAAAATGAATAGTGTACCGAACTAAGAAACAATAATATAAAGTTGATAAGATACAATTAGGAATAAGTAATAATATTAAACAGAATAGAAATTAAAAAAAGTACTTAAGTGAATGAAAAAAACAAAAGTAAAAATAAAAGTAGAAATAAAAGTAGAAATAAAAGTAGAAATAAAGAAATAGATATATATATATAAATAAAGAATGTAAGAAGAAAAGAAAAATAAAATTAAAAACTTAATATATTATAATATATATTAGATATAAATATAATATATTTTTATATATTTTATATATATAATATATATATACATAAATAATATATATATATTAGAAAAAAATTTATAAGATATATATAAGATATATATAAAAAATAACTGATATTTTTTATATTTTTATAACATTTTTCATTTTTTTTTATTATATGCTTTTTATTTATAAATTAGGACCTTTAAAGGTTTTTAATAATCATCTTTTTATTTATCCTACATCAATTAACTTAAGTTATGCTTATAACTTTAAATAAAAATTACTTTAAATAAAACACATAAATTGTACAGTCTTAATAATATAAGTTACAATACAGTATTAAAAACTATAAAAAAAATGTGTTGTTTTTATTTATCTTTAATTTTATATTTAACTTTTGACTTCGTTTTTATTTTGTTGTTTTGTTCCTTTTTATTTCCTTCCTTTGATTATACTTTAGTCTTTTTTAGTGGCATATTGTTGTTTAATAACTCTGTGCCAAGTACAGGAAGACGTTTCAGGACATATTCTAACAAAATTCAGGGCAACATCGCCAATTATAAAAACCTACCTTTATTTAATGAAATAAGCCATTACGACCAATTATCAAGGTTAATTGAAGATGATGTATGTTTTAATGTTAGTCGAGGTGTTGGTGTTTATATAATATAGGTATAATCAATTGGGTTACATAGTGATGATTAGCCATTATAATATAAAAAAGAAAAATTGTTAAATGATAAATTGTTAAATGATTAATTGTTAAATGATTAATTGTTAAATGGGCAGGTTAGAATTAAGGAAACACGTAGGTATAACACAAAGAATCGTAATGTCGTTCAATTTAAATTCTAAAATAAGGTGGAAAGTGTCGTATTACCTATATTTGACACTTACTCTTTCTAAACTCCTATATATTACGGATACGCCTATTTTTTATCTGCGAAGTCATATTCTTCGTTATGACGATTTGCCACTTTTTTATAATCAAATCCCTTAAAATACTGTTAATGAATTACTAAATGTACCTTATTATGATGTTTGGTTAGTTAGTTGTATTGAAGGTTCCTTTTTTATAAATAAAATTTTTTATTAATAAAATCAGTACCCGTGGATGCTTGTTTTAACACAAATAAGAGCTTCACAAATTATTTAATAGGTACGCATATATCAAGGTATGAATATATCAAGATACGTATAGGTAAGTTAAAGTATAAGCGCTAGCGTATATAAAAACAGAGTACATAATAAGAATGAAAAAAGAGCTTCTAGCGTTCAAGAAATAAACAATATTATTCGTTTTTTATATAATGCATATGTAAAATTAAAAGGCGTGAAATATGATAAGTTTAGGTAACATACGATTAGTAATAAATAAAGCAATAGTAATAAAAAATGAAAACCAAATAATAACTAAAAAACCAAAAATTTATGGTGAATCTTAAATGACTTTTGGACAAATAAATAATGACTCTTGAATAATTAAATAATTACTCTTGGATAATTAAATAATGACTCTTAGATGATAAAATAAAGATAAATGATAAGGGAAGACTATTAGTAAATAGTACAGAATTAAAAGTAAAGGAAAATAGAGAGTGAAAGAAAGATGAAATCCCAATTTTTAAAATCTCCTAGATAAAATACTTATATTAAAATAATATCATTAAAAAGAAATGCGTTTTGTTAACAAATTAGGACCTTTAAAGGTTTTTAATAATCATTTATTTACTTATCCTACACCAATGAACTTAAACTACAGTTGGAATTTTGGTAGTTTAGCTGGTGTAGTATTAGCTAGTCAAATTATTACAGGTATTTTATTAGCAATGCATTACGTAGGACATGTTGATTTAGCTTTCAATAGTGTTGTACATTTAATGAATGATGTACCTTCAGGTATGATTTTACGTTATGCACATGCTAATGGTGCCTCTTTATTTTTTATTGTAGTATATATTCACATTTTACGTGGTGTTTACTATAGTAGTGGTAATCAACCTAGAGAAGCTGTATGGATTACTGGTGTAGTTATATTATTAGTAATGGTATTAACGGCATTTATTGGTTATGTGTATAGCCAAAAATGGATATTAAATGACGCAAATATATTGTATAAGACGAAAAAATTAGAATTAAATAATTATGATAATGTTTATAAAGTTTATAATATTTATTTAAGTTTTTATGTATCTATGCCTATTACATTAAATACTAAAGATCATATTAAAATACAAATAACACCAGTTAAGTCTTATTATAATTTAAATTTAATTGAAACTCAGTTAAATATTCAAAAAGAAAATAGACAAAAAGCTGGGATTTATCTAGTAGTAAATAATATTAATGGTAATTTTTATGTAGGTAGTGCAATAACAAATCGTATAAATACACGATTTCGTAATCATTGTATACATTTAAAAAGTTCAAATAAACCTTTATTGAGAGCTATTAATAAATATGGCATAAAAAATTTTTCTTTTCATATAGTAGAATATTATAAGGGTCTTATTTTTAAAGAAAATTTAAAACTAAGTTATTTAAAATTGTTAGAACGTGAATCCTTTTATATCTCTTCTTTAAAACCCATTTATAATTTTTTAACTATAGCAACTTCTTCACTCGGTTTTAAACATAATGAAGAAACACGTGCGAAAATAAAGGTTAATTACTCACTAGAACGTAAAGATTTTATAAGTAATTTAAATAAATGTAACACTTTATCAAATCAAGCAAATACCATATTTAAATATAAGGCAAATGAACGTTATGCTGATTATGACTTTAAAGAATTATTCTTATTAAAAACTAATCATAACTTATTTAAAGGCAAAAAAATTTTATTATTGAATCCTTCTGGTGTAATTTTATTAGAATTTAGTTCTATTCAACAAGTTAGTCAAAGATTTTCCTGTGATCGTAAAACTATTCGTAAATATATTAAAAGTGGTAAAAAGTTTAAAAACTTGGGTTATTTAAAACTTAAATCATAAATCTATTTTATTTTTTATACAATATATTACTTTTATGCGGTATGTCTTTTATCCATAGTAAACCTAATTGATATAAGAAAAAATTTATAACGTAAATATCTTTTTATTATATTATTATTTAACTATTTAACAGTTAAATTCTTTTTTTTATTTATAACTAAATATAAAGAATTTGTATTTAGTTTTTTAGTTTTTTAGTTTTTTAGTTTTTTAGTTATTTAGTTATTTAGTAATTAAGTTATTTATATATATATTTATTTATTTTGCGTCTTTTTCTTTTTTGGTTTTTATCTATTTTTTTCTTTATTGGATCTTATATATTAGGTTTGCGATATCGATGTTTACGGTTAAAGAGATTTGTTTCTATCTCCAGACCGTCGATTCTACTAAAGTTCATTATATTTATCAAGAATATAATGGATATGGATCGCTACAGACTAGTTCATCGATGGGTGTATCTAAAATAATAACTGAATCTAAAACGAAAAGTAATATATTATATTATATATATATAAATATCTACTTTTATTTTTTGTTTTTTTCGATTTAGATATGCTTAATGTATAGTCGATATATCCCTTTTAAACCAATAAATATGTTATAGAGAATTAGGTTACCTTGTACATAATAAAAAACAGGTTAGAACATAAGGTTTAAAAGTCTAAGGCTTTAAAAAAAGAAGTACAGGTCCATATAATTCGAAACGATATAAAATAAAATTTAAAATAAAACTAAATTTTATTTTATATAATGGTTATAATGGAGGATATTTGTATGTTTTACCTTGGGGTCAAATGAGTTTCTGGGGTGCTACCGTTATTACTAGTTTAGCAACAGTTATTCCAGTTGTAGGTAAAACTATATTAAGTAGTCTTTGGGGAGGGTTTTCAGTAGATAATCCAACATTAAATAGATTTTATAGTCTACATTACACTTTCCCTTTTGTATTAGCAGGTTTATCTATTTTTCATATTGCTGCTTTACATCAATACGGTAGTACAAATCCATTAGGTGTAAATGCTCAAACAAGTACAATACCATTTGGAACATATTTTACAAGTAAGGATTTATTAGGTTTATTATTTTTATTATTTGCTTTCGCTTGTTTAGTTTTTTTTTACCCTGAAGTTTTAGGTTTTTAGAATGGCCTACTTTGTTATTTTAACATTTTATATCTTAGCACTATATGCTGGAATTTCTATTTTATTACACGTAATACCAGCAGAAAACAATAATCTATATTATTTTTATGTAGACTTTATTGATATCTCAGAGACAATACGTGCTATTACCTTATTATTTGATTATGATACACTTTTTTACTATATCATTCGTTAGATTATCTTATTATTTGATTATTATACACTTTTTACTATATTATTCTTTATATTACCTTATTTTCTTTATATTATCTAATTTATTGGCACTCATTTTTATATTTTTTTAATATTTATCTTTATACCTTTTTTACTCTCTTCTTCTACTTTTATTTAGGCTTCTTATAATTTAAATATAAGCCATCTGTTAAATAATAGGATTATGACTAATTAAATAAAAAGTTAACCAAATTAATGGATGATAATGGTGGATTTTTTATTTTTTCAATTAATACTGTATCCTTTATTCTTATCCTTTATTTAAAGCTCATTTCTACTCTTGTATTAAAATTTACTTGGTTACGGTGTAGTGAGTCTACCTTTAAATGTAAAGGCTTATCGTATAAGTATATAGAATAAAGAACATATTTTAGATTAATCGAGTAAGTAATAAGGTATTAACCGTAGACTAATATATTCAAGTATATAACTTAAGTTGTTAATTAAATTATCTCTTTATTTAAATTATTTATTCCGACGTTATTGATTTAATCTTTAATATTACTTGGTTAAGTAAATTCTTTTTTGTGGTTAGTATTTTAGTTTAAGTAGTTTAATTATTTAATTAATTTTAGTAATGAGTATATCTCAAATTGATAATACTTTATTATACTAAATAGATGCGGAATTAAATAAAAAAAAACAAGAAGTCCCTGATTCTCCTAAAGAGAGTAAGGGATCTTAGAGAATTTAAAGAAAAAACTAATAGTTTTTTTGACAAAAAGGAAGAGTATAAATTGATAAAGGTTAAGAAGGTATTAGTAATAAAATTAGAAAGAGTAAAGGTATATGTTTAATACTGTAACATTAAACATATTATAAAAATAATAGAACTAAACAATTAGATGTTATATATTTTAAATATCATACAATTAAACAATTAGATGTTATATATTTTTAACCTCTTTTGTCTATGTTAAACCGTAAATTTCATTCTCAATCAATTTTAATAATCGATCCCATTTAATATAATTATAAAAAGTTTTAAGCTTAATGAAAAAAGGAATCCGAATTTTACAGGTATAAAACATCCAATATGAAATAGTTTTGGTTATAATTGTACATATATAAATCTTTAATGTTAGCTCTTTAATTCCTTTTCATCTATGTGTTTATTAATCAATAATAGGGGACGGATTTATAAAAGGAGTATATCCCCGAAGGGTAAAAAAGCTTGTCCGACAAAAATATAAATTAAAGTTGCATCCAGATAATTTAATTCCAGCTAATCCATACTCTACTCCACAACATATTGTACCTGAATGGTATTTCCTTTGGTTCTATGCTATTTTACGTAGTATTCCTAACAAGGCTATGGGTGTTATCGCTATTGCCATTACTTTTGCTAGCTTAATTGCTATGCCTTTTTTAAGTACAACACATATAGGAAGTCCAAAGTTTAGAGTATTATCTGAACGATTTTATTGGGTGTTCGTAGCAGATTTAGGATTATTAACATGGGTAGGAGCACAAGAAATATGTGATTCAACAGTAATATTAGGTCAAATATGTACAATAATTTTATTTATTTATTTAGTAGTTTTATATCCATTCTTATCCATGTTAGAATCTTATTTATATTTAAATAGTGTAAAAATGAATACAACCAATAATAAATAACGTATTTATATAAAAAATTATTTATTATTATTTTATTTCTATTATAATTATATTAATTATAATAACTATAATATCTCTTCTTTTTTGTGTTGTAGGTGTTATCTTTTTTTTATATTTAATTTCTTAGTTTTTTTTTATTATATTATACATGGGAAAAGATTTTTTATAATTTTTAATACCTTCAAATTTTTTATTTTATTTTAAATTAATTTTTATTCATTTCTCTTCTAACCTTATTTTATCTTTTTATATTAAAGGGTTTTCCAGTTTTTTCTTTTAATTAAACAAAGAAGAGGTAAATTTATTGTACAAGATAAATTTATTGTACAAGATTAATTTATTGTGACAAAAGCTTTGATCAACAAGATCATATATAACTCTCATATTTGATATAATTATTATAATAGAATTAAAAGTCAAGTAGAGATTTAGATATATGTATTGTATGTAATTTAACGAAAAAAAACATAAAGGTAAAAATTTTCTGAGGTTATTTTCTATACATTTGTTTTATATTATATATGTAAACCTTACAATTTTTATAACAAATGTCGAAGTCCTTATTCCCTACTTTAAGATAGGGAATAACGAGTCAAAAAGAGAACTAAATGATAAAAAAGATTTAAGATATTTTAAATTGACAAATAGAGTATAAATTTTATTAACGTTTTGAAGAGGTTGAATTTAGATATGAAAAATAGCATAGAACACACTTTAAAAATAAAGAAGATTAGATAAAAGATTATATCCAAATTTGATTTATTATTATATTTATATTTGAAATATCACTTGTATTGTATTTTTCTTTTACCTTTTTTTTTTCTTTAACCTTTTTTTTTTCTTTATTAAAAATAAGCTATAGTTATTAAAAATTTATAGTTATTAAAAATTTATAGTTATTAAAAAGGTTGTCATTATATATTATAATAAAGGATTATCTATAATTAGATAAGAAAATAAAGGGTAAATAATAAGTAGATCTAAATTGAAAATTTTAGCAAATGTCGAAGTCCTTATTCCCAACCTTAAGAAAGGGAAAAAACGAGTCAAAAAGATAAATAAATGATAAAAAATCTTTCGAATTTTTTAAATTGACAAATGTAATTGCATAGTAAACTTTCAAGTACATAAATAAAATTAATTACTTAATTTATTAATATTATTAGCTGATAGATAATAAATGTAAATTTCTTGTACTTCATTATTATATTATTAAAAAATATGCCAATTAGGAAGCATAATTTTTTAAATTTTATTAATAAGAAATTAAGAATTAAGGCAATTATATTTTAATATTTTAGCCTTTTTCAAGGATTCCATTTTATTTATTATAAATTTCTTTAATAAAAAATGGGGGATAAAGCAGAAATTAACAGAAATATTAGTATTTCTTTGTTAAAAACAAGTGAAAAAGAGATTAATTCCTTTTTTTTATATATTAAACTTTAATTCATTATATAGAAATCTAGGTATTTAGCAGTTTCTTTCAAGATATTTAGCAGTTTCTTTCAAGATATTTTTCATTTTGATTATACTGTCACTTTGTTGTTGGCAAATTTTTTTTTAATGTTTAACTGTTTATGCTTTTATTTCTTTTCTATTTCTCTTCTTTTTATCCCCGAAGGGGACGTCTTCCCTTTCTTAATTTGGAAGGGCTAGCTCTAAAATAACTAAAATATCTGGGGACGGTTCCTTCGGAACCTAAAAATGTAAATAGGGTATTTTAAAGAAAGAATATATATAATGTAGGGTAATATCTTAAAATAAGAGTGTATTATATTATAATACAGAAAAGTGTATTATATTATAATAAAGAAAGGATCATTATTTAATAATTACCATTATAATAGCCTTTAAAAAAGTTTTAGTTTTATTTAGGTAATAAAATATAATAGACTAATATGGAGTAATTTTTTAAGTTATTATTTTTAAAAGTATAAATCTTATAAGATAATAGGCATTATTCAAGATTTCTATTTATTTTTTTATTTTATTTATAGTTAGGTTTTATCTTCTTCATTATTTATCTAATTAACTTATGAAGGATTATGTTTACTGATATATTATTAAATATATCATTTTGAGGTTTACTAATTGTAAATGTAACTTATTGTTTATTAATAAGTTATATTTAAAAGATTTTTAATGGAACTCATAAAAATATTAAAAATTTAGAACATTATTTAAATTATTGAAACAGTTTAAGTTTAATTTCTTGATATATTTTGTCAATACACTTTGTTATATTATCTTATACAACAGTATTCTAATTAATGAAATTATCTTGGTAAGTTTATATATATTTTAATGTTAAATGACAATTACGTCTTTTTATGAATTCAAAAAAACATATAATAAATAAAGATACGTTAATTAAAATAATAAGAATAAAGATAGTTTATTGGATTATCTTGTAATTAGGTTTTACAACACTAAGAGGATAAAATTAAGTTTTTTTCGTCTTATTAATTTAAACGATTAGGACTAAATTCAATTTGAATTAGTCTAACTTAGAATTTTAATTTATTATCTTAATTTATAATCTTAACTAATAATTTTAACTAATAATTTTAACTAATAATTTTAACTAATTATCTTAACTAATAATTTTAACTAATAATTTTAACTAATAATTTTAACTAATAATTTTAACTAATTATTTTAACTTAAACAATATAAATTTTCTAGATTTATATTATTTAAAGTTTTTGATTTTTTTTTAATCTTAGTTACCTTTAGGATTATATTATTTTATATGTCTTTAAAGGTTAAATTAACTAAAAATAAGAATTAAAAATCATCTATCTTTTTGTCAAAAAAACTTATAGTTTTTTTGACTATAACTCGAAGATCCCTTACTCTCTAAAAGAGAGTAAGGGACTTCGATTTATTTATTTACTATTTCATTCAATTCTCCATACTTTTCTTTTTTTTTGTCTATTTAATCTTCCAAATAAAAAAAAAACAAACTCATAAAATGAGTACTAACTTGAAGAAAATAAATAGTGTAAAGTAAGTAATTTATCATATGCCGTTAAAAAAAAAAATATATGACCAAACAAAGCAAATACTTATTAAAAAGCATATAAATTTCGAAGTTTTTATTATCGAGCCTTAAGAAAGGAAATAAGGAGTCAAAAAAAAAATACAAAAAGAAAAAAGATTTAAGATTTTATAAATTGACAAATTAATTAATTAAAAAAATTATAGAAAGGGTATTAAAAAACAAAAGAAAAAAGAAGTATAAAATATAGAAGAAAGATTATATTAAAAATTATAAACAATATTATATATGTTTTCATATGTTATTGTTATATTTTAAATGTTCACTCTCTTTTTAAAAGTTATTTTAAAATCCTTTGGAAATAAAATAAAACGGTCTTATTTAATATTTAAAGAGTTAATAAGATTATTAGAAAATGTAATAATTCAAGGAAAATTTTTTATTGAAATCTAGAGAATTAAGATACATATTATATGTTTGTATTTTTTTTTTTTTAATTATAAAAAATATAATTTTATCATTTAAGTTTATTATTAAATTTAGTATGTTTATTAATAGTTATCTATTAATAATATTTATATTTGTTGGTAATTAAATAATTAAACAAATTTTTGATGGTAATTATATATAAAACTAAAGTTGATAAGAAAAACAAATTAAAAAAATTAAATAAATAAAATAAATTAAACTAGTTAAAACTATTAAATTAAGAAATAAAAAGTGATATGTAAAAAATATAATTTAATGTCTATGGAATAATAATAATAATAATAATAATAATAATAATAATGTAAAAAGGTATTAATAAAATAAATTATAAGATTAGAAGAAAGATTGTATTTATGTTTATACATAATTATAATATTCTCGCATCAAATTAGGTTTTAGATATTTGTGACTTTTTCTCTTTATCTAGCCTTATTTGTAATCTGTTTTAAACTTTTCAGATCACAAGGGCCATGAAAGAAAGGCCTTCGCTTAATAAAGTGCAGCAGTGCGTAAAATTTGTCAATATGCGAAAGCATGAACATGATATTTATTCGAGTAAATCTTTATTGTTTTAATTCCGGCCAATTCCGTGCCAGCAGCCGCGGTAAGACGGAAGGAGTAAGCTTACTACGTAAGAAATAGGTAAAAAAGAGTGTAGATGTAATAGTTTAAAGAAAAGTGTAGCATAATTTAGTGTGTAACAGTCAAATGTAAAAAAATACTAAGGAATGTCAAAGATGTAGATAGCTTATCTTTTTAAACTTTAATTGTAACTCGGAAGTTTGGGTAGCGAACCGGATTAGAGACCC
>LKMJ01004449.1_pt1 | contig 13176 bp, 15 predicted proteins | sample 643391 | NCBI WGS metagenome assembly LKMJ01 (sample SAMN04112250, study PRJNA286221) | soda lake metagenome | biome: soda lake; feature: Kulunda Steppe; material: water; isolation source: sample PL-Br10 brine of Picturesque Lake | place: Russia: Kulunda steppe | collected 2010-07
CGGAAACAGGAGTGACGACGCTGCACGAGTCACCTGCGTTGCCTCGGTTGTCTCGACCATAATCGAGACAACGACCGCGACGGCAATCGTTGTCTGGCCACTTCAGCAACTACTGTAAAGCCGTGGGTGTTCTCCTGTACTTCCTATAATATTGCAAATTATTCATCTGAAAAGAAACTCATAAATATATTAAAATTATCTGCCAATAAAAACTCGTTGAATACTTATATATTGTATCCAAAATACAAGATATGTCGACAGAGAATACGGAGTTCGACGAGCGCAGTATCGAGATGATCGGTACCGGGTCTGCAGTGATGCAGGCTGTCGCGTTTACAGCAGTGGGTTATTTCACTCTCGAAAGTATCGCCTACGGTGCCATCGCCGGCATATTCGCCGGCGTGGGATCGTATCTCTTTTTGCCGTGGTTCCTGCAACTCAGTGCAATACAGGAAGAGGCGGAAGAAGAACTCTCATTTTCCGAGATGACCAGCCAGATGGACGGAAACCAACAACTTGCCGTTTTCGGTCTCGGACTCGATATTGGAAGTATACTGATGATCGTTGCTGGCTTCTCGCTTGGTGAGGCAAATCTCGTCGTTGGGACCGGCGTTGCTGTCGCGGCGACACTGGCTGTGTACCTCGTTGGAACGATTCTTCTAGACAGCCAGTCGTCATAAAACGTGGCTGTCCAGCACTGACGACTGGGAGTAGACATGGTTTTCAGCCTCGAAAAGCTATAGAGGTGTATGCACGACCCGGCCACACTCGACGTGACCATCGTTGACGGCTACGTCGACGAGCCGGCACATTTCGGCGTCCCACCGTATATTTCGACGTATCCCCGGTACGTCGCTGGCGCGCTCGTCGATGCCGGCGTCCCAGAAGCACAGATCACCTACCACACCATCGACGGCTTGCGCGACCAGCAAGAGCGCTGGCTCGATGTCGAGGCCGCCGACCTCGTAATCTACGTCGGCGGCATGACCGTCCCCGGCAAGTACGTCGGTGGCACACCGGCCGAACCAAAGGAGGTGAAACGACTCGCCTGGACAGCAGAAGGGACGACGCTGATGGGCGGGCCAGTCCGCTTTGGCGTCGGCGACACAAACGAAGGCGCAATCGAAACCGAACGTGACGACCTCGACTACGATTTCGTCGCCAAAGGCGATGTCGAGGCCGCAACCTACGACCTCGTCCACGGCGGAATGGAAGGCTTTGGCAATCGCATGCGCGATAACGAAGAGATCACTCGCTGGGCACAAAAAGGAGCCTTCATCGTCGAACAACATCCGAACCATCCCGAGTATCTCATCTGCGAGATGGAGACCTCACGGGGCTGTCCGTACCGCTGTTCGTTCTGTACGGAGCCACTCTATGGGGCAAATCCGAGTTTCCGAACGCCGGAGTCAGTCGTCGGCGAAGTTAGGGCACTCGCAGACTACGGCGTTCGCGACTTCCGGCTTGGCCGCCAAGCCGACATTCTCGCCTACGGCGGTGATGGTGAGGCACCGAATCCCGACGCACTCCGGGAGTTATACGAGGGAATCCGCGAGACAGCCCCGGATCTGCGAACCCTGCATCTGGATAATATGAACCCCATCACCATCGTCAACTGGCCGGAAAAATCCCGTGAGGGAATCCGGATTATCGCCGAGCACAACACTGCCGGTGATACCGCTGCCTTCGGACTGGAATCAGCTGATCCACTGGTGCAGGAGAAAAACAACCTCAACGTAAGCGCCGAGGAGTGTTTCCGCGCGGTCAAAATCGTAAACGAGGAGGGTGGCTTCCGACCGGGCGAAAACAGAGACGAAGCCCCTCAGTACGGCCCCACTGCGGCGAAACGGTTGCCCAAACTCCTGCCAGGGATCAACCTCGTTCACGGACTCGAAGGCGAACGCCGGGAGACGTTCGAGCACAACAAAGCGTTCTTACAGCGAGTCTACGACGAGGGACTCATCCTGCGCCGCGTCAACATCCGGCAGGTGATGGCTTTTGAAGGGACGGAGATGTCAGAGACTGGTGCGGAGATTGCTCACGATCACAAGAAGCTATTCAAGCAGTACAAACGCGAGGTTCGCGAGACAATCGACAACCCAATGCTCGAACGAGTGGCTCCGCCGGGAACTGTCCTCGAAGACGTCCATCTCGAATACCACAAAGACGGGCGGACGTTCGGTCGGCAACTCGGGACCTACCCACTGCTGGTTGCGATTCCCGGCGAACGGCCACTCGGTGAGATAATCGACGTGGCAGTCACCGACCACGGCTATCGCTCGATTACGGGCGTTCCCTTTCCGCTCGATATCAACAACGCTTCGATGGACGAGTTAGAGGCGATTCCGGGCGTTGGCAGTCAGCGCGCGGGAGATATTATCGTTGACCGGCCCTACGATTCGATGCCGGACGTGAGCGGGATCGAAAACTTCGCCATCGTCGAACGGTCGAGTGCTAGTGACTGATTCCGGCAGCTGGGGGTCCGGCTTTCGACTCATCTGATGGGAAATTGTCGTGGAAATGACATTGTCACAGTTCACAAAACATATTCACAGTCGCTATAATTTATTGGCAGACAAATACGATGGCCGATACCGACCCAAATGAAGGCGCGCCTGTCCACGAGGGAGGTGGCCCAACGGGAACAGGACGCTCTCGCTTGTTTGAGGCAGTCGGGACTCGCTTCCTCTTGGTGGGCGCGCTCGTTGCGGGCGTCGCTATCGGCGCACTCTTGGTCGGTGGATTACCAATTTCAGAGGAGTCACCGCCAGACCCCGAGATCGAATCGGTTGAAGTTCTCGACGCGGGTTGTTATGACGATGTGCGTCCCCGGGCAATGTCGAGTTCTGACGGAACCTGGGTCAGTACGATCAATAACACCTCGAAGCATACCGAGGTGTCCGCACAGATCCGTCGAACGTCTCCCCCGGACGCAACCGTTGCCACATATCGGGTTGATCTCGAAACACACAACGCGACAGCCGAATCCGGTGAGTGTCCCGGCCAGATCGTCTATCGTGTCGAGTACGACGCCCCCTATCCCGACGCTGCGGACGCGATGCGGACCGAACGGTACGTAGACGGCGAGTTCCACACTTGTGGTGGTTCGAGCAGCGGTCCGGAGACGGGCTGTGCCGCGTTGCACGAGGAGCGGCCGATCCACTACTCGAACGGCACCGTCACGTACGGGTCACCTTGATCCGGGTATGCTGGACAGCCTCTTGGCCTTCATCGGAGGTGTTTACACCAGAGACGATTCGGTTTTTAGACAGGATCAGAACGTTTTTGAAGATGAATATGAATATGAATATGATATGGATATGTATGGACGGTGCAAAGAAGCGACGTGTCGGTGAGCGGGGACAGGTCACACTCCCGAAAGAGCTACGCGAAGAATTTGGCATCAGTGGGGGAGACGAGGTAGAAATCCGCAAAGAATCGGGGAAAATCATCATTGAGAGACCGATCACGCGAGACGATATCGCATCCGGGTATCGGGCACGAGCCGAGCAGCTTCGCGAGCTTAACGAAGAGATAGATGAGGTGTCGCAGGAAGCTGACGAATATCTTGGTGACGTCCCGGAGTGAGAATAGATGGAGGTTCGCCGAGGAGATATCGTTATCGTCGAACTTGAGCCGACGAAAGGATCGGAACAGCGAGGGACGCGACCGTGTCTCGTCGTGCAAAATAATGTTGGAGTAGTCCAACAATAACTGGTTGCTGACTACAACCGCTCATCTCACGCAGTCCTATCTGGCAACTCCAAGACAGATGTCACGGCCTTTGGTAAGGGCCACTCAGATTTTTCAAGCGTGGCTGAATACGATCCTGACAACCACGATACGCGTCGAAAATTGTTCTTCAATCTTGAGTTGCTCGTTTCTGGATTTGACGAATACACATCCTGTGGGCATAATTGCCAAAATATATGTAAACGTGCGAATTATAGCTGACAAATATCCACTGACACCAACTCTCCCTGGACAAAGATTGGTGGCGAAAATCCAACAGTCAGGGTTTTCGGAGAGATATTCGCCCTCTTGAGTGCTCTTTGAATACAAAATCTTTTCAAAACGTGGGTTCATAGGATAGAGCTACAAGGTGACATACCGTGCCGGAGATGGAAACAGCGACGTTCGAGACAGACCTGAGCCTGTTCAAGTACGACAATCTGGAGCAACTGCCGCCCCAGTATCGAGACTTAGACGAAGACGAGCGGCGGCAACGGACCGAAGAGGCTCTAGAAGAACTGGGTGATGACGTCGTCATCCTCGGCCACAACTACCAGCGAAAGGAAATCGTCGAACACTCCGATTTCGTCGGCGACTCCTACCAGCTAAGTAAAGAGGCTGCCGAGGCTGACGCAAAGTACGTGATCTTCGGCGGGGTGACGTTTATGGCCGAGTCAGCCGACATCATCACCGACGACGATCAGACAGTCATTCTGCCAAGCATGGAAGCATCCTGTCCGATGGCAGGCATGGCAGAAGCGCTACAGGTCGATGATGCCTGGGCCGAGATCACTGCAGAGACAGACGCAAATATCATCCCGATCACCTATATGAACTCCTATGCGGACCTGAAGGCCTTCTGTGCCGAGCAGGGCGGCCTCGTTTGTACCTCCTCGAATGCACACAAAGCCTTCGAGTATGCCTTCGAGAAAGGAGACAAGGTGCTATTTCTCCCCGATAAACACCTCGGCGAGAACACCGCATACCGTCTGGGAATGGAAGACGAAATCGTCGAGTGGGATCCGTGGAACCCCGAAAGCGCAGACGCGAGTAAAGCGGCCGAACACGATATTATCCTCTGGGAAGGCTACTGTCAGGTTCACGAACGGTTCCGTGAGAGCCACATCGAGCAGATCCGCGAAGACCATCCCGAGGCAAACGTCGTTGTCCATCCCGAGTGTCGACGCGAGGTCGTCGAAGCGGCTGATGTCGTCGGCTCGACATCGACAATTTGCCAGACAGTCGAAGACGCAGACCCTGGCGAGACATGGGCAATCGGTACCGAGATCCACCTGACGAAGCATTTGAGCCGGTGGCATCCCGAAGTGAACGTCCTACCGCTGTGTGGTGATGCCTGTATGGACTGTAATGCAATGCGCCAGATCGACCCGAACTATCTCGTGTGGGTGCTCGAAGAACTCACCAAGGGGCGTGAACGAAACGTAATCGAGGTCGCACCAGAAGAAAAAGAACTTGCACAGGTGGCACTCGATAGAATGTTAGAGATCTAAGTATGGAACGACAGGAGACAGACGTCCTCGTCGTCGGTGCAGGGATCGCAGGCCTTTCGGCTGCGCTCGCTGCCGACCGCGCTGGCGCAGACGTCACGCTTGCAACGAAAGCCAAACGACCGGAAGAGGCATCGACGTGGTGGGCACAGGGCGGAATTGCGATTACCCGCGACGACCCCGAGCAGTTCAAACAAGATATCCTCGATGCCTCGGCCGGAACTGCCGAGGAAGATGCGGTGGATGTCCTCGTCGAGAATGCAACCGGGACGATCCGCGACGTTCTCGTCGAGACAGTCGGCATCGAGTTCGATACGAACGGCGAGGGATTCGATTACGGGCAGGAAGCCGCCCATGAACAGCCCCGGATCTTGCACGTAAACGCCGAGACGGGCAAGCACATCCACGTACCCTTCCTGAATTACGTCGCTGACGAGACCGACGTGACGATTCTCGAAGACACGGCTGCACTCGAACTCGTCCGCCACGAAGGCCGGGTCTACGGTGCGGTCCTCGAACGCGACGGCGAGTGGGCACCGACCTTTGCCGGTGCAACAGTACTCGCCACCGGCGGCGTCGGTGCGCTCTATCCACGCTCGACCAATCCCGACAGTGCAACCGGTGATGGGATCGCAATGGCAGCACTCGCCGGTGCGGATGTCGAGGACATGGAGTACGTTCAGTTTCACCCGACAGCTTGCCACACCGATTCGGGAACCTTCCTCATAAGCGAGGCAGTCAGGGGCGAAGGAGCAATTCTTCGAAACGGTGACGGCGAGCGATTCATGCCCGAGTACCACGAGGACGCTGAACTCGCACCACGGGATGTCGTCGCCCGCGCGGTCGAAACAGAGCGCGAGGCTACTGGTGAGGTCGTCCTCGATGTCTCCGAAATCGAATTCGAATCCGAGTTTCCCGACCTTGCCAAAAAATGCGAAGAGCACGGTGTCGACTGGCAGTCGAGTATCCCGATTGCACCCGCTCAGCACTTCCTCTGTGGTGGGATCGACGTCGACGACCGCGGGAGAGCGTCACTCGATAGACTCTACGCTGTCGGGGAATGTTCCCGCACCGGCGTCCACGGTGCGAACCGGCTTGCGAGCACCTCGCTGCTCGAAGGACTCGTCTGGGGACAGCGCGCTGGTGAGGATGCCGCTGGGAACGAAGTCGAAACAATCGAACCGCCGGAGTTACTCGAACGCGATCCCGAGTTGCCAGCGACGTTTGCCCGCGATAAGTTCCGGCGATTGCGCCGTGTGATGGACGAGATGATCGGCATCGAGCGGACACCCGCTGGTCTCAAGCGTGCGCAGGCAATTCTTCGGCGACTCAAAGGCGAGGTTGATGCCTATATCCGTACACGCACCTCGCGGTCGCTGTATGAACTGCGCTCGGCGTCGATTGTCTCACTGTTGATCAGCCACGCTGCTGCTGAAAACGATCAGTCCGTGGGCTGTCACTGTATCGTCGAAGACGAGAAAGAGCCGGCGGAATCCGCCGCCGAGCAGTGATGATTCCGACCCAGCAAATCGAACGGTGGCTACAGGAGGATCTGGGCCACCACGACGTGACGAATCAAGTTCCGGGTACCACGAGCGGTCGTCTCGTCGCCAAAGAACGTGGTGTTGTGGCCGGCCTCGACGCCGCACGTGCCATCTTCGAGTATCTGGATGTCACCGTTACCGACGTGACCGAAGCAGGTGAGCGAATCGACGCTGGTGAGACAGTTCTTCGTGTCGAAGGAACAGCCCAGGACGTGTTGCGCGGTGAGCGCGTCGCGGTCAACATCGCCGGCCACGCCTCGGGTATTGCGACCCGGACACAGCGCGCGGTAGATTCTGCCCAAGAGGTCATCGAAGACGGAGAGGGTGTTCGGATTGCAGGGACACGAAAGACGACGCCCGGATTGCGCGGCATCGAAAAGCGGGCAGTCGTCGCCGGCGGTGGCGATACCCACCGACTGGATCTCTCGCATATGGTGATGATCAAGGACAACCACATCGCCGAGATGGGTATGGATGAAGCCATTGCCCACTTCCGCGAGCGAGTCTCGTTCAGCACGAAAATCGAAGTCGAGGTCGAGCAACCCGAGGATGGACTCACGGCCGCAAAAGCGGGTGCCGATATCGTCCTCTTCGATAACCTCTCACCGGAAGAAACCGCACGCGGTGTCGAACTGCTTCCCGAGGGAACGCTTGCCGAAGCGAGTGGTGGAATCACACTCGAAGATGTGCCCGAATACGCGAAAACAGGGGTCGACGTGATTTCGATGGGGTCGCTTACTCACTCTGCGGATACGCTCGATTACTCGTTTCGGACTGGATGATGCCATCTCGGCAATCTTTTTTGACAGGCGCTGGGAGTCCCACCAATGAGTGATATCGTCGATTCACTTCCGTCACGGCCGCTGAAATACAAGACGGCAGCAAGCCTTGCAAGTGCTGACGAACGCTTTGTTCCAGTCTCGGCTCTCGACACATCGAACGGCAAACTGGTTTACACCATGCTCTACGAGGGCAAAGAGCGACTGACCGGGATGGGATACGACGAAAGTGCAGACGAATGGGTGATCGTGAGCCGACGGCCGGATGGTGGCGTCCTCGAAGCGATTCCCGAAAAAGAGCAGACACAGGAACGCAAGGCACTGAAAGACGACTTGCGACAGTGGACGAAAGCAAACTACGACGGTGAGATCGAATATCTCTCCTAGCAGGAAAAAATAGCATTTGTTCGGAGTGCGACCACTACGAGAATCGTTCTATCACATAGGCGCCATCTTGATTCAGCGAGGGAATCGCGTAAGTATACCACAACCCACCGGCTACAGCATGAACGACTCCTCCAACAATATGTAGCTATTTGAGTGATATGTTACTACTCCAAAGCAATATGGGAATTGTGGAGCTTCGACGTACAGCCGTCGTGAAACTCGACGTGGATGACGATGCTCACCGCCTTCTTCAAGAGACGATAGACCGCTTCAAGCAAGCCGCCCAGATGGTTGCAGACCACGGTTGGAACGGGACTGAAGACGGCTACATCGTCACATCAAAAACCGAGTTACACAGTCGAACATACGATGAAGTACGCGAAGCCACCGACGAATTGAATGCAGACCTCGTGTGTGCCGCTCGAAACAGGGCCGCTGGTGCACTCGATTCCTGTGCGGAGAAACGGAAAGACGGCGAGAATCCCTCGAAGCCACAGTTCACGTCTGATTCGGTTGTCTACAATCTGAACGCAATCACGTACTACGACGAATACGCCACGCTTGCGACCGTAGACGGACGTATCGAAGCCGAGTATATCCTCCCGAACAAGGATATCCCACCGACAACCTATTTTTCCGAGGAATGGGAGAAACGCGAAGCCACACTGCATCACCGTGACGGCGAGTACTACCTCCACGTTGCTGTCGTGAAAGAGACGGAGACAGAGCCGGAAGCTGCCGAGAACGGAACGGTCCTCGGCGTAGACTTGAACGTGGATGGACACCTTGCCGTCACATCAACAGGTGCGTTCATCGGCAACGCTGACTACCTTAACCACAAACGCAGAGAATACGAGAAACGGCGTGGACAGATGCAACAGACAGGCACGCGGTCGGCGCACCTAACGATGAAATCACTTGGTGGGAGATTTGCCAACTGGAGCGAAGACTATCTCCACCGTGTCTCGAAGGCACTGGTACAAGAGGCACTCGCCCACGAGTGTACCCACATCGCGTTCGAGAAACCGACACACATCCGCAAGCGCATCTCGACCGCTTCAAAATTTCAGCAGTGGGCGTTCCGTCGCATGCAAGAGTACACTGAATACAAAGCCGCTGAGTACGGGATCGCGGTGGAAAAATCGCGCGCCACAGTACACCAGTCAACGATGTAGTCACGTTGACTGTAGCTTCACACACGAAGACAACAGAGACGGCGATGAGTTCTGCTGTCTCAAATGCGAGCGCGAGTACCACACCGACTACAACGCAGCGAAAAACATTGCGCGGAAACTACTCCAGAACTGGCGCAAGTCTGGTTCTGGAGGGGCAACCGGTCACCTTGCCCTGAAGTCGGGGACGGTGAACGTGAACGGTATTTACACGCCTACCACGGTCTAGTGGTCAGAACGGGAGTCCACCGACAAACTCCGCCGTCGTCGGGCTATGCCCGACTGCTTGAGGGATCGGAGATCCCTCTCCGTTCACGGCGGAGAAAGTGACCACGACTGTAACACCTTTGGTAACTGGTGACGAACGTCTTCCCATGAGAGATACGAATATCGCCCACGTGATGAGAAAACTGGAGTTCGTCCCCCCGCTGGGGAGTTAGTACCGACAGAGACCGCTTGGTTTCGAAACGGAGAGCCGCCAACGATGCGTGTGCTTCTTTCTTGGGATAGTTTCGACCGAATCACAGACGAACTCATCCCGTCTGAAGAGGTTGCGGTCGAAACACGGCTCAATCCGACAGTCGATTTTCCCGACGACAGGTCGACACTCCGAATGGAGTTGGCTGACCCAGAAAGCCCCCTCCGGTCGACGACATCCTGGGTCGGAACCGACATACAGCAGTTTTCGCCATCTAGAGACGACCATAGACCAGCGTCCACTGCCGAAGGGAAGAAGAAAAAAGAGAAAGAGGAACTGACAGCAGTCTCTCTCGAAATAGCCTCGACGACAACGAAACAACCGACAGAAACGGTTGGTAGTGATTGCTGTGACTCTTTACCACCGGAAGAACTCTCTTCTTCCGAGGATCGCGAACTACCGGTTCGCTCACCGGAGGGAGACGAGATCTCCCAGGCAGACGACCATGGGCCGTCGACGCCGGGCAGTCACAGATTGACGGATTCTCCTTCTCATACCACGAAATCTGGGGCAGATGCCAAAAATAATCACAGCAATCGCTACGAGACAGCATATTCACGGCGGTCAAAACAGCGCGGACCCGGAAAAACCGAAGACAATCGCTAGGGCCAGTCCTCGCGTGGTTCTTCTTCGACTTGCTGGGTCTTTTCTTCCGGTGTGAGTTCCCAGTCGGCTGCATCGGCGGCAGTTTCGAGGTCGACATACTCCCAGCCGGTCTCCTCGGCGAGTTGCTCGTCTTCGTCGCTCGTGCCGACAAAGACGTACCGTTCGCTGTCGAACTGCTCTTTGATGTTTTCGAGACTTTCCTCTCGTCCCCGTGGGCCGGAGAAAAAGTCCTGTCTGATCCGGTGTTTGCGCGTGAAATTCGTTACCACGTACGTTGGTTTCTCGGAGATGACTCCCACATAGTTCGTCCACTGGCGCGCATCGGTAAAGACCGAATCCGGTGAGCGAAGCTCTTTGAGCGCCTCTAGTTCGAACGCGAGTGTCATGTCGCCGCTGCCGCCATCCATACCTGTACCTGGGTGTCTGTCAAAAAAAGACCGTCGGTCCCTCCCGGATTCTGGGAACCGGTTAATCTGCTTCTTGTGGCGATTCGAGTTTCTCGATGTCGACTTCCTCTTCTAGGAGCAACTCTTTCTGGTCGACAACATCGAGTTCCTTGCGGATGATCTTTTTCAGTGCGGACTGCTGTGAGAGATCACCGATCAACACGCCGCCGATAAGTTGGCCGTTTTTGAATGCGAGCCGTCGCCATTCGCCCTCGGAGTACTTTCGCTCGGCAGTTTCGTCGCCGATTGTCGGATGCCCAAAGGAGAGAAATGGGAAATCAAAGTGCGTAATCGAATACGAGGAGACCCAGCGAAACTCCTCCGCTGGTTCGTCTGCGACCATATTCTTGCCGGCGACTGCACCCTGTTCTTTGGCTGACCCCCAGGCACCGTTCTGTGCCTGTTCGCCGAGAATCGTATCGTGAAACTGTGTGATGTCGCCCGCAGCGTAGATGTTGTCGACGTTCGTTTGCATGTACTCGTCGACGACGACACCGTTGTCACACTCGACGCCGCTTCCCTTGAGCCACTCCGTGTTGAAATCCAGTCCGATTGCGACACCAGACCAGTCAGCCTCGAAGCGCTCGCCGTTTGGATCGATTGCTGCCTCGACCTGTCCGTCGTCATCGACTTCGAAGTGATCGACGCCCGAACCAAACACCGGTGTAACCCCCTTTTCTTCGAGTGCGTCGTGGATGATCTCGGCACCCTCGGGTGAGAGCGCGTATCGCCACCAGCAGTCGCCGCGCATCAGATAGTTGGCTTCGACCCCCTGTGCTGCACAGATTGCCGCGAGGTCGATGCCGAGCAACCCGGCACCGACGATCACGCCGTTGTCTGCTTCTTCTGCGTGTTCTCTGATATCGCGGGCATCCTCGAACGTCCAGAAGTGGTGGATGCCCTCCGCATTCGAGTTCTCGACTGGTAGCTGTGCCGGTGTCCCGCCTGTCGCGATGAGTAGCTTGTCGTAGTCGTAGGTGTCGCCCGCGTGCGTGCGAACAACTTGCTCGTCAGGATCGATGTGTTCGACGTGCGTGTTCAACTGCAGGTCGATATCACGTTCTTCGTACCACTCCGGTTCGTGGATCGAAATCGGTGCTTCCGGCAGCTTTCCTTTGGCAAACTCTTTGATCAGGATACGATTGTACAGCGCTTCCCCCTCGTCTGTGATAACCGTCACATCTGCGTCAGGGTCTTCCTCTCTGATGGTTTCAGCGGCTGAACTCCCCGCAATCCCGTCGCCAACGATTATATGCGACGTGCTCATATGGCGGTAGTTGAACGCCGGGCTTAATGTGGATTGCTATTCGTGTAGCCTTTGCTGTCATTTCGACCATGATCGTCCGATCTTGCGCCCAGAGTGTTCAAAGACGTGATTAGAAAACCGACGGGCTCAAACCGATCCACTCGCTAGCACGCGTCGATGAAGATTCGCCAGAATATCCGTCACTGGGCGTCCAAGCAAGCGCTGACGATGCCCGTCATCGGTGACCGGGTCGAAGACCGTCTCGTCGACATGCACACGAAGATTTTCCTGGAGCGCGCCGACGAGGCTCACCGTGAAGCGCGCCGTGACCATCTCGACGATTTTTTCGCGGCGACGATGGCTACTTACGTGGCTGCCCTCGAAGAAGGGATGCCCGAAGCCGACGCGCGCGAGGTTACACACATCCAGGCAAATTTCGATTTCTACAACCACGGCTGGACCGAGATGATGGAGTTCCCGGCCGACGAACTCGACGACCACTACGAGCGCTACGCTCAGTTTTTCGAAAAGCACGACATCTCGATTGATGACCCGCTCGGCGATTTCCGACCAGCGGACGGTATCGCTGCTGCGCCGTCCACGCCGGAAAAACTCGACGAACCGGAACACCCCTACGCAGAGGGTGGCTTCGCGGACGATGTCTACGTCGAAGGGCCGGATGGTGAACTGCGCGTCGGTGGTGGCGAAGAACCCGACGATGTCGACCCGACCGACGTTCTCGACATCGACGACACTAGCTGATCAGTCGTCGTCGCTGCGGTACGCGTCGCCACCGCGTTTCCGAATCCGCAAAACATAGAGGACCTGCGCAGTTCGGTCGGCACGACAGCCGAGACGGAACTGTCCGATCCGGAGTTTGTTGTTGGGCGTTCCTTGGAGTGGTTCAAGGTGGTCAGGTGGGTCTCGCCATTTATCGGTCACAATCTCGTCGAGTTTGGTTGCGATACGGTCGCGTGCGTGGTCGTCAAGGCTGTCGAAGTCTCGTCGTGCCGTCTCAGTAAGTTCCCAGTCCCACTCACTCATCGCTGTCAGCGGCCGTCTTATCAAGTCCGTATTCAGCCTTCACATCGTCGCTGTTGTGTGTGCGCCCCTCGCGGATCTCTGCTTCGCTGGTGAGCATCGCCTTTAGATCTGCGCGGTTGAATTCAGGATGTTTGAGTGCATCCCGAAGGACTGCTCGGATAAACTCGCTGCGACTGTTGAAGCCCTGTTCTTCCCATGTGGCATCGACATCATCTAAAAACGTCTCAGTCATCC
>LKMJ01004450.1_pt1 | contig 13174 bp, 15 predicted proteins | sample 643391 | NCBI WGS metagenome assembly LKMJ01 (sample SAMN04112250, study PRJNA286221) | soda lake metagenome | biome: soda lake; feature: Kulunda Steppe; material: water; isolation source: sample PL-Br10 brine of Picturesque Lake | place: Russia: Kulunda steppe | collected 2010-07
CACACACACACACACACACACACACACACACACACACACACACACACACACACACACACACACACAGCACGTGCACACACGCATGCACACTCACATGCACACAAACATGCACATGCAGGTGCTGGGCAAGCTGGCCCACTATGGCCTTGTATATGCCCTCCCCTTCTTCCTGCATGGGGGCGTATCCATGCTGAGTGGTGCAGCTGCCTATGTGGTCGTGCAGTCCATCGTGCTGGCTGCTACCTTTGCCGGTGCGTGCCAACATTCACTATTCCAGTGCATCCAAGTGCAATCCATCGTGCTGGCAGCTACCTTTGCTGGCGCGTGCTTGCATGCAAGTGCAGACTGACTTGTGCTCCTAGGCAATGGCTGCTGTGCATGTCTATTTGTGTGCTACTTTAAGCGCGTACGGGTGTGCGTGTACCACGAGGATCTGTGCAAAAGTCGCACAAGTCCTTGCACTGTCTACACTGACACACGCTGCGCAGCTGCTGCTGAATTATACAGGGGATGCTATAGCCTGCATGCCCCAAGAGCATGGGATGCTTTGCACCTTGCATCTGATGTGCTGATGGACGAAATGCCCTGCACCACCAGCTGAGGGCGCTCTTCTGTTTGATGCCCTGGACCACCAGCCAAGGGCGCTCTCCTGTTTGTTCACAGCAATACGCATATGATGATGAAAGAGGTGCACCCAGTGCCCCATTTTTCTAGAGGGGTATTTGGGGAAAATTACCCCTGTTGTTGGTTAGGCACAACAATGGAATCTAGAACGAGGACAGGCTGCACACGCCCTTGTCATTGAAAGGGTACAACGATGCACTTCTTCTTGTGAGAAAGGCACACCAGCACTCACTGTGGGGAGGGTGGATGTTAGAAGGAAGATGCAGACTCTATGTTTCAAGGAAGCCTTCCCGCATTGGCCCCCCGATGCCTGCAGTGTCGCATAATGTGCCGGAGGCAAAGCCCATCGATGAGGGGCCCACGCGCGACTCCCTTTACAAGAACCACACACTTGAGGTGCGCCCTCTATGATGAGTGCGCTGCACGCGTCTGCTTGCGTGTACACGTCCTCCTAGCTGTGGGCGTTCGTTCAAGCGCGCGCGCTCCCGTCCTGCGACTCCCGTCCTGCAGCTCCCTGGTCTGCATAATGAATGCTGACGCCGACACCAAGGGTTTCTAGGGATTATTAGGGACTACTGCATAATGAACCCTGACGCTGATGCTAAGGGTTTCTAGGGTTGACAAGGGATTACTGCATAATGAACCCTGACCCTGACGCTAAGGGTTTCTAAGGTTTACTGAAAGGCAGTCTGTTCAGAAACGCGACTGCTAGCCTGCTCTCACAAAACAGTGAGTTCATCAAGTAAAAAATGGGTCTGGCATGAAAAAGTAGGCGATTGAGCTCCTGTTCACCGATACAGGTATGCATTTCCTGCAGAGAATAATTTGGAGCTTAGCCAATGTACGCACTAAGGGAGGAGCAGAAACTTGGCCACCATAAATGCACTGCTTTGGTCGCACATCATTCCTCGTTAACCTAGCATTGCTTCCTTGGGGAACTTCCTTGGGGATCTTATGGCTTCGCACCTCCCTCCTCCACTTCGGTCAGGAACTGTGGCCTGTGGATTTGCTGGTCTGTGCTCGCAACATGACTGGAGCATGCAGCATGTGCTGCCTGCTTGCGGGCATGACTGGGGCATGCAGCAGCTGCTGACTGTGTAGAGCTCGACTGGAGCATGCAGCTGGTGCTGCCTTTGTAGAGCTCGACTGGAGCATGCAGCAGGTGCTGCCTGTGTAAAGCTTGACTGGAGCATTCAGCAGGTGCTGATGTGACCTTTTGACTCGCTGGGCCGTGCTTTTGCAGCGCGACTGGGGCGTGCAACAGGTGCTGACGTCTGCCAACTGGGGAGGCACAATCGGCAACTTCCTCACGGGCGGGCTCAACCTGCAGGTGCGCGTGCATGTGCATGTGTGCCCATGCACGCACGTGTGTGTGTGCGCGCGCTGGACACTGAGTGCTGGACACTGAGCGCAGGGCAGGGCTCAAGGCTTTTGTTGGCGTCCAGGGATTGTGTGTGTGTGTGAGTGAGGTTGTGAGGGGGTGTGCCATGAGGCGCATGCGCACATGCGGGTGTCAGCAAGTGAGCATCACAGCTGCGCGTGCACGTGCATGGAGTCTATGCCTACGACCCTTCATGGGGCGGCCCTCGGTCAGAGGTTCATGTGCAGGACAGAGACTCATGAGGATACGCCTGCACTGCCTGTGCCCACGCGCGCTGCTCGCATGCCCCCCCACAGGTGCTGCATGCCCCCCCCCCCTGCTCCACACAACACACACACGCAGGCCGTGAGGGTTTTCCTCAGCTGCACAAGAGCTGTGAGCAATACATGGCTCACACGCACATCAAGCAATGCATGGCTTACACGCACATCACGCAATGCATGGCTCACACGCACATCACGCAATGGATGGCTCACACGCACACCATGCAATACATGGCTCACACGCAGATCGAGCACCACCTGTTTCCAGCCATCAGCTTCATGCACTACCCAGCCATTGCCGCAATTGTAAAGGACGAGTGCCAGAAGCGCGGCGTCCTGTACAACAGCTATGCCACGCTGCCTGAGATCACTGCACGCTTCCAGCGCTACATGAAGGAGGCAGGCAAGTGCAGATGTCTGGGTGGGTGTGCACGCATGCGCAGGGCAGCGTGTGTGCGTGTGTGCATACGTGTGTGTTGGTTTTTTACGAGTGGCCAGACCAGCACCTGCTCCAGACAGGGAGGGTGAGGAACAGCAATCGTATGGACCAGCCGCTGCTGGAGGGTCCATTGCGTTTGACTTGGCACCCGCCGCACAAACCCACGAATGGGGCATCTGTGGTGCGCTGGTTGCAGGGTGTGCTGCGCGCCAAGTCATCGCCCTCAAGCAAGCAAAAAGGCCACTGGGTTCCCTGGGCCTGCTTTGTGTATGTATTTGCTTCCCCCGCCCTTTTACCTCCCGCGGCAAAAAAAGGGGGAGGAGCCCGCCTACCTGCTTGCCTGCCTGCTTGCCCTTTTGCGTCTCCCCGCTCCCCTCATCACCTCTTGGTGCAGGCACAGCATGTATGGCGCGCATCTCAGCCACTTGCGCACTCACCCTGCGGTGCGCACGTGCCTGCAGGTGAGGCGGAGGAGCAGCCGCTGAACAAGAGCGGCATGTCCCCTGCCATGATGGCGAAGCTGTGAGCGCTCTCGGACCTGTGTGCAGTCGCGGGTGTGAGCCCCGCAAAGGCAGCAATGCCTGCGCACCTGCTGCGCACGAGCGCAGTGTCTGTCCAACCGTGTCAGCCCGGCCAGCGTGTAGCCTTGCTAGCTTCAGAGGACAACCGCACGCGCTTCCCCGGCAAGCGCACCCATCCCTACCCTCACAGATGGACAAGTGGACGAGGGATGGATGCCTAGGATAGCGGGTGCAGCATGGCTGGGCGCGATGGGTGCACTGCGTGCAGGCTGGGCTTGGTTGGGGCAGGCAGGCAGGCACACCGGGCACGTTCATGGCAGGCAGCCAGAATGTGTGCCTGGATGGGGGCGGGCTTCCGTTGCCTAGCGCGCTCAGGGCGGCCGCCCCCAACAATCCGTGTGCGGGCATTTTGTTTGTTGAATCGGCAGACCTTGCGGGTGTACGGGGCTGCAAGTGAGCAGCAGCCAGCCATGAGAGCACTGGACAGTGTAGCAGCCGCTTGCCGGGTGAGGATGCCGCCCGAGCGCGTGCAGGTCAGGGTCCCTGGGAGCTGTCAGGTTTAGATGTGCGGAAGAATTTGATTGATTGGCCAGGGAGGGGAAGGGAGAGGGGCGAGAGTACGATTGAGCGAGTTGCTGGAAGTCTTGTTGAGAGGAGCTTGTAGGAGCAGACTGCCTGCTTAGTGTGCAACTTCATGTGTGCTGCATTTCTGAAGTGTGAGATAGGTGAGCCTGGGTGTTGTATACCAGGCCATGTACGACTTCCAATGGTAGAGATCCAACAGCGACAAACTCGGGACTGCGCACTGGACTTGAGCAAGTGTGAGCCGTAGCTCAGGACTCCAGCGTATGAGTGAAGGTTTTGCAGGTATTTGGTTTGCCCCTGTCAAACCCCCTGTGTTGCAGCAGCAGGAATTGTTTTTGACTTGTTTTTTAAGATGGTCCTGATCAATTGCTCTTGCGAACTCAACTTGAAAGCTGGTGGTAATGGCATAATGATGTCATGACATGATGTCATGTGTTCCTTTTGTTCGTTTTAGGTTTGATCTTTCATTGCGCCGCACATTGTCAATCTGTTCACCTTGCCAAGAAAAGGAAAAAACTATGCAGGCAGTTGAAACACTCCCTACATCAATTAAGGAAGAGGGGCCACCTACTAGGTTGTAGTGCCTAGGCACCATGTGACCCACTAAAAAAAGGTCAATGAAGACCAGAAGGGTCACTGGCTGTACCCCATTCCTCACCTTGGCAAGAGCACGTCTGGTACTTACAAGGTTTTTTTAGGTCAGGTTACATAGCTGTATCCGCCGAACAAGGGCAGCTTAGCTGAAGCTTAAAAGGCCGCAGGCTGCAACCCCAAACCAAAACTAAAAGCGCTCAAATCAGAGGAAAGGCAGTGTCTGGAAGCCAGATGATTTGGTGAATAGCATAACTTTCAAGGGTTTCAGGAAAAGGTCTTCAGTCAAGAAGTGCGTCAGCTAGCCTGCTCATTAAAGAGCAAATAGGTGCATGAAGGGAAAAAGTGCTTATTGTTCTGGCAATAACAAGACTTGTCTGTGTGCTCTCTCAGAAAGAAGTATTTGTTCCTTTCTCTCCCTTTCTGCCAGTCCCCTAATATTTTGCATGCCTTGCATAAATCATACTGTCTTTGATTTCCTTTCTCAACGGCACAACAAACTATCGACAAACTATGCCCTTTCATCCCAGACATTATGGACTGTTTTGGCTGGCGAAGACCACTGGCAGCAACAAAACAGCCAACCGAACGACCAGGCTGGCGGCTTATCCTACCTTGTAAACTTGTATGTCTCGAAGGCAGTCAAAATGGGATCAAGCGGGCACATGGAATGAAGAAGTCAGTGTGCTCTAAGGAATGAGGAGTTAGGAAGCGATTACAGAGCTCGCATGGTCAAAGTGGGCCGCAATTTGGCCCCCAATGCAGAAGACTGTGGGAGTTCGTGTCTGCGCCAGTTTTGTATGCTGATGGAATTTGGAGCCTTGGCTTCCCATGTGGGCTCAAGGCAGAGCCATGGACAGCTGTGTAGACGGCTGTTGTGATCCAGGCGGCCGGCAGTACCTTGCCCTCACAAGAGGTTAGTTTAGAACCTGTGTCTACTCAATAGGGGCAGCCTAGCTGAAATTGAATTAAACCTAGAAATGCACCAATGCATGCGAGAAAAGGCTTGCACTCGGGAGAGGCCCTCATCTGGCGCCAAACGCACACCTAGCCATGCATGCAAACAGTGCATAAGAGCATGGAACAAAGCAGCCGTGATCCGGATGGCCGGCAGTGTCTGAGTCCTGTCTTCATTTGAGAGGCACCGCTTAGGTCACATAGCTGCACCTCTGCCGGACAAGGGCGGCTAAGCTGCAGCTGCACCCCAGAGGCAAGCTACGACATGGACAAATTACAGGACAGTGCCTTAGGAGTGGTCCTCGTCCACACATCTATGATGCACACAAGTGGGGCATATCATAGGCGAGCTACGAGGGCGGTGCACATTAAGGGGTTGGCTGCGCCGGGACAAGCCAATCATGTGGTGGCACTTGGGAGGCGGCTCGATCCAGGGCGGGCCGATCAGGGTTTGCACTTGGCCACACAGCAGGATGTACAGGCCAGCCAGCTAAGCTCAGCGCGGGGGCAGGAAGCTGAAGGGGTGTGCGGGCCGCGGGCTGCTCTGCTTTATTGTGGCCAGGCGCTCGGCCGCGGACGCGAGGTACTCCTTCAAAGGCGGTAGCGAGCCTTCAGGGGCCTCCTTACGGATGATCTGTGTGCAAAAAATGGGAGATGGGGGGGCGCAGCAAAAGCAGGCGTGTGAGCCCGGCCAAAATGGATCTGGTTGGGCATATGTTTTTAAAAAGAGTGGCATGTCAATGGGTCATCCACCGACCACATAGATTGAACTGCAGTACTTTTCATCTTCTCCAATCATCTCCCAAAATGCCAAAATGATAGCCTGTACACGTTGTTATCACTCAGGGCACGCTTTTTTGAGGGGCTGCAGGCCAATAGGGGGGGGCGGGGCTTCAAACCGCTCAAGCCCGTGAGCTGGCATCATGCTGATGTTCAAATGAACAAGAGAATGCCAGCATGCTTACTGTTGGTGTTGTGCTCGACATCATGGCATCATGCATGTGCACGTGGAATACTACGCAATCTCACCTGGAACTAGCACAACGTGCTAAGGCTACAGTGTGGCTTGCACGCACACGCACATGCGTGCATGACAGACGTGCCTTGTGGACGAAAATGCATGACATACGGGCCTCGTGCGTGATAGTGCATGACAGACAGGCCTCGTGCGCGATAAGACACATGCTACAGTCTCTGGTGCTCAGGTGTCGTTTTGCCTTAAGTCAATTTGTGTCTTTTCCCTTAATCTTTTTGCCTTTAGTCTTTTGGCGTCCACAGTCTTTGGTCTTTGATCCAAGTGCCACATGCTCCAGCCTATCAGCGACACGCGCCTCCTCAGCACCTTGTGCAGTGTGCGCAGTACGGGAGCCTCATGGCCAATGGGAGGGCCCCAGCATCTCATATCTACTGATGCTGTACCTATGCCTGTGATGCTGTGTCATCTACTGATGCTGTACCTACGCCTGTGATGCTGTGTCATCTACTGATGCTGTACCTACGCCTGTGAGGCGGCTTGTCGGAACCTGCTGCCTGCCTCAGTCCTCACTCTCTGGCTGTCCTGAGCTGCACCTCTTGGCGTGCACACTATGTTGCTAATCAGCCTCCATGTCCCAGCTATCTATCCTCCATGTCCCAGCTATCTATCCTCCGCTCTTCGTTTGTATGGTGCCTCCCTGGACTAAGATTCAGGCAGGATTCAGCTGAGCTGCTCTCACTCAGCAGATACTGAATGTAAGCTCACCTTACCTGTCCTACCTAAGCAACATTTTGATGCTCAGTAGCGCTTTGAAACCAGCAACCCTCACATTTAGCTCACGCTTTGTCAAAAACACACCTAACCATGTGCACAGCATCTGCACACGCGCGTGCGCGCACACACCAAAAAAATGTGCATGCAAGCACACACATGCCATGCCGGCCAACATTCAGCTCTCGCCCACCACCGCTTGGCCCAGACATCAGTACACACACATACATACTGCATGCACATGCACAGCATAATCAAACAAGCACATGCCCAACAGCTTGGCTGAAATGCAGAACTGCATTTGCCTCCGCAGCCTTGGCTATGCTCGCTTCCTGGTGCCTTTACCTTGCTTGCTTACAGGTGCTGCCATTTTGCTCGCTTACAGGTGCCCTGACTTGCTCACTTACAAATGCTGCCACCTTGCTCCCGTACAGGTGCGCTGCCTCCTATCACCTTGCTTGCGTGCAGGTGCTGTCGCCAATCATCTTGCATGTTTACAGGCGCCCTCACCTTGCTTGCCCTTAAAGGTGCCCTCACCTCTCTTGCAGGTGCCCTAATAGGTGCCCTTATAGATGCCCTCACCTTGCTTGCCCTTAAAGGTGCCCTCACCTCTCTTGCACGTGCCCTAATAGGTGCCCTTATAGATGCCCTCACCTTGCTTGCCCACCGCCGCTCAGCATGCTCGCACAAGTCCCGCAGATCCCTGCCGCTTGTGGAAGGCCCTGCTGCCACCGCAAGCTGCTGCAGCTCCTGCGACCATCAGTCACAGATCACAAGCCATGAGTCATGGGGTCAGGCACGACCCATCGGCCAAGCCAGCAGAGCCATGGAGTCGCATGGGCCAGCGCGGGCGCCAAAAACACCATATCCTGCAACACGCGTCGCAGCAAAAGGTCCACGGTGCACGCAGCAAAAGGTCCACGGTGCACAGCAGCAGCAAAAGGTCCACGGTGCACAGCAGCACGCACCTGCTGACTCAGCTGCTGTGCATACTGCTTCAAGATCAGCGCCCGGCAGTTCTCATCCGGCACTCCAAAGGTAATGGACTGCACGCATGCAGGGGGCATGCAGGTGGGGAAGCGCAGGTGAGGGCAGGCACCCTTTGTTTTGGTGCATGGGAAAGTACGCGCACGCACTGGGTAGAAACAGTCCTCATGACGCCCCTTGCCTTCTTTTTCTTCCCATGAACCAGAAAGTCTGCAAACCGGGTCAAAACTTGCGCGCACCCATGGCTCTTACCCAAACTCTCATCCTGGCCCACATAAAGCAAGCATACACAGGCGAGATGCTGCTCCTGTGAAGTTAAAGCTGTAGCAGGGCTGGCACGGGCTAGACCCCACACACACGCCATTGTTACCGCCATTGTTACCACATTATTACTAGAATTATGGCAAGCTGTGCAGCAAGCTCCGTCGTGTATCCTTCCACACCAGCCAGCAATTCACCTCGCTTGCAGCAGCGTTTGATTCCATGGGTGCACCAGGTAACAGCAATCCCAGCATGCTTGCATACCACTATGCATTGAAGCAATCCCAACATGCGTGCGTACCACTATGTGTCGAAGCAATCCCAGCATGCGTGCGTACCACTATGTGTCGAAGCAATCCCAACATGCGTGCGTACCACTATGCATTGAAGCAATCCCAGCATGCGTGCGTACCACTATGTGTGAAGCAATTCCAGCATGCATGCCCAGTTCCAACATGCATGCGATTCCAGCACGCGTGCGCAACACGAGACATCAAAGCAGGATCAGCTTGTTGGCACACTGGGTCAAAGCAGGATCAGCTTGTTGGCACATTGGGTCAAAGCAGGCCCGGCACACGTGCGCAAGCCCTGCATGTGTGTGGACTTCAGGCCAGAAGCGCCTCACAAGGGTCGGGTCACATCGAACACCCCAATCACAGAGCATGGGCAGAAAGGCCCAGCATGCATGTCCAGAGCTAGGCATCAAAGTAGGACCCGCCCACATGCACGCACCAGGTCAAAGCGGCTAGTGACCGGTGCGGGCGGGGTCTCATTCCACATCCCGATTACCAACTGTGAGCAGGAAGGCCAAGCCTGCGTGCAGAGCGCTAGGCATCAAAGCAGGACCCGCACACGGGCGCTCACCAGGTCGAAGCGGCTCATGAGGGCGGGGTCCAGGTCAACCTTGCGGTTAGTGGCGCCAATGACCACCGCCCTCTTTCCGGCGGCATCAAAGCCATCCATCTCCCTGCGTGCGTCCACACCCGCGCACACAGGCATGCACAACCACAAAAAAATAGGCGAGGAGGGGGCCAAACTGGCAGGGTACGGAGTCATGCCATCGGGCGCCTCGACCTGCACCACATGCTGCCCACCCAGAGAGAGTGGGAGGGGATTCACGGCCTCTCCAGTCTGCATCATCAGGCATTCTAGTGTCAGGGTGGAAAATGGGTTGTGCACAAATGGGCAGCCGACCTGAAGATCTTGCCCAAACACAGGAGCCATATGCCTTAGCGTGACCACACGCGGGAGGGCTGGGCCTCATCCCTCCACGTTCAACAGGCAGGCAGTGTTAATAGGCTTCAAGGTACCTCACATGCTTCAAGGTACCTCACATGCTTCAGGGTACCTCACAGGCTTCAGGGTACCTCACAGGCTTCAAGGTACCTCACATGCAAGAAAATTAGGACTGCTTAGTATCATGGGTACACCCCATATCTTTTAAGCAAGTCATCACAACAATTGGCAAATTCTGCTGTACAATTACGTATTGTCAGGATTCTTAGAAAAAGCCCATGCACGCTCAACAAAGGTCACAATATAGCCTCAAGCACAAAATACACCAGTTTTGCGAGTGCAGCCAACAGAAGGGGAGCAGAGACACACCAGGAGCACACATATGGAGGAAGCGGCGGGGGCCAAATGTGCACTTCTTGCAACAACATGGCCTTCCATGACCCGGAGTTGCACCCCACAATCCATCTAGCCTCCGCACGTAAGGGAGCAGCAAGATTGAAGTCCACGCTCCAGAGCAAAGTGCTTAGTAGGTCAGCAATACACCCTCTGCCTTCTCTTCCAATACAGCCAGATGTCAGACAGGTGCCTTCGTTTAGGCCGAAAAAAGACCGAGTCCATAGCAGCAAACACACAGGGTCGCTAAAACAGTACACATACACAGCAGATTTGCCAATTTATGTTCCAATTTGACTAAGCACACAGGACTTCCATGCAGCTTTCAGCAACCCTTAAATGCACACCACAGCCTCACACTGAGCAAGCGCACCCCAGCAGCACACTGAGCAAGCACACCTAAGCCGCGTATGCTCAGCAAGCGCGCTTCAGCCACAAATACTCAGCAAGCGCGCTTCAGCCACATATACTCAGCAAGCGCGCCTCAGCTGCACGCTCAGCAGCGCAACCCAGCAGCAAGCCCAGCAAGCGCCCCTCGATAGCATGCTGTACAAGCGCACCCCAGCAGCACACCCGGCAAGCGCACCTCAGTAGTACACTGAGCAAGCGCCTGGACGCCTCGTGCATGTCCCCACGGTCACGGCTGCCGCCTAAGGAGTCCAGCTCATCCTGCACATGCGTTTGTACGCGGGCATCGTGTGTGTGTGTGTGTGTGTGTGTGCACGTGTGTGTGTGTGAGAGAGAAAGAGAGATAGAGACAGAGAGCGTGCGCGCACAAACATGGGCCATGTTGGTGCTCGTGCGCGGCTCTGCTCCTGTCAACACTGCGGTCGGGTGTCCTGCAGCCAACCCATCTTTCCCCCTGACTGCATGCGTACACCCGCACCCACACCCACGCCTGCATCCTCACACAAATATGGGCAGTGCACCAAGCAGCACCTTAGGGCATGACTGAGGGGGTAGAATCTCCTGCCATGGCTCCCCACAACACACAGCAACTTGTGCACCTGTGCTCCTCCTGCCCGGCACAAACGCAGGGGATGGCGCATGCCGATTGGGAAGGCTCAAAAGCCAACTGGGCAAAGTCATTCAGGCGGCCTTTGTGCGCGCTGCCCTGAGCTCGCGCAGTTGGAAGGGCCACCCACAAAATCAGAGCTTGCATGCAAGAGCCGCTTTCATGGCAGAGGTGCAACTGCACAGGAGGCGCACACCTGCATAGGGCTGGCTGCAGCTGGGCTTGCACCAGGGCTATACACGCACCCAAGGCACACGCATTTACCAAAGGCATGCACACACCAAATGCGCGGTCGCGAGTGGAACGTGCTTGCATGACAGGCGCGCTTGCATGACAGGCGCGCTTGCATGACAGGCGCGCTTGCATGACAGCCATGCTTGCTAGACATACTTTACAGGGACCCAGGAGTCAAAAGCTCATAAGGGCACGTCCAGGCTTTGAACTCACGATGAAGATGATGGCGCCCCCCAGCGCCTCGGCGGCCTTAAAGACCTTGGCCAGAAGCCCCTCGCTCTCCCCGAACCACTTGCTCATCACAGCCTGCGTGCAAATGGGTGCACACACATGCCCACTGCCGCTTGTTGTTGAGCACCCACCACCTACTCCTGCTGGGCTGTATGCAGCCCAGCCGCTGGCTCATTGCCACTGGCTTGTTGCCATTTAGTCACTGCCCTTTGCCCTTTGCCACTGGATCTCCACATGCTCAACGCTATATGCCCTTTGCCACTGGATCTCCACATGCTCAACGCTACTGGCTCATCGCCACTTACTCATCCTTGTATGCCCATCACAAACTGCATGCATCTGGGGCAGAGGCCAGCGCTCACTTGTAGGAGAGTCCAGCCAAGCCACAGATGCATGCAGTCTGTGATGGGCTTACAGGGATGAGCAAGTGGCAATGAGCAAGTGGTGATGAGCATATGCGAGTGTCCAGCCAAGCCACAGATGCACGTGGCAACACCTGAGGCTGCAAAGAAGCCAAGCCACAGATGCCAGCCACAGATGCACGTGGCAGCCAGCCAAGCCACAGATGCACGTGGCAACACCTTCTGAGGCTGCAAAGTTGGCGGCACACCTTCTTTCCTGTGCATTGGACCAAAAGCCTGTACGAGCCTTGCAGGCCTTGCACGCACCCTTTTGCTTGCACGCACCTTTTGCTTGCACGCACACTTACGCTTTTGGGGCTGGTCAACAGGCAAAAGAACAAGAGTTTAGGGTCCAGTGGCCAATCTGTGGCTGCGGACCACATGCCACCCTTTTGCTTGGGCTGGATTTTGGGAACCTTCGTAGCTAGAAAACCTATCTGTGGCGGGCTGTCTGCCAGCACACCTGCCTGCCAGCAACCCTTTTCAGCAAAACCGCAAGGGTAATGAATCCACGGCAATCTACGCATTCCACTGGGTGATTGCAGGACACAGCCGCATGGCAATGAAAGAATGTCCTCCATCTTTTACAGCCTCTACCGCTGCCTGTCCATCACCTACATTGCTATGATGCTGCAGTGTTTCAAAGGCACCAGTGAGCTTTGAACATCCTGGCCCCCATAGACGCGTACGCACGAGGTGGGTTGAGCACATGCATTGACACGCGCACACACGCACACAGGTTGTCATACACACCACACATGGACTTGACAGTGCACCATTCTTTTGAGGTGCAGGGGCTCACTCACCTCCAGTGGCACATACACCAAAGGCACAGAGGCTTGGCTGCTGATCACTCGCGCGCTCGTTGTCTTCCCTGCACGCAGTGTGTCCACGCGCATGGCGCGCATCACTCGGTGTTGCCCCACAATGCATGGCACGCGTCACTCGGTGTTCCCCCACAACACATGCATGGTGCTCAAGCTCCATGCATACCTGCTACACACGTACGCCGCGCTCGTGCTTCAAGCGCACCTGTACACCAGGCACATGAGCGCGCATCGCAGCGCGGACTGGGGCACCATTTGTTTCAAGGACTGGGGCACTATTTCTTTCAAGGACTGGGGCACCATTTGTTTCAAGGGCTGGGGCACCATTTGTTTCAAGGGCTGGGGCACTATTTGTTTCAAGGACTGGGGCACTATTTGTTTCAAGGACTGGGGCACCATTTGTTTCAAGGACTGGGGCACTATTTCTTTCAAGGACTGGGGCACCATTTGTTTCAAGGGCTGGGGCACCATTTGTTTCAAG
>LKMJ01004451.1_pt1 | contig 13173 bp, 13 predicted proteins | sample 643391 | NCBI WGS metagenome assembly LKMJ01 (sample SAMN04112250, study PRJNA286221) | soda lake metagenome | biome: soda lake; feature: Kulunda Steppe; material: water; isolation source: sample PL-Br10 brine of Picturesque Lake | place: Russia: Kulunda steppe | collected 2010-07
GATTCGATGGAGTTTCGCTGGATCGGCGTCACCGTTTTTCTCGATGCCGCGCTCACCCGGAACAATCGTAAATCCCTCGCCCTGGTGGACGGTAATATCTTCCAGGTCCGTCCGTTCACCGAGCACGCTATGGACTCCAGTCTCGATGTCCAGATCGAGCAGCAAATCCAAGTTCGTCATCCCGAGATCTGCATCCACGACAGCGACGTCGTACGCTTCTTTGACCAGCGCGACAGCAACGTTGGCTGTCACCGTCGTCTTCCCGACCCCGCCTTTTCCCCCGGCAAGGGCAAACACGCCACCCCTCATATACAGCCGTATACATTTGTGTTGTGGTAAAAAAGATACCGATTTGTATCCTGTGTGTCAATATCCAATCTGGCCCTTGTCTGCCTGTTATCTCGCATTCCTATACTATTATCAATAATGATTTTGACTACCGTTCATCTATCGTCCGCCGTGACACTGTGTTTTTCTACGTGGAGGTGAAACGGGGTGTATGGTGGCGACGAAGCTGTCTGCTGTCCGGGAGGACCTGGCCCAGCGCGACGGTGTCCTGATCGCATTCTCGGGTGGCGTCGATTCGAGCGTCGTTGCAGCGCTTGCCCACGATGCGCTGGGCGAGGACGCCGTGGCGTGTACTGCACGGAGTGAGACGCTTCCGGAGGCAGAGCTTGCGGATGCACGCCAGGTTGCACAGGAAATCGGCATCCGCCACGATATCGTCGAGTTCAGCGAACTCGACAGCGATGCGTTCGTCGAAAACGACGACCAGCGCTGTTATCACTGCCGGACGATGCGTCTCGGTGCGATGGCCGAGCGCGCTCGGGAACTCGACCTTTCGACTGTCTGTGACGGGACGAACGCCTCCGACCCCGGGGAGGGTCACCGTCCAGGATTGCGTGCTGTCGAGGAACTGGATGCCTACTCGCCGCTGTTAGCACACGACGTGACCAAATCGGAGGTCAGGGAAATTGCCCGGGAGTACGACCTCTCGGTGAGCGACAAACCGTCGATGGCCTGTCTCTCCTCGCGGATTCCGACTGGACTCGAGGTAACCGAACAGCGTCTCACCCGCATCGAGAAGGCCGAGCGCCTCCTTCGCTCGTGGGGGTTCGAGCAGTTCCGGGTTCGTGACCACGATGGCCTGGCCCGTGTCGAGGTCGGTGAGGACGAACTCGAGACGGCACTGGACCCGGCGTTCGCCCGGGCGGCCCGCGAGCACATCGGCGACCTCGGGTTCGACCACGTGACACTGGATTTGCAGGGGTACCAGACCGGGAGTGTCAGTCCCGACAGCTGAACTAGAACTGGGCTCACACGAACGTAACGAAGGGATTTATCATCTCCGCGTCCTGTTGCTTGCGTATGGAAGCCGACCCCTCACCACAGGATTTCCGCGATCTCATGCTCGACGAGCAGCCAGGATTCGAGGAGGTTCTCACCTGTGTCTTTGGAATTCAGAGCCACGAGGCCAGGACCTACGAGACGCTGCTGGAGAGTCCGGGCAGTACCGTCGAGGAACTCGCCGCCGAACTCGACCGGGACCGAAGCAACGTCAACCGGTCGCTGTCGACACTCCGGGAGAAGGGGCTAGCGAACCGCGAGCGACGTCTGCTCGATGGCGGGGGCCACGTTTACCAGTATACGCCCACGCCGCTTCCCGAGGCCCGCGAACTGATGCACGAGACCCTCGACGCCTGGGCGGAGTACGTGCACGGTCGCATCGACGAGTTTGGGGTAGAGTAATTCCTCTTTGAGTTTGCCGCAAGTACCGTCGGGAGTCACCTCCTTTTTATCGGTCTGGACCCAGGAGTCGGTAATGAGTATCTTCGATTCGACGCATTTCGACGTCGCCGGCGAGACGCCCCAGTGTGCGACTGACGGTGTCTGGCTCTCGTGTATCGCCTGCGGCGAGCAGTTTGCGCCCTTCGAGACGGTTCGGTACGTCTGTGACGAGTGTGATGGCCTACTCGAAGCACGCTATGACATCCTTCCGACGTGGGAGGACTTCGAGGGAACTGGCGTCTGGCGGTACGCCTCGGTGCTTCCCTTCGAATCCGGCGTCTCCCTTCCCGAAGGCAACACCCCGCTCCACGAGGTTCCGCGACTCGAAGCAGATGTCGGGGTCGAGCGACTCCGAATCAAACACGAGGGGATGAACCCGACGGGGAGTTTCAAGGACCGCGGCATGACCGTCGGCGTCCGTACTGCACAGGAGATGGGCGTCGACCGGCTTGCCTGCGCATCCACCGGAAACACGAGTGCGGCACTCGCGGCCTACGGCGGTCGTGCGGGACTGGAGACACTCGTGCTCCTTCCCCAGGGAAAGGTAGCTGCAGGGAAGGTCGCACAGGCGAGCTGTCACGGCGCACGCATTCTCGAAGTCGACGGCAACTTTGACGTCTGTCTCGACATCGTCGGCGAACTCGCCGAGCGCGGTGAGGTGTATCTGCTGAACTCGCTCAATCCGTTCCGCCTGGAGGGACAGAAGACCATCGGCCTGGAGATCCTCGAACAGTTTCGCGACGAGGAAGGGACGTTCCCGGATCGAATCGTACTCCCGGTCGGCAACGCCGGAAACACCGCTGCGCTGTACAAGTGTTTCCGCGAACTGGTTGCCAGTGGTGCACTCGAGGAGGCCGACGTGCCGAAACTGACCGGCGTGCAGGCCGAGGGTGCTGCCCCGATGGTCGAGGCTGTCGAGAACGGAAACGAGGAGGTGCGACGCTGGGAGAGCGTCGAGACCCGTGCTACCGCAATCCGAATCGGAAACCCCGTCAATGCGCCCAAAGCGTTACCCGGAATCCGTGGGACGGGAGGTACTGCTATCGCTGTCTCAGACGAGGAGATACAGGCTGCCCAGCGTGACCTCGCTGGAGAGGGTGTCGGCGTCGAACCCGCCTCTGCGGCCTCGATTGCGGGTCTCCGGGCACTCCGTGAGCAAGGAGAAGTTACGTCCGACGAGCGCGTCGTCTGTCTCACGACTGGCCACCTGCTCAAAGACCCTGACGCCGCTGCTGAGGCTGGTGTCGAACCGGAAGCTGTTCCGGGGACGACGGCGGGCGTTCGGGAGCATCTCGGGATGAGCGGGGAGTAGCACGTTCCAGTGCCATCACAGATGACGACGAGAGCAGCGGCGACAGCTACCCCGGTGTCTGCAGTCCAAGCACATCCGCCGCCGCAGCACTTACGGCATCGACGTGTTCCTCGGGGCAGTAGACGCCCAGTCGCCAGCGAGCCCGCTCAGTAGCCCTGATACTCGATGCAAGCTCAGACGCGTCTTCGAGTTGCTGGACCATCCCATCGATGACGACGTTCGTCCCCAGTTCTTTCATCCCGGGTCTGCTGGGGATGTCGACGATGACGGCCTCTGGGGCAACATCCGCAGCCGTTGCAATCTCGCGCTCGGCCTCACGAACGTCCTCGTATCCGACGTCGACGGTGCCCGGAGGGACCTGCTCGATACCGGCCCAGATTGCTCGCTTGTAGAGGTCACGGTGTTCGATTCGCCGACCGAGCTCCAGGGACTGGAGTTCGACCAGCAGATCGTGGTCGGCCATGCGGCGGAGTTCCTCGACTGTCGTCTCGCTGTCTTCGAGGTAGCGTTCACAGGCGCGGTCGAGCATCGCGCCCGCGATGCGGGAGACGTGATGGCGGTAGACGATAGCGTTCATCAGCGACCGGGCGAGGAGCAGTGACTCGGCGGTCGGGACGTTTCCCGCATCGAGTGCGAGCGTGTCTCCCTCAAGGCGAAGTTCCCTCACGAGACGTCCGTGATCGATTGTTCCGTACGGCGCGCCGGTGTGGTGTGCGTCCCGCACGAGGTAATCCATCCTGTCGACGTCCAACTCGCCCGCAATGAGCGAGCCGAGCCGTCCCTCTCCGGAAACCAGCGCAGCGACTCGCTTCGGGTCGAGGCCGTGGGATTCGAGTACCTGACAGACCTCGCGATCGCTGTCAGTCAGGAGCCATCCGATCTCGTCGTGGTCCTTTCCAGTTCGTCGTCGAATGAGCTCTTCGGTCTGGTGGCCGTAGGGGCCGTGCCCAACGTCGTGAAGTAACGCAGCAGCACGGACGTGAGAGGTAGTGTCCTCGTCGACGCCGAGGTGCTCGAGCGCGTTTCCAGCGAGGTGGTAGACGCCGAGACTGTGCTCGAACCGGGTGTGGTTTGCCGAGGGAAAGACGAGGCGTACGGTCGAGAGCTGCTTGATGTGGCGCAACCGCTGTAAGGTGGGCGTGTCCACCAGGTCGGCCGCCACAGGGTCGAGCCGAATGTAGTCGTGGACGCTGTCCTTGATCGGGTTCATTATCGGATTGACTGGCTCCCACGTGATTGCGGTTTCGCTTCCGGACACCCACGAGAACAGATCGTGAGTGTCCACGAGACCAGACCGTGACGAACACCGAGTGGCGTTCTCAGACTCCTTCGACGAGCCGCTGGAGTTGTTCGGGTGGGACTGCACCGCGGGCGCTGTGTTCCTCGTAGACGAACGTCGGGACGCCGGTTATTCGCTGGCTCTTGGCAGCGGCGAAGGTCTCTTCGAGTCGTCTTGCACTGTGACTATCCTCGAGCGTTGCGGCGACGAGTTCCCCGGGAAGTTCGGCGTCGGCAGCGATCTCTTCGAGCACTGACTGCTCGCCGATATCACGCCCCTCCTCCCAGAGTGCGTCGAACACGCCGCGGTGAAACGACTCGAACTTCTCGGGGTAGTTGTCGGCGATCCGGAGGGCAACGCGCTGTGCGTCGTAGGAGTCGACGTCTTTCGCGAGCGCCTGGGTCATCTCGACGCCGTACTTGTCGGCGAGGCGTTCGACGTTCTCGCGGGCCTGTTCGAAGTAGGCCTCGTCCTTTCCGGTCTCGACATCCTGATCGATGGTTCCGTCGGGGCGTCGTTGCTGCCCGCGGAGGTCGAAAGGATGCCAGGTGACCGCCAGTGGTTCGTCGCGTTGCTCGCGATACTCGTCGAGGGAGGCGTATCCCAGGTAACAGAACGGGCAGACGTAGTCGGCGTACACGATCACTCGCTGGGGTGACTGTTGGTTCATAGGTAGTGATGGAATGGCGAACACAAAATCCCGTCGTACGGTTATGTCCCCGGTCGAATCGAAATGGTAGCTATTCCAGGCCACCTCGCACAAACCCCTACTGTTTTGGTGGCTCTACCCCGTAGTATGGACTCGACGCAACGATTACCTCGGGTGATTGTGTGGAAAGAGTGTCGAATAACTGGTCAAACTCTCGAGACGACCGAGTCTCGACTTTCCGGAGGTGTGTCGGGATGAGCGAGAGACGGTTCGACCCCGAGTTAGCGGACGAACTGGTGAGCGTTTGCCGAACCGCCGTTGGCGACGAACTTCGGAGTATCACGTACTTCACTGACGACGAGGTCGAGCAGATCTACCTGCGGTCGGATCTCGACCAGACCGCCGACCTGGTCGGATTCGCCGAGATTGAACGAACCGGTTTCAAAGCCGCCGAAATGTACGACAGAACAGAGCTCGGAGACTACCAGGCGACAGTTCGAATGTTCGAGCACGGATATCTTACCCGGATCGTCGTCGACCGAGTGGGTGTCTGGGTGACGACTGATGCCATGTCCATGGATCGCTTCGAGGAACTTCACGCAGCACTGACACCGATTCTCCAGGAACACGGTAACGACTCCTAATTCCGTAACCGAGGGTGAAATACGTCTCTCACCGCGCCGTCCGCCGGCCGAAGACAAACACGAGGAGGGCAATGAGAACTGCACCGACGGCTGTTTGAAGCGTCGTGAGAACCTGTGCGATCCCGATTGGCTGGTAGTCACCCATCCCGAGCGTCGTGAACGTGAGCGTGCTGAAGTAGATGCTGTCGAACAGGAGCGACGGCTGCTCGACGATCGTCTCGTATGTCACCGACGTTCCGTCGGCGGGTTCGAGTCCGCCGAGTGGGTAGAGAAGTGCGAACACGAGCACGATGACCAGCCCCGTTGCGATGATGCGCCACGGGCTTTCCCCGTAGAGCAACGTCCACCGCGATAGCTCGGCCCGCCCCCACTGGAACAGTTTCAACGTGCGATACATTCCATCTCTGATAGATCGGCGCTCGGGCGCCGAGGCCCCGGCCTCGGCAGTGCTGTCAGTCCGTCGAATCCCAGTTCGTAACTCGTCGCGGTGCGTGCGGCGGTGGACGTCCTGTCGGTTGATGAAACACATCGACTGAAGGGCCGGTCGTGACGCTGAACCTGCAATCTCCTCAATTGCGCGGTACGTACTCTTCGCTCGATTGCGCTGTACGTCGGTGTCCTCTCCAACCGACGATTCAGCGTAGGCCGGGTCGTACACGCACCGTGGTTTGTTCCAGAATCGGACCAGGCCGGTGACCGAGAACGCCACTGATTCGGGCGAACCGAGAAAACGAGTCTGGTCGTCGATTCGGGAGTCCGTCAGGACCGCCCCGTGAAGCAGACAGCCCCGCAGATCCGCCCCGAACAGCTTGGCTTTCGTCAGTTCGCTCGCTTCGAGGTTCACGTCGCGAAGGATCGCATTCGTGAAGTTTCCGTTCGAGAGATCGAGTTCGTGAAGCTCGTGAGCGTCGTCGTCGAGGGGGTGGAACGTGGCGTCGTTGAACCGAACTGTATCGACGAGCGTCGCCTTCCAGAACGTTGCCTTGCCGAAGAAGTCTACGCGCTTCATGTTCAGATCGGCCTCGAATATCGCCCGATAGAAATCCGCCTCCGCCGCGAACACGGTGCCGCCTGCGCGAACCTCCTCGTGGAACGTTGTTCGGTCGAAAGCAGCCGTGTCGTTGAAGGTACACTCGTTGAAGCGGGTATCACCCTCGAACGTCGCGCCCGAGAACGTCGCCGGCCCGTCGAACGTGCTGGCGGTGAACCGGACGTCTGCGTCGAACTGCACTTCGGAGAAGTCGGCAGCCTCGAACTCGGCGTGTGTCAGATACAACTCGTCGGGGCCGTTTTCGCCGACGAGCGTCGACGTCGACCACTCGGCGGGACCGAACGTCGCGTCGATGAACTCGCGGCGCTGTCGCCTGGACCGCCGCGTCGCTGACTCACCGTCTTCGCGACTGATTGCATTTCTGAACGCTTCAACTGCAGCACCCTCTTCGGTTTCCTCGACGGGCGTGTGAAACGGACACTGTTCACCGTTCTCGGCTTCGTGCGGACAGTGCCAGACGCCATTATCGAGTACTTCCGCGGGGAAATCGTTTCGCTTGTATCCGTCTCTCTCGCTGATTCGTATCGAGTAATTACAGGAACTGCGCTCCTCGCTCATTGCCTCTCGATGTCGGCGCGACCCACTTAGCTCCCCCTGGTCCGCTACTGTTCGCTAGTTTCTGTGAGACGGCGGTACTCCTCGTCGGTGAGGTCGACACTCGCAGCAGCGACGTTCTCTTTGAGGTGGTCGAGACTGGAGGTGCCCGGAATCGGCAGCGTCACGTCGGAGTGTTCGAGCAGCCAGGCCAGGGCAATCTGGTAGCGGGTTGCGTCGTGGTTCGCTGCGACGTCGTCGAGCGCTTCGGCAATCTCCTCGTCCAGTTCCCCGGCACCCATCGGATACCACGGAATGAAGCCGATACCGTACTCTTCGCAGGCCTCCAACACGTCCTCGTCGTCACGGTGGGCGACGTTGTAGCGGTTCTGGACTGTTGCAACTTCGACGTGATCGCGGGCGGTCTCTAACTGCTCGACGGAGACGTTCGAGAGGCCCACGTGGTCGACGAACCCCTCGTCTTTCAGCTCCGCGAACGTCTGGACGCTGTCCTCGAAGGGGGTGTCGGGGTCGGGCCGGTGGAACTGGTAGAGGTCGATCGTATCGACGCCCAGACGGTCCCGACTGACGAGTACCTGGTTGCGGATGTAGTCGGGGTCGCCGTGGGGGAGCCACTCGCCCTCGCTGTTCCGGAGGAGGCCGGCTTTCGTTGCGACCACGACGTCGTTGTCTTCGAGTGCCTCCCCCAGAAGACGCTCGCTCACGCCTGGACCATACGAGTCTGCCGTGTCGATGAAGTCCACGCCCATGTCGACGGCTTCCCGGACGAGTTCGATAGCGGCGTCCTCGTCGTCTGGCCGACCGATGATATCGTCCCCGGTGATACGCATCGCCCCGTAGCCGAGTCGATGGACGGTCAGTTCACCTCCAATGTCGAACGTCTCGCTCTCGTTTCTCACTGGCATCAGTTCTGTCTCGGGACGCACGCCCAAAAATAGTCACTATGTGTATGGAACAGAACGAAATTTCAGTAATCCGTGTTACAGAAACTTCATTCAGATTACACTTATGGTGAAACAGGCCATTCGTTCAAACACGATGAACCAGTTACAAACACACCCGGCACAGGGACAGCGGGACCGAGCGTATCGCGAGAACTGGACGGCCGGTGGACTCGTGGTAGCGTACCTTCTCGTACCTGCACTCCTCGTGGTCATGGCTGCACCGATGCTCGCCGTCGGCGCGTTGCTCGGCGTTGCGGGGGTCGCGGTCGGGAAACGAGTTGCCCGCGTGGTCCGCCGGAGCGACCGTCTGGGTAGCAGATTGACTCATCAGCGTAACGTTCGGCGAGTGGCTTGACACACCACGCGCGACACATTACTGAAACTCTCCGAAATCGATGTCGGAATCGGATTCGCCGTCCTGTGACGTGCCCCAGGATTCCCGAATTGATGCGGTTTTCATCGCTGTATACCCGCCGAAACCCAGAAGCACTGGTGAGAGAGCGAGAAGATACAGGGACACCCACATGATATTGACCGTCGTCTCGAACAACAGTTCGCCGGTTGACTCAGTTGACGAAGAGAGTACCTGCAGTATCACCAGTCCAGCGAGAGCGAGAGCGGGGCCGAAAAAGGCTGCAGTCCCACCTTCAACGAACCGTCGCCCCCGTCCCTTACTCACCAGTCCGACGAACAGCCCAGTCGAGATGGCGACCAGTAACCAGATTCCAACAAGTGTCCCCCGCGTCGCATCGCTTCCGGCTAGCACCGAGAGCCCTGCAACGAGCCCCGTGCTGACACCCACTCCCAGTGCAGTTGTCCGGTAATCTGTGATATCATAGGCCATACCTTTGTATAAATCGTGTAGATACTTTACAAAAATAGTTCTCCCTGTTACTGGTCGGGAAACTCTCTACAAAATACTTCTCAAGAGTGTCGAAAAGCCTCGGGCCACCGCGACCGAGGTTGTTTACCGTGCTTCTCGACTGTAGACACGCTATTCCCGTCAGTTGCTACTGGCGGCGCATGACGTGTCTGTGGACACGCTACTCGACGTACGTGTACTTGCGCTCGCCCATGCGGCCCCACCCGTCGAAGACGAACTCCTCTTCGGGCGTCGTCAGTGGTTCCATCTCGATGCTCTCGTCGTGATTGTGGACGTCGTGAATCTTCTCGTAGTCGGCGAACGAGATGTCCTGACGTGCCTCGATCTGTTCGTCGATGTTGAGCTGAGAAATCTCGTCCTCCCAGCCAGGCTGGATCGTTTCCGCGTGAATCTCGGCCTGCGCTCCACTGCCGTAGGAGGCGACTAGAATCTGCATACCTGTCACGTCTCGGTCACTCTCCAGTGCTGCCTGTAGTCCGGACGCGCGGGCGATGTGTACTGAACCGGTGTACCAGTTGCCGACGTAGCGGGAGATGTCGAGCGTTGGCTCGATAGTCTGCTCGTACCACTCGGAGTACTCGCTGGTTTCGGTGAGCGTTTCGGTGTACTCTTTCTGGGCCTCGAGGAACTCCTCGTCACTGTCGAAGGCCTCCCTGCGGGGCTGGCGGCCGATTTCCTCTGCGATTTCGTCCTCGATTTCCGTATCGCGGATGCAGTGTCGGTAGCCCAGTGCTGCGGCCTTGCGGACCATCCCCGGGAACGGCGTGTGGAACGGGATGAAGGCGTAGTTGTCCGGGTGGGTGTCGCCGCCGTTTCGTTCGAAGTCCTGCATCGCCTCGCGCATCCGTGCGAGGTACACCTGCATCGAGCGCTTCCCGTCGACGCTCGGGAACTGCTGGTTCGGTTTGAGGAAGTCCGTCTCGTCGGCGCTCCCGAACCCTTGCTCGGTGCTGAACGTGACGATGTCGGGATTTTCGTCGATGAGCATCGCCACCGCTCCGGCCCCCTGTGTCGCCTCACCGGGGTCGTCGCGTGCGTAGAGTGCCGTGTCTGTCGCGATCACGAGCGCCTTCCGTCCCTGATTTCGACCGGCGCGAATCCAGTTGAACGCGTCGTCGACGGCCTGTGTGCCGGACACGCAGGCGAACTTGCGCTCTCCCTTGTTCGCGTGGTAGAGATCACCCTCGAACACCTGTTCGAGACAGCCTGCGACGTACGTCGAAACGGGCTTGGATTTGTCGAAGGAGCTCTCCGTTGCGACGTCGATGCGACCGATATCTTCGAGCGTCAGATCTTTCCGGTCGATCAACCGGTGAGAGGCGTTCGCCGCCATCGTCACGATATCCTCGTAGACATCGGGCAGCGACGAACTGTACAGACCGAGACCCTTCGTGTACTTTCCCGGATCGTCGCCCTTCTCGGGCGCGAACGTCTCCGCCAGGTCCAGTTTCAACTTCCCGCTCCGTATCTCGATCCCGTCGATTCCTACTTCTGCCATACGTATGTGTGGTGGAAACTGATATAAGTGCCTGTCGACTGTCTATTCGTCAACTGTCGAAGTAAGCGATCTCTATGGCGGTTGTCAGGAGTTTGAAGACAGCGTTCCGGATGCGCCTTGACCAACAATAAAGGCACTTGGTCGTCAACTATCGACATGGAAATTGGCGTTCTTTCGGATATTCACGGCAACAAAGTCGCGCTGGCGGCGGTTCTCGCGGATATGCCCTCAGTGGACGGACTCGTCTGTGCAGGTGACGTGGTCGGGTACAATCCCTGGCATGCCGAGTGTGTCGAGGTGATGCGCGAGCGGGAAGTCCCAACGGTGATGGGAAACCACGACCGCGCGGTCGTCGGCGAAACCAGCTTCGGATTCAACAGCATGGCAGGAGCTGGTGTTCAACACGCCCGGGAGACGCTCTCTGAGGAACACGTCGATTGGCTGGCCAGTCTCCCCCGGAGCACGCGCGTGTTCGACGACAGGGTGAAACTCGTCCACGACCACCCCGAGCGCCGTGACCACTACACGTATCCCGAGGAGTTTAGTCCTCGACTGCTCGGAGACGAGGACGTCCTCGTCCTGGGGCACACGCACATCCAGCATCACGAGTCCTACGAGGAGGGTATCGTGATGAACCCCGGGAGTGTTGGTCAGCCTCGCGACGGTGACCCGCGGGCAGCCTACGCCGTACTCGACCTCGGGGAGATGACTGTCACCGAGCACCGCACATCCTACGACGTCGAGCGCGTCCAGGAGGCTGTCGACCGTGAAGGGCTTCCATCACGTATCGGTAACCGGCTTGAAGAAGGGCGGTGAACCGTTGGCTCACCCTACTCAGAACAGGTCTTGCAGGAGTTCGAGGGCCTGGTCACGGTCCTCCCACTCGACAAAAATAGAGACCGATGTCGCACTCGTGATGACGTCGTTGAGGTGGATGCGCTCGTCGGCAAGTGGAGCCAGAAGCTGGTAGAGTGACCCGCTTTGTTGTGGCAACTCGCCGCCGGTGATGCGGATGACGGCGTAATCAGATTCGAGTGTGACACTCGACATCACCTCGTCGTCGACAACCTGGTCGTGGATGAGCGACTCTGCGTCCGTCGCGTCTTCGGTTTCGGTGTAGAACGTCAGTGAGTCCATTCCCGAGGACACCGCCTCGACGTTGATACCTGCCTCCGCCAGCGCCGTCGAGAGCACAGAGAGAATCCCCGGCTGATTGCGGATGGCCCGGCCGGCGACAGTGATGCAGGTTAGCTCGCGTTCTTGCAGGTCGATGAGGTTCTCGAACTCGCCTTCGACGGTCGTCCCACCCGAAAGCAGGTTCCCGTGCTGGTGGTGAACGACTCGGACGCCGAAATCGTCCGTCTTGTAGGTGAGCGAGGAGGGTGCGATGACCTCCGCCCCGCGAAAGGAGAGGCTCCGGATTTCGTCGACGGAAATCTCGCCGACGTTTCGCGCCCCTTCGACGACGCTCGGGTCACCGGTCATCACGCCCTCTACGTCTGTGACGATAACGACCTCGTCTGCGTCCAGGTAGTTACCGAGCATGACGGCTGTCGTATCACTGCCACCTCGCCCAAGCGTCGTCACGTTGCTGTCGTGGTCCGCCGCCAGGAACCCAGTAATCACCGGGACGACCCCGTCCTCCAGCAGGTCGAGACAGTACTCGAGGCGTTCTTTCGTGGCGTCGATGTCGACCTCGCCGTAGGCGTCGGTGACAACCGGCCAGCGTTCGTCACCGGGTTCGAGAAAGACTGCGTCGATGCCTTTCGCCTCGAGTGCGCCCTTGAGCATCCGCACTGCAGTCCGTTCGCCCATGCTCACAATCTCCGCACGGTCCGCCTCGCTCGCGTCGAACTGGATCTCCGACAGCAGGTGGTCGGTTGTCGAGCCCATTGCGCTGGCGACAACTGCTACCTGATGGCCGCTGTCGACCGCTTCGGCAATCGAATCGGCGGCGCGGTTGATTCGTTCTCCGCTTCCGACGCTCGTTCCGCCGAACTTGGCGACTACACGCATACACTCACCTCGGTACTGACCGAGCGATCCATGTTCATGCTCCCGGGTTTGCAGTGTGACTGGATAACTGCTTTCATTCTCACAAAAGTCGACACTGGTGAACACTCCTGACGAGAACCGACGTCTCTGTGCTACGCCGAGAGCGCTTTTCCAACGACGGTCATCAGCGAGAGAAGGACGAGCATCGGCGCCTGACACACCAAAATCAGGAGGAGTACCTCGTTTAACCCGAGGTCCAGTTCGAGATAGAAGACGAGTTCGGGCACGGCCCACCAGGCCGTTGCGGCGATCAGGTACGACAACGCGACGAGGACTGCAACACCGTTACTCGGTGCGGAGAGAAACTGGTTGTACCGGTGGACTCCCTCGCGGGCCCGGAGCAGTCCAGTAACGATGACGATGGCTCCGACGATCCAGGCAATCGTCAGCGGATCCATCAGTGAAAGACGCTCGACGACGGCGTCGAGCACTTCCTGGTTGAGATAGAGAAACGGCGGCCAGGCGAGCAAGAGATATATGGATAGAAAGCCCAGTACGCCCCGATACTGGCCAGA
>LKMJ01004452.1_pt1 | contig 13172 bp, 8 predicted proteins | sample 643391 | NCBI WGS metagenome assembly LKMJ01 (sample SAMN04112250, study PRJNA286221) | soda lake metagenome | biome: soda lake; feature: Kulunda Steppe; material: water; isolation source: sample PL-Br10 brine of Picturesque Lake | place: Russia: Kulunda steppe | collected 2010-07
ATACAGAAGGCTGTGCTCGTAAATCGTCCGCGGTGCATTATCGAAGAGGTTGTATCCCGGTCGGTACTCGATGCCACCGGTGTTGTATCGTTGTTCCTCCCCATCCCAGAAGTCGCCGACACCGATAGCTTCGCTGTCAGATGCCTGTGCATTCTCAATTACGAGTTCGTGACTCGTGTTCGTCGTCTCGGTGGTTCGAAGCGACCCACTCGCGGGCCCGGGGTTCAAAAAGATCGCTCGCGAGGGGTACCTGACACCAAGATTGACACTCGTCGAACGGGTCGTCGATGACCCTGGCATCGAAATAACGTTGCTTCGCAACTCGGTCATCTCCTCTTGGAGTTCCTGATTGTGATTGAACTCGATTTCTTCGTTCTGGTCGGGCACGACAAAGGCCTGATATAGCGAGAGAAAAACAATGATGATACCGAACAGCAACACGGCTCCGATCTGGACAGACTGCGATCTACGGTCAGTCCAGAAACGCATTGCAATGCATTTGCACAGTAATAGGTAAAAAGCTGTCTGCTACTACAGTACAGTTTGTTGTTTATCATTTAATATCAGATGTATATAAAAATTGGTTTTTCGGGTTATTCTCTGGATGACGGAGGATACTACCTAACGATTAATATTCGCCAGCCGAGTATCATTTATAAGATGGATCGCCGGACCTTCTTGAGAGCCACTACAGGGGTGGGTGTTGTCGGATTTGCTGGTTGTCTGGGCAGATCAGACGACGATGACGGAGATGACGATGATGCTCCCGAACCACTAGAAGCGGCTTTCGAGTGGAACACGACCGAACCAAGACTCGACCAAGCGATAACGTTCGATGCCAGTGAAGCAACGGGAGACATCAGTACATATCGTTGGGAATTCGGTGGCAGCAATAGAGCAACTGTCGAGGATGGTCAGCCACAAACAACTCATACCTTCGAAGATATCGGAGAGAAATCGGTTGAACTCGTTGTCGAAGATAGCAATGCAGAGACGGAGACTGCCGTCCAAACAATTGTAATAAAATCACCCGAATCACTCGAAGGAGCGATTGACACACTCGTCGAAAACGCGCAACACCTCGATTACATGGCGTTGCCAACGGACGAGGATGGGAGCGTACCGAGAGGGGTCGAACGAGAACGAATAGAACGGGACAGAGACGAGATCGAGACAATCTGTACCCGGCTCACCGAAGTAACGAGTGCACTTGATGAAACAGAAGCGACAGTCGGTGACGTCCTCGAAGAGCGTATAGAAGCGGCACGGGACTGCGTCAAACTCCAAGAGCAACTCTGTACCGAGAACGAACACAGTCTCAATGCAGCCGAGAGCTTTCGAAGTGGAGCGAAGGCCTATCAACAACTGCAGGATTCGCCGACACGTGAGAAGGCAGCCGACGCCGCAACCGAGTTTACAACCGTATCTGAAGCACTCGAAAACCAGCGTGCAGCGCGTCGTGACTTCGAGAGTGCACAAGAAGCGTATGAACCGACAGTACTCGACGAGTCAGCACTCGAATATACTGAGCAGGTAGTACAGTATGTTCGCTTCAGACAGGACACAATCGACGAAATTGAACAATTATCGCGTTTATTCGTCAATATCGCTGCGATGATCGAAAAGGTTTTCACCGGCAGGGATGCGTTCGAATCGGAACAATGGGAAAAGGCTGAAAATGAGTTTATATCCGCAGAAAAATCTATTGGGGAAGCAAGATATTTATTCGAACGTATACAATTCGATAGTAGTGGTGTGGAGTTTTTTCTTAGGGAAGCAAAAAAGAAGTCATTCGTCGAGGAACAGCAGCTTCTGTTCGAGACAGCTTCTGAAGAAATATCAGACTTGATAGATATGCATGAAAACGCTGCAGCTACTGCAATACAGGACAACACAGGAGCAGCGAAGGAGTTGTTCGACGATGCGACAGAAGAGTGGGAAGAAGCCATGTTCGAGGGTGGTGAGAAAACGCAGGCCAATAACAATTCCCAGGGTTTTGTACAAATATGAATGTGCGGATAATAACAAGACAGCCTAATAATCTTCGCCCATCGGAGTTATAAGATGGTCGTATTCTCGGATATCTCCGTCCTCATCGACGAGTTCTATTTCGAGGTTGAGATTGAAATAATCATCACCCGAACCAGCACAACCCATACAGTCCTGTTCTAGTGTGACGTCATCAACATTGTCCGTCGTGCGTTCATCAATGAAATGATCATTTAGTGGATGGTCGTCGTAGTCGGCATTGCCGTAGTCGAGTATTGCGCCATCGGCCTCGTCCGACCATGGGTCTCCGTCAAGTGCGGTCGCTCTGTAGGTGATTGACCAGTCCCCTTCAGTGATTTTGTGCGCCGGGTCATCAATATGTTCCGCTGTAATCTCAATATCGAAATCGTAACCGTACTCGGTACAGAACAAGCCACAATCCTCCTCAGCCCAATCGAACGAAAGGCTATTTACATACCAGTCAGCGGTACTGCTGTCACCAGTGGTACCACGGTAGTTTGCAACCGAGGCAACATCGTCTTCGGAAGGCCCGACCCAGGTCTCGCCACCGATCCCAAACCAGTTCTCATTGACTTCCTCACCGTCCATGAACTCCCAATAAAGGAGCTCTCGATCCTGGTCACTGTCTTCGAAGTCAAATGCATCGTACCAATCGTTGTAGTCTGCAGCTGTATTGACTCCTTTCGAGTTCCCTTTGTTGTCTCCACCAAGCGGATTCTTGATCTTCGGCTCAGCATCGATGGTTACGGACTCAACTGTATCGCTATCATGGTCGGTTTCGACACTCACTTGAACAGAATCGGGAGAGGCGTCACTTCGACTGACGCCTCCGGAGAGAGTTAGAGCTTCGTCTTCTCCTGGACCAAGTATGATACTATCCGTATCGAACTGGTCGCCACCGACGTTCAGTTCGAGATTACTTGACTCTTCGACGTCACCGGTGTTTTCAATCTTATAATCGACACTTATAGTTTCGCTATCATCGGCATCGAAAGATTGGCTATTGATGTCCGTCTCTGTAATGTCGATTGACGCTGACGAGATAGAGACATCAGTCGAAACACTGTCGTCATCGGAGGAAACTGTGACAGTGTCGTCAGAGCTGGAGCCACCGAGACTTGCAGTAAGTGTACCGCTCTCGCTCTCGGCTGGTTCGAGTGTTACTTCTTCAGTATCGGTTTCGCTCCGATCAGCTAGTTCAAGGTCGATATCTTGGGCTTGCTCGAAATTACCAGTGTTCGTTACTGAATACTCGACTTCTATCTCACCATTTGACGGGCTAGCACTGTCAATATCTATCTCAAAGTTACTTTCAATCGTACGCGTCTCTGCGGAACTTTCATCATCGTCAGTCCTTACTGCCACATCGTACGTCCCCGGATTAGCGACATCGTATTCAAACGAACCGCTCACTTCATCGTCTGGGCCGAGCGTTTCACCCACTGTCGTTTCACTTGTTCCATCGACGAGCAATTCGATATCCTGTGTCTGTTCGAGGTCACCGGTGTTCTCGACCGTGTAATCAACCTCGATCTCCTCGTCAGACTCGTCGTAGTCCGTGGTAAAGTCAGTCACTTCGACCGTTGGCGCTTCGAGAGAAAGTGGAGCAGTCTCGCTTTCATCTTCTGTAGCCAAAGCGAGTGATTCGACATCCGAATCATCAATTGAGACACTTAGTGGCTCTTCGATTTCTGTGACTGTTTCATCCGGTTCGAGTGTGAGTTCTGTCGTGCTCTCACCACCGGTATCGGCTGGATCGGTATCGAGTGTTACCTCTTGTGTGTCGCTTATTTCTCCAGTGTTTGTGATTTCGTATTGTGCTGTTGCAGTCTCCGAGCTATCTGAATAGCTGACATCGAACGTGTCGATTTCGAACGCTGGTTCGTCGACACTGATGTTTGCTTTGCTCGTCTCATTGGTAGTTGCTAACTCTATGTCCTGTGTGCCAGCCTCTGTGATACTGACTGTCAGTTCCCCACTCGTTTCGGTATCGGGCTCAAGTGTGTGTTCAGTCGAGACGCTCTCGCTGTTGCTGCTTGCGCTGACTGTCTGGGTCGCCTCGAAATCACCGGTGTTTTCGAGGGTGTAACTGGCTGTCGCTTCTTCTGTGCCGGAATCGTAGTCGACGGTCAGGTCATCAACCACGAAGGAGGCAGCGTCGGGGTCGATGGTGTCGGTTTCGCTCTCGTTTGCACTCGTTACCTCGATTTCTTGTGTACCAGATTCCGTGATATCGAGGGTTTCATTCCCCTCTTTTTGTTCACCTGGTTCGAGTGAGTGCTCATTCGAAACCGAGCCATCAGTACTGCTGGCGTTGATTGTCTGGGTGGTTTCGAACTCCCCTGTGTTTTCAAGTGTGTAGGAAACAGTTGCCTGTTCGGTGCTGTTGTCATAGGTTGCGGTCAGGTCCTCAATTTCAACGTCTGCTGGTTTCGGGTAGATGTCCTCGCTTTCGCTGTCATCCTCTGTCGCCACCTCGATTGGCTGTTCACCTGCTTCCGTAATATCGACAGTAAGCGTCTCACTCACCGACTCGTCCGGTTCGAGTTCGTACTCTGTTGTGGCGCTGTCACCACTGCTGTTTGCAGTAAGGGTCTGTTCATCCGAGAATTCACCGGTGTTTTCGACTGTGTAATCGACTGTCGCTGCTTCCGCTGTGCTATTATACACAACCTCGTCAAGTTCCACCTCGAATGTTGCTGGAGTGATATCGATAGCGGAGTCATCGCTTCCATCCTCCGTCTCGACGGTCAACGTCTCCTCACCCTCACCAAGGTCGATACTGAACGTTCCCTCGGCCGTCTCTGTTGGACTTGCGGTTACCTCATCACTCACTCGCTCCTCCCCGTCGACAAGCCCATCGACAGTCGTCGTGTCGGTAATTTCGCCTGTGTTCTCGACTTCGTAATCGACCTCAAGAGAGTTACCCTCGAAATCAATGCCAGCAATCTCTGGAACGAGCGTGGCAGTGCCGACCGTGATTTCGTCACTTGCTTGTTCATCCTCGTCGGGAATGGTTACTTCGAGGTCGTGTGTGCCAGCTTCGGAAATGTCCAGTTCGAGGGAATCTTCTGTGGATTCGCCTCCATCAATGGACGTATCAGCCGAGGCTGTCTCATCGTCTCCGTGGGCTTCGAGTGTGACCACATCAGCCACGTCACCGACGTTCTCGACTTCGTAATCGATAACTGCTCGCTCGGACTCGACTTCGTAGCTTGCATCGATAGTATCAATAACGAACTCGGCGGGTTCGGTCTCGTTTGATGTTTCGAGGTTGTCATCTCCCGTGTCGACACTCACTGCCGTTTCGAGTGTGTCGGTCTCGGGTGTGGAAATGTCGTGTCTGAGTTCACCGCTTGTCGTTTCACCACCATCAAGCGTTACCCAGTCACTTTCGTCGTGGCTCTCGCCATCGATAGTGACAGCAAACTCGATTTCGCGGGTTTCCTCGATATCACCGGTGTTCTCGACACTGTATTCAGCGATAATCTCTCCGTCTGAAACAGTAACATCGAAGTCGAGAATCTCTATTTCGGCTGCCGAATAGACGTTAACCGGCAGGTCTTCGTCATCGAATGTGTTCGTCTGCAGGGTCGTCGCTGCCAAAACGGTGCTCACGCCAGCCCCACCCCCATGAGCTGTCGAAAACGCTAGTGACTCGAAGTTCTCTCCGTCACAGCCTTCTTCTTCGAGTTCCTGTTCGACAGCCTCCATGACATCCTCATCGAAGACAGCATCGACTGTCTCCGGTGCATCAGCACAGTCTTCTCGCTCCAGAGTGTCCATCTCGCCACTCTCGGTGTGGAATTCGAGATCAGCCTCACCATCCGACTCGTAGACGACAATATTGACTTCCGTGACATCGATATCATAGAGGCCTTCGGTCACCATCGAATTCGAGGGGTCATGAAAGGCCTGCAAGCGACCCTCACCAAGTATCGGATCATCAGGTGTATATTCCCAGGAATTACCCGGTGAAAACTCGTCTTCGTCGCTGAATTCCTGCAGCGAATACTCGCCTTCGGTATCACCATTTAAAAAGACAGTGACCTCCTCCGGATCGATAGTGTCTCCGCCGTTGTGGCTAAGTTCGATACTGTAGGGCGCAGTCTCGCCTTCGACGTTTGCATCAGCCTCCTCTTCTTGTTCCGAGGAAAAATCTGCGAGCAAAAACACTCCTGCGACCGAAACGACGACGACGATGACCGCTGTCAGCAACACGACACCGACGGTCTCCGATTGCCCACGGAAACTAGTATCCCCCGAAAAAAGCCCGTCACCACCGGTTTTACGTGCCATTTATTCGTCTATATTATTATTTATACTCTCATAAATCAGTTCCTACGGTTTTCATAGTTTGTAATTACCCACCATTCGATAGCAGAGTACTACTGTGAGAGAACAAATACTCACAAGTCACTCGACCATCGTGCTTCCGCCGGGTGGGAGAAACTCCTGTATGAGATCCGGGCTGGCAACTTTCCGGACGAACGATTCATCCTCGAATCGCCCCCGGAATTCCCGGTAGAGGCGCTTTGCGATGTCATTCTGGGCGTATTTGCCAGGTTCGACCTCGATAGTCGTCTCTGCGCGTTCTGTGACCGGTTCGATTGGACCGCCGATCACCTGCGTTTCTGGCTCGCATGTGATCCCGACAGCCACGCCGACGGGTGTATCCTCGAAATAGGTTCGATCACCGCGGATCGCAAAGCCACCCTTTTCGAGGAATTCACCGCTTTCGGGCGTTTTCGAGACCTGGTCGTGGTCGACCATGTAGGCATCGGCGGCGTATTTTCCTTCTTTCCAGATCGAAGAATAGGAGACAGCAAACTGAGAAGCCTCTGCTTTGGACCGGTCTGGAATCTCGATATCATCGCTGTAGGCTTCACTTGGTCCGGTCGCTTTCAGTACTGTTGCCGGCCCACCGTGAGCTTGCGTGTGAAAAAAGAGATCACCCCGACTGAGATACTTTTTGACGATTTCCTCGTTTTCATCAGCGTTGCGGCCGCCGATGACCAGAAAGCCATCGCTCGTGTGGAACCAGCGGTAGTCCTCGTACCAGTTGTCGGTCTGTCGGACCGGGACGGAGGGCCGTGAGAGCCAGTCGATGTCCTCGCTTTCTTCGTCCTCCTCGTCTTCGTCATCTTCGTCGTCGGCCTCCCACTGTTCGCGACGGCGCTTCACATCTTCGAGGTCCGTTCGCGTTTCTTCGATTGCCTGCTTTGCACCCTCTTTTTTCTCCTCGATGCGCTTTGCTTCCTTGTAGAGTCGGTCCGCGTTTTTCTCGACGCCATCTGAAACCTGCAACGTCACGTCGTGGTCGTCGATTTGCACCGTCACCGTTCCCTCGCTTCCGTCGACGGTTTTGACGGCCTCTGCGGCGGCGATGCCCTGCTCTTTGCCCTGTTCGAAACGCTCCTCTATTTCGTCCCAGGGAGTGCCCTCCGCTCTGGCACTGCGGACAGTCGTGAGAATTTCATCAGTGAGGTCGTAGTTCGCATACAGCGACTCGGCCTTCTGGCGTTCGACCTCGGCCTGCTCGACGAAATTCTCGATTGCCCCCTCCTGTTGTTCGATAATCCGTTTTTGTTTCTCGATTTCTGCCTCGAAGTCGGGGCGCTGTCTGCGTTCGGGCGTGCTTTCTTCGGTGCTGCCGTCTTCCTCGAAGTTTGCAAAGTACTCGTCGAGTGCGTCGGTAAACTGGTCGAACCGGGTTGGCTCCAGTTCGGCGTGTTCTTCCATCGGGACCGGTGTGACGTCGACGCGGGGACCCGGTTCCTCACCGGATTCCCGATAGACGTGGGGGTCGAGACTCCCGCTCTGGAGGCGGTCTGCGAGTGACTGGACTTCCGCGTAGATGGCTTCGTACTGGTTGTCGTCTGCTGTGTTGATATCGAGTGTTTCATCGATATTCGTTCGGGCACAGAGCTCTCTGGCCCAGTGGCCACCGAAATTGAGTTGTGTCGCAAGCGTTCGGACGACGTCGGTATCGGACTGGCGGAGTCGGTCGGCGAAGGTCTCGAAGTCGACAGTCAACGGATTGAACCGGGCATCGGGGAACTCGTAGGTCGACCCCGGTGCGACGGTTCGAGATTTGAGCCGCACAGTGTCAAGACAGTCGACGACCTCGCCGGTCTCATCCAGCACAGCGAGATTGCCGTCGCCGAATAGCTCCGCCACGATTGTCGTGGTGCCGTCGTCGCGCTCGAAGGTGATCGTGATGATGCGGTCGAACTCGAACTGCTCGACGCTTGCAAGCTGTGCGCCTTCGATTCGGTTGCGAAGCATCATCGCAAAGTTCGGCGGCCGTTCGGGGGCCGGTGGGACGTGCTCCGGTGGCGCAACCCGGATATGTTTCGTCTCGCCGGTGTCGATCAACAGTTCAATTCGCCCAATATCGAAATCGCGCATCTTCAGCCGGACGAGCCCGTCCTCGTAGAGATAGGCCTTTTCGAGTTTCGCGCCCTCGTATCTGGCCAGCTCCCCGGTAAGCGCCGCAAGATCAACACTCGTCAGCTCCCGCTTTCGCTCCATACTCCCGCGTTGCGCCCTGCCCGGCATAGAGGTGTCGCTGGCGAGTCGCGTTCTGGGTGCAAACACTTTCGAACCGTTTCCGGATGTGGTACAACACCAGCTACTCTAGTTCGACGAGACCGTCGTCGAGCAGATCCATCAACACGTCGCGGGCGTGTCCATCCGGGTTGACGCTTGAGTACACCCGATGCACCTCGCCACCGACCAGTACGAAGGTCGTTCGGCCAGTCGTCCCACCACTGACCTCGACACCGAATTTCTCCGCAATCTCCCCATCCGGGTCTGCAAGCAGATCGAATTCGATGTCGTATTTATCCGCGAACGCGCGATGGGAGTCGACGTCGTCGGTCGAAACCCCATAGACGTCGACACCGGCATCCTCGTAGGTCTCCTGTTCTTTTTGGAACTGGTTTGCTTCGGTCGTACAGCCCGGCGTGTCGTCTTTCGGATAAAAATATAGCACTGTCGGGCCATCGAACGACGGTTCGACCGTCTCGCCATCCTGATTCGGTGCCGATACCGACGGCGCGTTGTCTCCTTTCTCGAGCATACTGGACAGTTCTTCTCGGTTCACAAGACGCTGCTGGTAGCGGATACCGACATTGTCGGAACGGCCTTTAGCTGATTATAGGCGCTAAGCCCCGTCCTCAAGGAGCGAGGGGCGAGTAGCCCCGAGTGCGGTAGGGTGGGGTAGTTCACAGGGCGTTAAACAGTTTATAACTATGTATCATGCGCGACAAACTGTGTGATGTCGCTATTGGTGTGCGTTTTTTCGTCCGGGGCCGCTCCACTGCCATCCCCGGATCACAGATTCGGTGAGCGATAGCTAACGCCAGCAAACAGATATTTGAGTCTCGTCACGTCTGTTCGGCGCAAAAAGTATACTCCCGAGCGGATTCGAACCGCAGTCACGCCGCTTCGCTCTGTTCCTTGCTTCGAATCCGGCCGTCAGACTATTCGCTCGTCACAGTTGTTCCTCGCAGAATAGTCCCGGGCGGATTCGAACCGCCGTCAGAGGCTCCAAAGGCCTCTATGATTGGCCGCTACACCACGGGACTTCACTCACCAATTACCGGGTGTACTACAAGTGTTTTACTGTCGCGGAACGGTCTGACACCTGTTGACTTATCAGTGTCCAAGCGCGGAATTGATGGCCGCGAAGGCGGCCAAAAAACCGGTTTAAATCTCGCCGCTTTCTTCGAGTTGTGCGATCACGTCGTCAACGAAAGACTCGACGTCATCGTATGGGAACTCCCCACCGCCGAGGGACTGGTTGAGCTCCATTGCTGTCATCGAGAACTCGCCCGACTCGAACGACGTGGATGGACCGTTCGGGAGTGCTGGAACGAGGTCCATTGGGCTGTTGATCGGGTAGTCTGCTCCTTCGAATGCGTCGATGAACTGCTCGCGCAGGTCGTCTTTGTCGACCATATTGGTGCTATCGGAGAGGGCTATAAAAAAGATTGGTGGTTTCGATCTGGTAGAAACTCTCACACGAAGACCGGCCTAAATTGTAAGACGTAATACCAATCACGGCTGCCGGATGTACATCGACAACGCAAAGCCAGCCACGAGCCAACAAGTGTAACAATGAAACTAGGATTTGTCTGCGCCCAGAATGCCGGTCGCTCACAGATGTCCGCAGCGTTCGCCGAACAGGAACGAACAGAGCGTGGACTCAACGATATCGAGATCGTCACCGGTGGGACGGACCCAGCCGAAACGGTTCATGCCGAGGTTGTCAAAACCATGGCCGAGGTAGATATCGACCTCTCTGGGCGAACACCACGGGAAATCTCCACGGCAGAACTCGAAACGTGTGATATCGTCGCGACAATGGGCTGTTCGACACTCGAATTCGATGCAGAGACCGACGTTCGTGACTGGGCATTGCCTGATCCCGATGGGGAATCATCCGAGCGCGTCCGTGAGATTCGGGATGAAGTCAGCGAACGCGTCACTGCATTGTTCGACGAAATCGAGCGCTCGCGATGAGCGAGCCAACGCCGAGTCCGTTGCGCCTTCGCAGTGCCGGTGTCGGCGTCGTCGTTGGTGGTATCAGTCTGGCCATTCTCGCTGTGTTCGTTCCCTATTCACTCGCGGCGGGACCTCTTACTGTGGTCGCACTCGTGGGCGGCCTCGTCGGTCGAACGAAAGGAATCTGGCTCGTACAGTTGTTTCTCGGAATTGGGGCAGTCGGTGCCATCGGACTCGTCGAAGCGCTGACGACCTACGGGATTGGGTTCGGCGCGTCCGAACTCGCGGTCGTCGCCGTCGCGTTCGGACTCGTCGATATCGTCGCCGGAACAGCCATCCATCGACTCCAGACGCGCTCGATAGAGTGAGGTTATAAAGTTATACTGGGTACACCATCGGTTCATAATTGATCGTAGTGGTGTAGGATACCCCTTCTTTTTTAGAGCCCATTTTAATGGAATTCCCACCAGCCGATGCAAGGGCACACCTTATAACCAATTGATTTGTTAGAGGAAAATGCAATGCACAAAGAAAGTCTGGACAAGCCTCGACGAAGACAGGTCTTGACAGGAGTCGGAGCGGGTCTTTTGGCGGTCGGGACGGGCGTCGGCACCGCAAAGGCCGATTTCCACGAAGACGAGGAAGATGAGGAAGAAGACGACGAAGAAGAGGTGGATGATGACGCGCAAGCAGAAGTCGAGTTCAGCGACCAGGCAACCGACGGAACGGAAGTCACCGTTGATTCTGCGGATCTAGACGACGGTGGATTCCTCGCAGTCTATGAGCAAGACGACTGGGAGGAGTATGAGGAAGAACTTGATGAGGAAGAAGTCGACGATGACGACGAAGACGACGACCTCGATGACGATGATGAAAACGACCTCGATGATGACGACGAGGACGACGACCTCGACGACGAAGAAAACGATGTCGATGATGCCGACGACAATGACGACGATGATGACGACAACGGGCTATTTGGGAGTCAGGAATTCGACGACGATGATGAAAACGGCCTCGACGACGAGGACGAAGACGACGACCTCGAAGACGAAGAAAACGATGTCGATGATGACGACGAAGACGACGCAGAGGTACCAGAGCCACTTGGCGTCTCCGAGTATCTCGAGGAAGGCGAACACGAGGATATCGAAATAGACCTCGACCACCCAGTTGCTGAAGAGACGACACTCGTCGCAGTGGCCCACGAAGACACTGACGACAACGAAGAGTTTGGCTTCGTCGACACTGACGGCGACGAAGACGGGCCATACATGGACGAAGACGAGCCAGTCAGTGATGAGGCCGACATCGACATCGAAGGCGACGCGGCAATCCGCTTCAACGATCAAGAAACCGACGGGGAGTCAGTCGAAGTACGGTTCGCCCGGCTCGATGACGGCGGGTTCGTTGCCGTCTACGAGCAAGACGACTGGGAGGAGTACGACGTCGACGAAGAAGATGAGGACGAAGAAGACGAGGAAGAAAACGACCTCGACGACGAGGACGACCTCGACGACGAAGAAAACGATGTCGATGATGACGACGATGATGACGATGACGAAATCGAGGGCAACATTTTCGGCAGTCAAGAAATCAACGACGATGACGACCTCGAAGACGATGAAAATGACCTCGACGACGAGGACGATGATGACCTCGAAGACGAAGAAAATGATGTCGATGACGATGAGGAGGATGACGAGGCAGAAGTTCCAGAGCCGCTTGGGTTCTCCGAGTACCTCGACGATGACGCCCACGAGTATGTCGAGGTTGATTTCGATGAAGATTTGAGCGATGACTCAACGCTTACCGCCGTTGCCCATCAGGATACCGACGGAGAAGAGGAGTTGAACTTCGTCGATACTGACGGCGAGGAAGATGGTCCATACCTCGATGAAGACGACGAGGCAGTCGCTGACGACGCCGAGGTGACTATCGAAGAAGAAGACGTCGATGACGAGGAGGAAGAAGACATCGACGATGAAGAAGCCGATGATGAAGAAGAGGATGATGAAGAAGATATCGAAGACCTCGAGGAACACGAGGAAGAGGAAGAAGACGAGGTCGAAGAGGAAGAAGAAGATGATGGTATCAACGATGTCGACGATGAAGAGGAAGAGGAAGAAGATGACGAGGTCGTGGCTGACGAAGAAGACGACGAGGTCGAAGATGACGATGCCGACGACGACGCTCCCGGATTCGGGCCTGTGGCTGGTGCAGCAGGGCTAGGTGGCGTGGCTGCTTACGCCTACAAGAAACTAAACGGCGAAGAAAACGCTCCAACGCCGGAAGACGACGGACTCGAGCAGGGCGACACAGACAAACCCGAGCAGTAACCACTCTCGGTTCACTGTCTGGACCGAAATTTCACCCAACCCACCTATCGGGTTTCCTGTCGCCATTTTTTTCGGTCGACAACCTGTCCATCGATCAGCTCTGCCGGTGCCTCGGCTGCTGCCCAGCGAAACTGCTTTGCGACATCTTCGGGGTCGTGTCCCTGTCCACCAGTTAACTCGGTTGCGACCTGCCCAGGGTCGACAACACCGACGATGTGTTCAGTGTCGGCACCAAAGCCACGAGCAATCGCCTCGGCAGCAGCTTTCGAGACGGCATACGATCCATAGCCTGATTTCGGTTGCCGGGCGACC
>LKMJ01004453.1_pt1 | contig 13171 bp, 12 predicted proteins | sample 643391 | NCBI WGS metagenome assembly LKMJ01 (sample SAMN04112250, study PRJNA286221) | soda lake metagenome | biome: soda lake; feature: Kulunda Steppe; material: water; isolation source: sample PL-Br10 brine of Picturesque Lake | place: Russia: Kulunda steppe | collected 2010-07
CGAGTTTAACACGGGCGTCGACCTGTTCGGCTACGTGATCCGGCAACTCCATATCATCCGTCAACGTCGCAACCGCCTCCTCGAACTCACCGAATCGGCGTTTACTACGGGGAAGTTCCTCTTTGTACTGATCGAGAATGATGCCATAATTAGTACGGATCGTTACATCGGTCGTATCGACCAGCTTCGCAGCTTCCTTCTGGGAACACTCATAGCCATACAGGACGCTCCCGGCGTAGATCGCCGACGCTACGATGGTAGTGTTGGCTTTGTTTCGCAGCTCCGGGTGGTCGGATGTCGTCTCCACGAGTCCTCGAACGTTGTCGTGGTGTTCCTCCGGAATCCCAAGATCCTCGAGAGCGGACTCCACCAGAACCTCGGGACGCTGGGGCGGTACCGGTAACCCGGTTTCGCTGATGACGTTTTTGCTGACCGTGCTCAATCGCTTCTCGTCGACTCGCGCGACCGTTCCGAGATCCCGAATCGTAACAGGCTCTTGCCGTAACCGGACGGCCGCGTACAGACAGGCGGCACTCAGGTCATCGAGATGGCTGTAAGAGTATTCGGAGTTGAGAACTTCCACGAAGATCTGCAATGCCTGTTTAGTTACCGACTCGTCGATCCCGAGAAGGTCCGCCATGCGCTCTATCTCGGTGCTAACGTACCTGATCGATCCCTCTCTAACACTTTTCATAGTCACGGTTTCTAAATATGGACTGGATTATGTTCGTACGAATGGACGTGCCTAACATAGTAATTGTGATTCTTGACAGTCTGACTGTAACCCGATTAGTATGAAGCGGGCCTCCGACTGACGGGAAGATCTGTATCGGAGAGTCCACCCATCATTTCGGTTCGAACACGCCTTCCGCTGGGTCGTGTATTTCTTAGCCCACCGACCGGATCCCCGCAACCGGCTACTCCGACGCGATCGAATCCACCACCCCACCCCCACAGGGTCGTTCGCGGCCTTCGTCCGCTCCAAGAGACGCAATCGGAGATACTGGATGCGAGGTTCCGGCCGGCGGCAATCGTACGATGCCCGGTACAATATACAAATGGGATGCTCATCCCGATAAGCCGAAGCATCAATTTTACTGGCGGGCCAATGACCAGTCAACGATGGATGAGTAATCTGTCTAAGTCTTTCTTCCATCACGTGAACGGTATTTTGAACGACCCCGTCTCGCCGAAGTGGGCGGTACGGAAACTTGTGTCCACTGCGGAGAGGTTGTCAAACGAGGAACCACAGGCAAAGACGCTCAGCAGTACTGGTGCAAAGCTTACAAGACGTACTTTAACAACCACACTAACATCATTTTCAGCTAACATTAATTCGAACTTGAAGAAATGTTCTACATCGTCAAGGAGATGCAATACGAGTCGACCCCTCAGATCGCTCTTGATACTGACCGCGATTACGAAACCGTTCTTAATTTCGTCCGCGAAGTTCTAGAAGCGAGTGGTAACATCGACGAGTTCGGGCTTTCTGAGGCTTGTGAACTCGACGAAATTTATGAGGCTGCTGGTGAGAAAAGACGTGAGGACGAGGTGTTGATTCCACGCTCCCCCGGACTCAAAAAAGGCGTAGAAACTTCGAGCGAGACAATCACCAATACTGACACTCGTCCGTCGCTCCGACGAGCGGGTTCGGTTCCTAGGCTGCAAAGACTCGGAAAACGCTGGGGAAGAAATCACTGAGTACGGCGACGGCTGGTCATTCTTTGTACGGATGGATATTCGATCTACGAGGACATCAAAGTCAAGGAGAGGATGGACGGCCATCTGCTCGTCACCCACTCCGACACCTACGTCCTCGGCGACGCCCACACAAACACCAGCGAGAAACGCCACAGTTTCTTTCGCAAGTTGCTGGCGAAGTTCAGAGAAGTCTCAAAACATCATATCCTGAAGTATCTCAACTTCCTTTCACTGAAACTCAACTCACCGGAGAACTGGTTCGAAAAACACCTATGTTGGAATGTATCGAGATGAGCGCCAAAAACTCGACACCGGGGACGGTCCACTGTTAAATCCTGGATCTATGAATTTGACTATTAGTAAAAAGAAAATCGGACTCGAACGGTTTCGAATCAAAGAGTCGGCTGATCGATTGTAAAGAGTATTACGAGAGCAATTGTACTCAATTCACCCAGACCAACGTCCACATCGTTCCAAAACCGTCGATCGAGCATCGCTGGCCGACGTCTGATTTTGTCGTTTAAATACTCATGCAGAGAACATTATCGTAGCGATGGACCTATACGATTCGATTGGCTCGCTCGCAGCGGCAGCTCACGCCAGCGGCGACCGGATCTCTGAAAACGTTCGGCCGGAGGATGACGGCGAAACCGCTCACGGGCTGGACGTCTCTCATCGGGGATGGTACGTCCAGCTTCGCGCTGCCGAGAACGAACCCCGATTCGAGGTGTACTGTCCATACCCGTTTTCCGCAGTCCTCCGAGAGCAGTACACGCCGGAGGAGATTGCGACTCGACGCGGTGTCGATTTCGAGTCACTCTCCGGAGCGAACCTGGAACGACACGCGAACGCGTTGATTGCCGAAGATCTAATCGAAGCGGACGAGCAGTACGATCGGTTCCAGTCGCTGGTCAAAGAGCAGATCCGACCGGTCGACTCGGAGGTTCTCACCCTCACGTACGGCGAGGAAGAGCGCTGGAACGGGTTCAGCGTCAAAGACCATCTCTACCCGGCCCGGGAATCCTTCGATGTCGTCGAGTATCGCCGGATCCTCGGGCGGGTCAGAGGAACGACCTCCCGGTTGGCAACGCTCGCGTACGAAGAACTGGAGTTCCTCTCGCGCGACCCCGCCGAACAGGCCGTCGAGGTGGAGCAGAGATCTCGAGACGAGGACGGGCCGATCGCATTCCAGTGACCGTACAATGAGTACGACGCCTGAAATCCTCGCGAACCACCGCACCAACCGAACATATGCCTTCGAGGTCCCGGATGGATTGAACGACTCACCGCGGCTCGGATCTGATGGGTGCAGACGGAGGCGGTGTTCGGGCTCGAGAACCGGCATACCGACGGTCGAAACAACCCAAGAAATCACGCAAAACTCATGAACCGAGATTCATCCCCGCCGTCGAACCTGCGCGACAGGGCCGAAGGCCTCATGCTCGGTCTGGCCTGTGGCGACGCCCTCGGTCGACCAGTCGAATTCCGGACACCTGCCGGAATCGAACGCGAGCACGACCGGTTAACCGAGATGATCGGCGACGGCACGCACAACCAGCCCGCCGGAACGATCACCGACGACACCGAGATGGCGCTGTGTATCGCGCGGAGCGTACGTGAGCGAGGGACCTTTGATCCCGTCGATATCGCCGACCGATTCGTGGCCTGGTACGAGAGCAGCCCCTTCGACATCGGCGGAATGACCCGGCGAGCCCTGTCCCGGATACGCGAGGGGGAATCGTGGGAGCAAGCGGGTCGAAACACGTGGGAAGCGAGTTCCGAGGGCTCCAACGCCGGCAACGGAAGCGTCATGCGGTGTGCACCGCTGGCAATCGCGTACGCCGACTCGCCGGATGCCCTCATCCGGACGAGCGTCGACTCCTCGCGAATTACCCACGCTGATCCTCGGTGTACGTACGGCTGTGCCATCCTCAATCTGACCATCGCCGCGGCGATTCGAGGGAGTGACGCACCTCTCGCGGAGGCCCTCGCCGTCCTCTCGGACGACGTCGTGAAACCGGTCGACAACGGGCACGACGAGGTAGCGTTCGAAGCCACCGGGTCCGCGACGACTCCCGAGAGGGAGGTTCCGAAGGAGTTGTTCGAGGCGCTACGGGGTGTCCCCGACGAGATCGACGAATCGACGTTGTCGAACAGCGGATACGTTTTAGACACGCTACAGACGGCGCTGTACGACGGCCTGACCGCCGCTTCGGTCGAGAAGGCGATCGTCCGAGCGGTCAACCGCGGGGGCGACGCGGACACGATCGGTTCGGTCGCCGGTGCCGTCGCCGGTGCTCGTTTCGGAACCGCCTCGATTCCGGACCGGTGGCTCGTCGAGATTGACGCGTTCGACGAACTCGTGAGCCTCAGTCGTAGCCTCTGGACCCGCACCTACCAATTCGACTGAGGTGTCGACCAAATCATCGACGTTCCGGACGTTTGTCGCCCTGTAACCGATGGTGGAACGGGAATCAACCGACGGTGATGCCACAGCACGCACACATCAATGCACGAAGATCCAGAGACCCTGTACGAATTCCTCGACGTCGAGCCCTCCGCGAGTCGTGAGGAGATCCTCGAGGCGTACCGCTGCATGGCTGCTCGGTGTCATCCCGACACGCCCTCCGGGAACACCGAGGCGATGCTCCGGCTGAACAAAGCGAAGGAAGTCCTTGCGGATCCAACCGAACGGGCCCGCTACGATCGCCTCGGCCACCGCAGGTACATCTCGACGACCAAGCTCGAGGGCTGGTGGCATCGTGCGGAGTCGGGCGCGACGACGAGCGGCAAATCCGCGTCCGGGGCGGGATCCGACCGCGACACGACGTCGCGGGGCGAGTCCGCCAGCACCGCCTCGCAGTCGGGGACCGGAACTGCCGGTCGCGCGGGTCCGGCCAGCGATGGCGGAACGACCGACGGTGCGACGGCAAGTGATGAGACGAACGCGGAAGCCCAAGCCGGAGGGTCCTCACGATCGGCCGGTCGGAGGGCGGACCGAGGGGCCACCGGAGCATCTCCATCCGGTGATCGCGGCGGTTCCGGATTCTACGCCCGCTTCCGGGAGGAGACGATGGTTTCGATGGCAGCAGGCTTCGGCATTTGGCTCGTTATAACGCTCGAACGGTTCGGATGGGCCGCCGCGAGGACGGGCGGCGATGTTGGTCGTCGACTCGCGGACCTCAATCTCCTCGAGGTGCTCGATCGCATCGATCGCATCGGTCCGGACCTGCCGTTCGCCGTACCGCGGGTTCTCGTCGCGCTGGCGCTCGTGGTGGGCGTCTCGGCGATCGTCGATCTCTCCGCCCTGTCGCCGGCGGCGAGCGCGCTCGTGATCGTGGCATGCGGGGCGCTCAGCCTCGGAAAGGAACTCACATTGGCCGTCGCACGAATCGTCACGGACGGCCCCGGAACGGCTTCTGACCCGGCCGATCCGGTGTGGGTGCTGAACGTCGGGCTGCTCGGACTGGTCGGTCTCACGCTGTTCGCCGCCGGATCCGCGCTCGGGACACCCGAAGGAATGTTCGATCTGTACGTCGGGCTGCTGTACCTGCCGCTCGTGTACGTCCTCCTGATCCTCGTCGGCGGATCGATACTCGCCTTGCTGGTCTCCACCGCGACCGGGTGGGCGTGGGAGAACGTCGCGATGGCGAGTTGGAGTCTCGCCTGCCTGTGGGCCGGCTACAGAGTTCTGTTCTCGTCTTCCTTCGCCACGTTCGAACGCCTGGGGGTCTCCGGGGAAGACCTCTGGATCGGGTTCACTACCGTCGGGCCACTCCAGATTGGACGGATTCTCAACGTCACCCTGGGTGCGGTCATGACCGCAACCCTCCTACTGTCGTTTCTCGTCACGATCCTCGGGTTCAGTACGATCGTCAGACGCGGATTTTTCAACCACGAGTACCCGACCCGGCCGCTTCTCTGGGAGGCGGGCCTCGTCGGGCCGATACTCGCCCTCGTCTGGACGGCGATGCACGCGGACCGGGTTCTCTTCGGGGTGCAGGTCGGGGACGTGGGGACCGCATTACTGGTGTTCGTTCTTTTCGTCTGGCCGCCGTTGCTGCTATCAATCTACGGTGCCTGGGTCCGCACCAGATACGTTCCGGGCGCGGGAGTCCTCCGGTGAACGAACCGATGTCGCTTCCAGCACCGGGCAAGATGGCCGACGATCGTCACTCGAGTACGGGTGCGTCGTCGTTGAGTTCCGGGTGGCGGATGACGACCGCACGCAGCGCATCGAGCGCCGCTTGGGTGTGACCGAGCGCGTCTCGAGCGTGTTCGTACGCCTCCAGTGTCCGCTCCTCCTCGGCTCCGGCAAGCACGTCCAGCAAGGAGCACAACTCGGTTGCCGCGCTTGCAGCCTCCTCGAGCGGATCCAGATTGTCGAGACATGCATCCGGATACTCTTCGAGCGTCGCCCTCCGTTCGTCGACGTTCGTTCCCCAGATTCCAGTGCGTACGAGGGTGGCAAGTTGACCGGTGTTGGGAATCGATTCGACCTGCACCGCGGCCGACCCGGCCGCCCTGAACGCCTCCATGGCCGCGCCGGCCTCGCTCACGGTGCGGTCGAACTCGATCTCGATCCGCCGTCGATCCCGATACGGAAGATCCGAAAACGACGCAGCAGAGAGGTACTCGGGCACGCGAACGGCCTGTGGATAGCAGGGATGGGTCGGATCCGCGGGAAGCGGATCGTTCAATCCTCGATGAGCACGATCGGGACGGCCGCGTTCGGTTCGGCGGTACGCCCGGCGGATCCAGTCGGCCTCGACCGCCTCGGCGGGCGTTGCGGTACGAGCATCGGCGTCGATCGTCGCAAACGGCGGTCTGTCGGGTCGATGCCCGCCCACCGGTCCCACCGGTGGGTCCGCGGGAATGTACGCCGGCCCGTGGGGGCTCGGATCGTCGACCGTATATCCGTCGCGCAGTCGCTCGCCGGCGTCGTGTTCCTGTCGCACCAACTCGTCGGCGAGCGATCGGAGTTCGTCGGTTTCCTCGATCGACTCGAGCCAGCGGTCGGGAAGGCCCTCGTCGCCGAACCGGGCGCCGCCGATCGCTCCGGCGATCGCACCGATCGTGTCCGCGTCGCCGCCGCGGTTGACCGCCCGGACGATCGCCTCCTCGACCGAAGCGGCGGTCAGGCCGTCGTACAGCGCCGTCTGTAGCGTGTCCACGACGTATCCGGTGGTCGGCAGGTCGCTGCCATTGCTCTCTCGGAGATCGTACAACGCCATTTGGATCGACTCCGGCGCCTCCAACGGAATCCGTCCCACGCGTTCCAGTGTGGGCGGATCTCCTCTCACGCAGTCGGCGACGACGGCCGAGATGACGTGGCTGCCGACCAGACACCGCGGATCGGCGTGCGTGAGGGCCGACGCCCGCAAGCTCACGTGTTCGCAAACTCGCTCCACTTCGGCGTAAGCGATGCCAACCGGAGCGATTCGCATGATGCTTCCGTTGCCCGCGTTTTGTCCTTCGGGTCGGTCCTCCCAGACGACTCGCCCGACCCGTTCCCAGGGGACGCCCTCGAGGTACGTCTCGATGGCCGTCGCGGTCAGCCCTCCGACGCCGACCGGGTCTTCGGAGTACCATTCGACGAATCGCTGGAGCACGTCTTCACCATCGAAGCCACCCTCCATCGCCAAACTGCGGGCTGTGCATAGCGTGAGGTGGGTATCGTCCGTGATAGTTCCGGCCGAACAACCGTGAACGCCGTCGCCGACCATCTCGCTGAGCCGCCCATGTTTGCGATCGATCGCGTCCGCCGGCATCCCCTCTACGGGTCGACCGAGTGCGTCTCCACAGGCGAGACCGAGTAAGCACCCTCGAGCTCGCCGCGTTGCTTCCGTGGCGCTCATACGACGGCCAACAGACCGATCCATACTAAAAGTATCAGTGGACGCGGAGCGAGGGATCCGGTGGGCGCGAACAGGCGTCGATCGACGATGGGCTCGCTTCACTGCCCGATCGGCCCTTCCCAGGGATGCCCGCCGTCGAAACGGGGGAAACGGGCCAACCGAGATCTCAACACCGTTCGCAGACGTTCCACGCCCGAGCAACGTCGTTAATCCTGAATCGCCTCTCGCTCGTGAGACCGTCCGCCACGACGTCTCCGTCGAGTTCTGCGTATCCGACGTTCTTCCCTCCGCTCCGAACCCGCAGTTCGATGCAGTCGCACAGTGGATGATCCGAATGTGGCGGTCTCGGCTGGGTGATGAGCGCGATCGTCAAGGCTCGAAGTGCGGACTTCGTTTCCTCGGCGGCAGCGTCCGGTTCGGATCGAAGGGTCACGTCTACGGAGAGGTCGGTCTCGGTCTGATCGAAGTCTGCAACTTCCTCGAGAACGCTCGAGTGCTCGACTGCACGGCAGACTGCGACGAGTTGGTACGCGGGATACCGCAACTCCGGGTCGACCGCGGGATGGATCACGCTCGCCCGCGATCGCTGTGCCATGATCCCAACCGATCGATGATCCTGGAGCCACCACTCCGGTGGCGAGGGAACCCGCTCCGGATCGGGGCGAAGCGCGTCGATCCGGTCTTCGAGGGGGCCAAATCGCTCGACACCCTCCTCGAAGGTCCGAACCACACGGCCCTCTCTCAGTTCGCCCCACGGATAGACCGCAAATTCGTCCATATCGCCGTGGTCGATCCGGACCGTGAACGCTCCCCAGCAGGAGCGATCCCCCGGCCCATCACACGGGATCTCGATCGAGTCGTCCGTCACCCCCGATTCGTCGGTCACGGATCGATCCCTCCGTCAACGTCGTCGTGTACGAACGTGTTGACGGGCTCGAAGTGCGCCCGACACATACCGGCCGATTCCACGGCACTCTCGACGCGGTCGGCCCCGGTCTCGGCAGCGACGTCGCGAAACGTCTCTATCGCGGCTTCACGAGAGAGCGCTTCAATTTCGCCACCGGACCACCACTCTGTCGTGGCGACCAGGTCGTCGAACGCGACATCGTCGGCGAACTTGTCGATCTTCGTCATCGCTCCCCCGACGCAGATTGTGAGACGGCGGTCGAACTCCTGACGCTCGCATCAGACGGGAACATGAAATGTGTCGACACGGACATACGATATGTCGCACCCCACGTATTATCAGAACAAATAATTTTCCGCCATTACGCATTCGTCCGGGTAAGACGGAGGCGATCAGTCGTCCCCACTCGGCTTCCACCAGTCGCCGATCACAGACCGGCACAGCTGGTTGCTGGCGCCCGATTCGGATTCAATAACCTTCCCGATGACTCGAAACAATTGCCGAGCGCGGCTATTTACCCGGTTTAGCGGTTTCACTCTGCAATCTTACTCCTTCGTAAGATTCCGGCCTGCAACGATATACCAAATGATTCATGACACTCCCAGTAAGTGATAGCGAACGATGAGCGTTCGGTTTCTCCATACAGCCGACCTGCATTTAGGAAGCCAACTCAAGACACAGCATCGGGAGGCACCCGGATCAATCACCACACTAGATTCCGCAATTTACACCGCTGTCGAACGCTTGTTCGACACCGCGATTGACGAAGACATCGTCTTTGTAGTAATCGCAGGCGACCTCTACGACGAAGACTCTCGGAACGTCAAGGCGAACACGTTCCTGAAAGAGCAGTTCGATCGACTTGCAGACCGGAATATTCCAGGTACGTAACCTACGGGAACCACGATCCAGTCGGCAGCGCAACGACGTATGTCGATTTACCGGACAACGTCTACGAGTTCGACCATGAGGGACCCGAAGAATTCCTCTACCCTGACGAGGATGCAACGGAAGCTCGGATCTGGGGGTAATCGTACCGCGATCGCCTCAAAACGGATTCAACGGGAGGCTGCTGGAGTCCCGCACTACCGCACACTGACCGCGATCAATAGGTATCAAGTGCTCTCGATAATCTTCTCCGAGTGATGGGCTCGGTATTCGGACCTGCGTTGAACGATATGACGGCCTCGAACCAGCAGGTGTTCGGCCCAACATCGTTCCAAGACTACGTGTCCGAACACGAACTCGATGCCAGTCCCCGAACACCGCGGTACATCTCGATCGACGCGTTCGACGATCTCGCACCAGAATTACGCGACGCAGACGTCATGGTCCTCCGGGTAGGATCTGCTCCTGACGGGACGGGTACAGCGTTTCTGCTCGTCGACGCTCCAACCAGCGTTACCGACTTCTTCCTTCACGACGACGAAATTTTTACCGACACCCCCACCGAAGAGGTCCCAAGTCTGGTCGAACGGGACCGACTCCTGAGCTTCACCGTTCTCCCGACGCTTTCCGAGACGTCGCTAGTCAATCTCGGACTCGCCTCCGGCGTACTCGCTCATGCACTCGACCTCGACACGACAGGCGCACTCGCCCCACCAGCCACCGGCCGCTCAACCTTCACATTCGACCTCCGCCCGCACAACAACCTCGAATCAACCGTCACACACCGAAACGGGCAGGTCGAAATCGACACGCTGTTCGCCGAACGACGAGACGGCAAGACCACACTCTTCGTCATCGAAGCCAAAACCGGACCCCGCGCATCCCTCGCCAAACACAATGAGTCAGCGATGCCGGTTGAAGGTGGTGACGGTCGTAGCGTTGCGGGTGAGCGGTCACTGACGGGTGCGTCATTACAGGAGCAGGTTGAGCACGTGGTGAGTGTGTTGGAGGCGATTCAGGACGCGTTGGAAGCGACGTGAGGTGCGCGGTTCGGGTTGCCTCCGTTCGGTGTGGTGTTTTTTGTACGTTACGGGATGACGGTGAAGCAGTGGTCATCCGAATACGGGTTTGCCCTTTCAAGGGTTGTCGGAAACTGTGTGGTAGATAGAGAGAATCGGTCATGGTCGCGTGTTTCTGATGGAGTGATTGTTGTGGAAAGTGATTATCCTCCGACAAGAATTATGGGGAATGGTCTGGTACTGGTTGACATGGGCGAAGAGATACTTTATAATTCGGCCAAGTATGAGTCAGAACAGGAGGCGTATGATGCGTTGTCTGAGGTGATATCGCGCGTTTCAGAGAGTCTGCATCAAACATACTTCGTGGCATGGGAGTCTGAGAACCACGAGCATCATTCTACTCAATACACTGTGACTGATACGGGGAACATCGTTGGAGAGGATACCTTATTCATCGAAGGAGGGAGAGGTGGCACGTACGAGATCGTTCCGAAACCAGGGAATCCGCCGCGAATACGGTACCATCACCCTTCAGGAGACGTGAAATGGGATGAGGAAGCGCGCTTGCTTATGATCGCATCGACGGACTACGTGTATGAGAAGAAAGGAGAGGAAGCGTGGTTCATCGAGTATTACGACGAGATGCGGGACAGACTCGGCATCTGAAAACGCTACGGAAGTGGTCACCTCAGCCATCGTTTCTCAAGCGTCGTGAGCGCGCGCGTGTGTCTTCGAGTTACGCTGACTCGTCTCGGTGACGGAGAACGCTGATGGCAGTGGGGCTCACCCGCCCTTGGCAGGCATCGACATCGATCTCGTTCTTATACGCGATATTCCCGAGCTGGTGTGAACACTCCTGCTGAATCAACGATACGGTTTGAAGTGACAGTGGGGGTCCAGAGGGTGCGTTCTGTGTCGAGAACAACGGCTTTCGCGACAGTTTCACGAGTACCAAGGACTAGCGATACTTTGATTGATTCTGTGAGAGACTGTATCGTGTGACAGAACGTATCGACGCACGATTGGCTGAAATCCGTCAGCAACTCGCCATGTTACCGGAGGCGGAGGAGCCACCGCTGACGACGCTGCAGGTGCTTGGTCAAGGCACGCAAGAACGAGCCTGGCAGCAATTCTTGGTGTATTTTTTGACGTCGGGAGCGGCGCACGGGCTTGACCACGCGGTGCTTGAACACGTGTTGGCGGCGTTGTCCGACCGAGAGGACGTGCCGTACTCGTTTTCGCGGTTCGATATCGGTGATATCCGGATTGCGCAGGAGGTTTCGACGGCAGCCGGGATTCCGGATGTTGTGATGTGGGTTCCCGAGGAGTGGTTCATGTGCTGGGAGTTGAAGGTGGAAGCGTCGGAGGGGCGGGATCAGACGATCAGGTACGTTGACGTGGACTCGTTCGATGGGATCGGGCTCGATAAATCGGAGATTCCCGAGGATGGGCACCACTACATTTACCTGGCACCGGAGGACGCGTTGCCGCCGGCTGCGGACGAGTTCGTGCACGTGTCGTGGGAGTGGGTGGCGGCGGAACTCCAGGCGTTCCTCGCGGAGAGTTACGATGCGTACCCGGCGCGGACGACGGCGCAACTGAAGGAGTTCGGTGATACGATTCGGAGTGAACTCACGATGACTGAGTACCAAGAAAATCAGCAGGAGATGGTCGAATTGTACATCGAAAACTACGATGTTATTACGGAGATTGAGGGCGCGTTCGAGGACGCGTGGTCGGCGTTCGAAGACACGTGGGGGACGCGCTTGGCGCAGCGACTCGATGCCGCGGAACTGGTTGACGGCCCGGGCGTGCCTGCCGAGTACGCCGCTGTGGAACTGGAGATGGAGAGTGGTGAGCGGCGGCAGTGGACGTTCCGGCAAGGGAAGTCGGACTGGTCGTGGTTGTTTCCACGCGAGTGGTGGTGGCAGTTGGACGAGGATCGCCCGATTTCGGATACGGTCAACCCGAATGCGCGGGTCGGGTTTCTGCACCGTTTGGAAGGGAATCAGGAAGAGGCGGTGAGAGATCACACGCTCGTCGTATACGTGCGAAATGCGCCATCGAGTCACGAAGACTTCTACGACGGGTTCGCGGACCGGTTCTCCAACGCGCGGGCTGAAATCGAAGCGGCGATCGACGGGACGAACTTCACTATCACAGGGAACAAGTCGAACGTACTGCAGGCGGAGTACAACATCCACGTTGACGGGCACGAGGACTTCTTCGAGGCGTATCTCGACGCGTTAGCCCGTGCCGTCAACGAAGGCGTTATCTGGAATCCGGAGTTGATCGGAGGGATCGATCGACTCCACAAAACGGCAGTCGAAGAAGATGTGACAATGTCTCAGTGAGTGAGTTTACTGAAAGAGTCCTAGATTCAGCTTCAGCTGTCGAATCACCGTATATTGCGCGAAGGAAACAGCAACTGCATCCAAACTCAGCGAACACTCACCAGAATACTCCCCAGAGACCATTGGACAATCCCCCGAACATCTGTCCTCCAGTTTCTCTTTCACTGTGACCCTTACTATTATGTCCACGCACTGTCAATCAAATGTTGGCGAATCGCATGACACCGGCGACCCCCATCACGAAACGTGATGAAATCAAATCGGCCGAAGAGGGGTTCCTTTATAAGCGTCGTACCGCCGTCTGCCAAATGATGCCCGTCACGCAGAATGATGGGCGCTGCAGGATTTGAACCCGCGACAACTTGGTCCGAAGCCAAGCACTCTGTCCAGACTGAGCTAAGCGCCCGCACCTCGAGGTATCTGTCCACCCCGTATAAGTCACTC
>LKMJ01004454.1_pt1 | contig 13171 bp, 12 predicted proteins | sample 643391 | NCBI WGS metagenome assembly LKMJ01 (sample SAMN04112250, study PRJNA286221) | soda lake metagenome | biome: soda lake; feature: Kulunda Steppe; material: water; isolation source: sample PL-Br10 brine of Picturesque Lake | place: Russia: Kulunda steppe | collected 2010-07
CGGTTCGGTGAGCGTGCCGAACACGTTCAGTGTGTGTCCGATTGGCGGCGGATCATCGACGCCCGTGATTTCGAGGGCCATCGTGCCGTCGGGGCTGTAGCCGACCTCGATCCGGAGTGGGTCGTGGGCGACGACGGTGCCGCCGACTGAGACCTGTTCGCCGAGATACGCGTCCGGGTCTTGGGCGATCTCGTCGCTGCCCGGGTAGCTGTTGTTGGCTGGATCCGGGTCGACTGTCCCGTACCAAACGAAGGTGCCTGCGAGGAGCAGGACGAGCACGACGACGAGTGCTGCTCGGTGGGGTGGTCGTAGCCGTTCGACGTCTATCACGCTACATATTCGATTTGGATGATACTCTGAATAGCTTGCTATTGGAGGCTTTCTGGGGACCGGGGATTTCGAACCAAATCGAGAAGGATCACTTTGGTGGAAGGTAGTGAGACGGTGCCGACGAACGCGACGGCCAGGAGGACGAGGCCGGTGGAGATCCAGAGCTAACCGGTCGCGGACAAATTGGCGGGGTTGACGGTTGTCGTTGTGTAGGTACGGCTGCCGTGATGGATGAATCCGCCACGTGCGAAATAGGAGAGTTTCGTCTAATTCTAGTTGGGCTGTCGTCACTTATTCGTCACAAACTGCCTCTCGAAGTTCCTCGTACAGTTCCGGGTGATGGTCTTCGAGTATCGAAGCATCCTCTTCAAGTTCTTCGATTCGGCTTCGCACACGATGGATCGCTTGATACCGTTTTTCGTCGCTAGCGTCGGCTTCCCTAGTAATACGCTCACGATCCGCCGTCGTCATGATAGCGCGGTATTTGCTCACGCCGAGCCATTCGGAACTGTCCCACTTCTACGTTAGCATCATAGCCATTCAGGTTGGCTATGGTGCAAATGGTTTGCTTTGGTGCTAAGTATTAAGTGAATGCGAACACATGTCTCTGGTAGGAAAGCGCGGGAGATCGGTCAGAAGTTGGCCGGCGCGTGTTGGAGCACGCCCGACCGTGCTGCCTGAGTCAGACAGCATGAAGCAATCAGAACTTGCCCCACGAAAACGTACCGACCAGGACCAAACGCATATCGGGCTGAACAACCCTACCGAATACGTTCTACACCACTTCCGGTTGATCGACGAGTCCATTAACGTAATTCAGGAGAATAAACGTCCCCAGAGCATCGACCGTAGTGTTCGTTCTGTTGCTAGCTGCTCGAAGTTGGTCTACGCCGCCATCATGGGACACAACTGGGGAAACCCGATCATCATCACCGACATCAAGGATACGTTCACCGGACTTCTCAATCATCCTGCACAGGGGGCGACAGCTTGATGCAACGTCGTCAATATCCTGCGCCGGCTGTCACTCCGACTAGACTCGAATCTGAACGCAACACTCGCTGATTCGAAATAATGCTTGAAGACATCAACCGCGATGTGTACGTTCGGATTCAGACAGACCTCCTAGTGGTTGGAGACAGCATCATGACCGACCGCCATCACGCCAGCAACGGCAACTATGAGGATGATGACCCACAGAACCAAATCGGTGGGATCATCCCCGCCTTCCCGCTCTCAGGGTGGCTCCGTCACGGGATGGAAGAAGCTGTTCAGGAGTATGATGGGACAGCCTGTCATCCCGGAGAGGCCAACGCGAATTTCATGAAAGACGGTGTCTACGACCGCGACCTCCACGCCGGTTATCACGAGAAGGGTGCGTGTACCGACGATCCAAAAGAGAATGACGGGTGCATCGTCTTCGACCTCTTCGGCGGCTTCGGTGGTATCCCCGGCAAGGTGATGCGACGCCCGATTAAGTTCAATCCTGTGCGTTCCAGCGTGGACTACACCCGTGGGCAAGCAGAGGGACACTACCGGCGGCTGAATCGGAACGTCGTCTCTCGTAACCGCGACGATAACCGAGAACCGCTGCGTAACGCTGAGATCGACGCCGTTGCCAACATAGATGGGTGCTGGCACCTCTCTTTCCGTGAGATGAAGCCGGAGTTCATCGGTCTCCTTGCAGAGGGCATCGACTTCCTCGATGCTCACAAAACGGACTTCATGCATCAGTTGGGCGGTGCCCGAAACTTCGGTGCGGGGATCGTCGACTGCGAGCTCATCAACCCGCTGTACGTAGAACGTGAACTGAAGCGTGTCTTCGACCGCGGGAAGGAGAATACAAACGCGATGGATGAGAAGGATCGTCAGTGGATCAAGGAATACCGCCCGGCGTTCGTCGACGCACTGGAAGAGCGCATTGCGGAGGGCCCGTAGATGGGAGAAGACGTCATTCCCCCCGGCGTCCAGACTGACAACGGTGGTGCGGATGAAATGCTCGCCGCGTACCGCCACGACGTCCACAAAATGAACGGCCAACCGCACGACTCTGCCCCGGAGAGGTTCGCTGGGGTCCCTGTGAACCAGACGGTTCCACACGGTGCGGATGGCGACGCGTCGGCGCTCAGCCGACCCAACGGGAAGCCTGCGCAGACGATGGAGAATCACGAGACGCTCTACCGGCTGTCGCTCATCAAGGGCGAAAGCCGATACGACCCGCAGGAGTTCACGAGAGACGGAGTAGAGAGCACCGTGCACGACCTCCTTACTGAAGCGAACCCTGTGGCCATGCATCGGGCGTGGCTGAACAGCGACGTCGCCTCAGCGTTCAACGAGAGCGTCTACTACCCATACACGAGCCTGAAGTACCACACGCTGCTCGTGGCGACACTCCTTGACAACTACCGAGACGGAAACGACTTTGCTGATCTCCGGTTGGTTGTCGACAACGGTGACAAGATCGTTCCCTACCGTACGGTGTACGTGGGCGAGACGTTTGCCCTGCGCATCGACGCCGACACTCGAGGCCAGCCATCAGCCCGCCTCGGTAGTCGCCCATGGCGGTCGTGGGCGTCGGCGTGGAGTCGGCTAGAGGCACATCCCCTGAAGACAGCCCACGACAAGTACGACATGGTGCTCGACGCAAATCTCCGGCGGATCGGTGCGTGGTCCACTGCCCTCCAATACATCGAGGACTTCCAGGAGGTGTTCGGCGAGTGACCCGCATCCAGCAAGTGCATTGGGAGCTGGAGATGGATTATATCGGTCACCCGTACTACGTGAGCGGGAACGCCATCCTTCACGCACTCGGTCACAATCTGTCGCGCGACCTCCACCAACACATTCATGCTAGTCACGGCTTCTTCGTGCCCGGTCAGTTCGGGGTATTTCCCGACGAGCATACGCAGTCGGGGATGCAGCCGTACCTTGGAAGCGGACTTCCAGATGTTACAAGTTACGGCGACCTGTTCCTGATGCGGAATCCCGCACATCACTGGCTGCTCGATTCACGGCCGCGAGACGCGCTAAACACTCACGACATCCGCGCCCAGAGCGGCCATCCTGCGCTGTCCCACGAGACAATAATGGGCAGGCCAGAGGATGCGCGGAAACAGCAGCAAACCACGAAGTGGTACATCAACGCCTACCTGCATGCCGATGATCCTGGTGTGCTTCCCTTGGGAGAGGATGTACTCGACGGTCTCCAGTTCGGGGGGAAACGGAACTACGGGTATGGGGTGTCGCGGTTGAAGGATACGCAGCTTGTCGACCTCGACGAGCTGGACTACTCGCGGGTTGCGAACGGTAACGCTTTCCTCGTGAAGGTGGTGACGCCGTTCGTTGTGGAGTCGGAGTATCCCGAGGCCTCCGATCAGGAAGTTCCGTGGTGGTGGAAGGAGAGCCGTCGCGATCTCCGTGAACGAGAGGAGAAGATCGTCGAGCAACGGGAGGTCTACGAGGTTCAAACGATCGACCATGGACAGGTAGTCAGGTACGTGGGGGATCGACCCGTGGAGACAGCTAAGAATGGTGTTCTTCGAGTCGGCAGTCACTCGAAGTACGGGTTCGGTGAGTTCCGTGTAAAGACGGTTGAACTGCGATCAGTACAAGATAAGAACTCAGCAGTCGCCGGTGAACGGGCGTGAAGGAGTTATGCAGTGACGTGGAATCGACGACGAAATGACACCCGATTCAATAAAGAAATCGAATTTACAAGAGAAAGTACCATTCGATGAACTCTCGCACACCCTCGCGAATCTCGTAAGAGTGATCGACGGTATCTGTCTCACTCTTTCGTGTTTTTGGTAGCGTCTGCGGTTTTAGATGGTGGCTATTTTGTGCCTTCTAGGATTTGACGACGAGCGGTTCGTACCAGTCACGATTCTGCTTGTACCATGCGATGAAATCCCCGATTCCTTCACGAATGTCCCGGGAGGGCTCGTAGCCGATCAGTTCGCGGGCCTTCGAGACGTCGGCGTGGGTATGTTCGGCGTCGCCCTCGCGCGCGTCCGTGTGTTTGACGGGAAGGTCGGGGTCAATCTCGTCGCGCACGACCTCGGCGAGCGTGCGGATGTCGATGTTGTCCGTCGATCCGATGTTCATCACCTCGCCGTCGGCGCTGTTGTCCGTGAGCAGCGTCCGGTTGGCGTCAACGACGTCGGCAACGTAGGTGAAGTCGCGGGTCTGCTCGCCGTCGCCGTAGACCTGTGGGGGCTCGCCGCGCATACACCGAGAGACGAAGTTGGAGATCGCCATGTTGGGGCGCATACGTGGCCCGTAGACCGTGAAGTAGCGGAGCGATACCGTGGGCAGCCCATACACCTCGTTGTACACGCGCGCATAATGCTCGCCTGAGAGTTTGGACACGCCGTACGGTGAAACTGGCTCGTTCGGGTGCTCCTCGTCGTAGGGGAGGTACTGGGGTTTCCCGTAGACGCTCGAGGAGGAGGCGTACACGACGCGGTCGACGTCGTTCTTGCGGGCAGCTTCGAGGACGTTGACGGTTCCCGTAACGTTGTACTCGTTCACCTTTGCAGGTTCCTCGACGCTTTTGCGGACGCCGGCCTGTGCAGCTTGGTGGTAGATTACGTCGATACCCTCAGTGAGGTTTTCGACGAGGTCAGCGTCGGTGACTGAACCGTCGACAATCTTGTACGATCCTTTTGATCTGTCTGCGGCCCTTCGACTTGCTTCGACGTTCTGCTGCTTAATTCCTAAGTCATAGTAGGGCTCGTAACTATCTAGGACGGTAACATCGAGACCTTTACCGACGAAGGATTCAGATAGGTGGCCGCCGATGAAGCCGGCGCCACCCGTTACAAGAATTTCCATGGGTGCCAATAAACGGGGCGTTTTTTATTTATTGCTATTAGTAATCTATCAGTGTGTTCGCGAGGACGACCCGATGAGGTAGCCCATAACTGATTCATCATCTGGTGTGCCCAAACAGTTCGTTCTATGTTTTTAGTTCACTCATAGATTTATTTTCTTGATTTCAGGGAAAATATTGGGGTGGGTAGGATTCAGGCGACAAGTAATGAATTATTACGAATTTTAGTATTGATTAGCGGTCTAAACGCTAGTGACAAGCCTAGGTGAGCAATAGTGGTTCCGGTAATCTAGGAGTACCGAATTAGACAGCGAGCGACTGGATCGATCAACTGTGAATCGATTATGATGATAGTAGATTAAAAAGTTCACCCTCAAATAGTGTTCGGCAGTAACTCATATATACAAGGAGGCTTTAGACATAACAATTACAATAGGTTCACTGTTGTTACTTCCATATGCCCCACAAACTGGTTCAGAAACAAAAATTCAAAAATAGAAATAAATGAATGGGAAATTCGAAACTGTGAGAGAACATATTGATCAGACAAAGAAAAGAATAATGAAGGTAGTTAGATATCTTAGTTTAGCAGCCACATCTATATTATTAATGACATTGTCTAAAATAGTTCCTAATAGAGACGGTTTATGGGTGTTTCGAGGTCCCACAAACTTGTTCAAAGACAACAGCAAATATTTATACTTGTATATATCAGAGGAAGTGAAGGGAGATTCTGCAGTATGGATCACGGATTCAAAAGAAGATAAGGTGAGGATAGAAGACCTTGGATATAATTCTTATTTAGAGAATAGTTTAACAGGAATATACTATGTTCTTAGGGCGAAATATTTAGTCACATCTTCATCGCTAAAAACGTCAAAGTTTGCAGCAAAGAATTCCACCACGGTTCAGCTATGGCATGGGATTCCTTTCAAAAAAATGGGCCATAATGAATTTCCTTATGATGTCTTGTGTACCCACTCCAAATTTGATGAAGATCTATTAGAACCGTTGATCAAAACAAAGAAAATACACCATACTGGATACCCTAGAAATGACGTGTTCTTATCCGATAGAGACTATATGAAGAATACTATTATTAATAATGAGGTGAGAATGGTATCAAATCACAAAAATAGCCGAATAATAGGGTATTTCCCAACATATAGATCGTTTAAGGAGGAATTCAAACCATTTAAACTACGTCTACTAAATGAATATTTGGCAGAGGATGATTCTATTCTGCTTGTTAAGCCACATCGATATATGGATATTGGAGATATGAGTAACTTCAGCAATATAACTGTATTAGACAGTAGACGGGACATATACCCGATCTTTGAGCATATTGACGTAATGATCACTGATTATTCATCAATATTCTTTGATTATCTACTAGTTGACAAGCCAATTATATTTTATACGTATGACTATGATGAATACAAAAAGCATCGAGGATTCGCTTTAAATTATGAGGATTATACTCCGGGGCCTAAAGCAACCAACACAGAAGAACTAATTAATACTCTGCAAATGGTGAAAAAAAATGATGGATATGCTAACGACAGAGAGAATATAAGTAAAAAAGTATTCAAATACACAGATGGAAATTCATCAAAAAGGGCGTATAAAGCTCTAAGTAATTAACAGGCATTTAAAATTTCCGACTCTGATAAACGGCGTTAGCTTCTCAAAAATTAATCTCTTCGTCGAAGGTTGAAGCCGAGGTATTCAGCACCTAGCCTATTGAATTGAAGTTACTACCTTTGTCATGGAACGGTGCGGCCAGGCATGCACTTGAAAAATAGATTCTCATATGCAGCTCGGCGGCACGATCACTGACAATCTAAGTATTGTGGACGTGGTTGAGTGGTTTCAGGATATGAACTTGATTAGCAGTCTAATATGTATTTCAGCCTTCCACCCCTCAAACACGTCCCCAGCATGCTGTCTAGCCTGAAAAAGTGAAATAATAGGATAGTAGCTTCGATGAGTTCCGAAGAATTTCTACCGATAATCACTGTACCTTCGAATTTAACAGAATGGATGGAGGATCACTTGTTGAGGTCGTTAGGGATTTAGGAATAATTCCCGGTCGTAGTAGATCTGTATCCTTGCAAGGGGCTATATCTCGGATTATCGGTGAAATCGGTAGATCGTTCGACCGTATCTCAACACCATCTGCTACGATCAGCCTATCTAAAGACTAAGCTCCCATTACTCGATTATTTTATTAAGAACAATTTTATACCCTCAAATACTTGTTGTGGATTACTTGCGATATCAACTCGAAAACAGCAAAGTTAATTGCACAACATACTGTATGACTACTGATGAGTCTCTCATCTAAGTTAGGTTCTCGATTCAGAGTCGAGTTTGTCGCCCAGTTGATTTATGCAATATCGGGGGGCGTTCTAACAGTCGTTTTAGCACGTCTCCTTGGCCCAGAGAGTTACGGATTATTATATTTTGCACTTTCCGTGCTAGGTACTATAGCCATTTTTAGTAAACTTGGGATTGCAAGGTCAGGTGCTAAATATATTGCATCAAATAACCCGGGGGAAACATTTAATAATAAAACTATATTAAAGGAGACATTATTATTAAATACAATTAGTATACTTATAGTGACACTTGCACTTTTGATTTCTCACCAACAATTATCAATAATGTTAAATGAGCCAGACATTGCGAATCTGTTATTAATTGGTGTATTTTTTATTGTGGCAACAACCCTGGTTCGATTTTCAAGACATATCCTACAGGGATTTGAAGATATAAAAACAGGTGCAATTCTGAAAGCAATAAATGGTGTTGGAAAAACCATATTTGCGCTTGGACTTGTGCTCTTAAGCTTTGGTGCAGCAGGCGCTCTTTTTGGTTATGTAATAGCATATGCGCTAACCGCATTCATTGGTTTAGTTTACATATACAGAACATATTATAAAGATGTCGGAGGAGGTCGAAATGAAAGAGTACGTCGGAAGATCGCGGCGTATGCAGTACCGGTAACCGCAACAAGATTTGCAGATGTAATTGACAAACGCGTAGACATCATAATATTAGGATTCTTTACCAGTCCTATGCCAGTTGCTTTCTATACGATTTCTAAGCAGGTTGTTAGTTTTATAGAGACTCCGATATCCGCCCTGGGCTACACTTTGGCACCGACATTTGAAGCACAGAAGGCACGTGGTAATCCTGATACAGCTGCAAAGATTTATGAAGAGGCTCTCGGACACGGCTTGTTAATTTATATACCTGCTGCAGCAGGTATTGCTCTTGTTTCCGAACCTCTGATTCAGATATTCTTTGGGAATGAGTATTTACCTGCTGTGGCGGTTCTGCAGATCCTATCACTCTATGTAGTATGTGTCGCTATAATGAAAATCACAAGCCATGCTCTTGAATTTCTCGGTCGTGCACGAATATTAGCAATCGTTAAGGGCATCACTTCCGTGATGAATGTTATTCTGAATATTTTACTAATACCTACTATGGGTGTTATCGGAGCAGCACTTGCCACAGTTTTCACATTTTCAATCTATACAATATCGAACATATATGTAATACATACTGAATTAGATCTCAATATGAGATCTATATCTAAAAAAGTCTGCATCATATTTATGATTACTTTCTTGATGTCTGTGGCTGTATACTGGTCCGTAAATCATTTTGGCGGTTATCTCTCCTTATTAATCCCGATCCCATTAGGAGTCTTTATATGGATTGTACTTGCTGACCGAGTTAAAATGGTTAACTTCCAGAAAATAATCAAGGATATTATTAATTGAAAATATATTCTTTGAATATATCTTTGTTTAAATCCCGAAGATTGTTTTCTACTGTCTGGGATTCTGCCATGTGATTTTCTGACATTTTCTCTATTTTTGAAGCCAATTCATGACTCACTATACTTTCTCTACCGTCAAAATAATATTCGTCCTGGTTAAACAAATCTAACAATTCTTCATATTTAATTGCCCAACCAATAGCGATTACTGGTGTTGCCTTTTTATAAGAATGAACAATTGAATGATAGCGTGACCCAACAAGAAAATCGAACTTCTCAATTGTATTCTGTAATTGGATCGCGTTTAGATCATCTGAAATCAATCTAACTTGACTCTCGTTCTCAAATCTTTTGTCAATATCTTCGCATATATCCAGATCTTCCACGGCATGTCTGAGAACATACACAGTTTTATTCTCATTTAATAGTGTATCTATTATAGTGTCATAGAGCTCGTATATTCTTTCGTCTTGGTTACGATCCATAAGACGAGAGTTGGGTATGATACCAACAGACTCATCATCTACTTCAACACCGTCAATATTCATATTGTCATTAGTGAATATGTTTTTATAATTGTAGCTTTTATGGTGTAAAACAATATCTGTTTCGTGGACTAAATTTTCACCCGTATATTTAGATAACAGATTTAGCCCATCATTTTCACGACAGCAGACCACCTCAGGATATTGTAGGTACTCATTCAGTAGGGAATTCATGATGGCTTTTTTGTAATTTTTATATTTGAACGGTCCAAATGATTGGGGTAATACATACACCGGAATATTATAATTTGCTGCTATAATAAAATTTGACATATAAGAAAATGAAGGCCCGAACCCAAATTCTGATGATAGAGAGTAACCACTTACATCAATCATTATTGTATCGTCTAAAAATATTTCTCTTATACCATCTTCACATGTGGAGAGTTTGGAAACTAAGCTTGTTCGCTCTTCAATTCCCCAAGGTAAAATATCAAATTTATATTCTTGCTCATTTACTCTATCTCTATAATAATCATGATGTGAGAGTAAATGCACATTACAACCTGGATACTTTTGTTTTATTTTGTCAACAACCGTGAATGTCATTGCTTGTGCACCTTTATTAAATAGTTCACCTCCAGTTATCACTACGTGCTGAGGTGGATCGGGGATTTCTGTGTCTGAAAGCGATGTTATTTTATCTGAAAGTAGTTGGATTTCAATGCTAGATGCAAAATGAAACTTATTAACGATCTCCTTCATCTCTGCTAGGTTTGCTATCATGAGTAAGTATTTAGCTTTCGATGTGTCGTAGATAGCTTTGACGTGCTCTTCCCCTACAAGGGTGTCAAGGTTAGAGGGTGGCATTGTGGAGAGCGGCGAGGGCAGTGGGCCATGGTTTCGTTGAGCTGGCGTTGCTGTGGAAGGGTAATCGGTGATAGAAACGCCTATTCGGTATTTGAGTATCGCGAACCACGCTTCCATTAGCGACCAATTTCCCACCGTTTCGCGTTCGTGCTCGCAATATAACAGTTCAAGCGGCCAGTCGTACTACGGCCGCGGTCGGCCCCCACCGGCAGGTGTCCGCGGCACTGTGTGTGCACATCCTTCAAAAACAGTAGTGCATCGAGGGTTCAACGGCCCGGAGAGACTTCGATGGCAAGAACTTCGAGTGTCTCACTTGTGCTCGTCGCCGTCGATCTTGACTTTCGTCTCGTCGACGGCGACTTCTTGACGAGCCTGGCAGTCCGGCTCGAAGAAGTGCTAAGCCGATGAAACCAGTTTCTGATCGCCTCAGCTTTGCACGTTAGCTTCGGTTGTTGAGTGAACGAAGAGGTGATCGATCTCTTCCATGAGGTCATCAACGCCGCGACCATCGTTGTCTCGAATCCACGAGAGAAGGTTGTAGACGGCCTCTTTCAGGGAGTGTTCGAGGTTCGCTCGAAGCGATGACGCCTTCGAACGAACCGGCTCCAAGGCGCTCGACTCAGGATCAAGACGAACGATACCGTAGGCAGCCATGAGATGGTGCCAGTGGCGACTGGCACCTTCGTCGGTCTACATCTCGCAGTCTCCCAAGCCGAGATCCTGCTTCGAGTCCTCGAAGAACGTCTCAATGCGCCACCAAATCCCGTAGGAGCGAATCACGTGTGCGGTCGGTGCGTCGATCTTGTTTGTGACGAAGTACTTTACCGGATTCTCTTCGTCGTCTTCATCTGTCTCTTTCTCGGCGATAACCAGCTTCACGTTTCCCAGTTAGGAGACGGGAAGCTTCTTTATCCAGATGTGGTAGGTTTCGTCATCGATGTCGCGCTCGACCGTGTCGATGCGCTCTTCCAGCGCATCGACGCTGATATCTTCACCGGCGTAGGTCACCTGTCTGTTGCTCCGAAGCGGGCCGATCCAGTCTCTGCCGTAGGATTCGATGTGTTCAGGAAGGCCAGAATCGTGGGCGAACCATGAGTCGAAGAGGTAGGTGTGCTTGCGGACACCTACCTCTTCTTCGAGTTCGGTGACGATCTCGTGGGCGAAGTCGTACTTGGTGTCGTGGTCCTGGTCGTCCTCGTCTTGCTTTTCGTAGAGGCGGAGGGTGAGCGGGTAGGTGGTTTTGTCGTCAGCGTAGAAGGCGTAGATGAGGTCTTGGCCCCACACAGTGTCGCCTTCAGCGTGATCGTAGAAATGGCCGACTCCGGGGACTTCGTCCCCGGCTTTCTCGGTGATCGTGTCGTCGAGGATGATGTAGCCGTCCTTCGACCAGCGTGTTTCACCGTGGTTCTGGAGTTCTTCAAGGCGTTCGTGGTTGAATTGCTGTTCGTCCCAGTCGTACTCGGTGAGAAATTTGTTGAGGGCGCGTTTGCCCTTGGTTGGGAGGACTTCACGTGAGATACCCGCCACGGTCTTGTTCCTAGCCGCAACAAGACCGGTGGCGTAGGTTTTCGCGTGATGGCGTTGTGCTGATGACAGCGACTCGAACTCGTCGAGTACCTTCGTACACGACAGGAAGTCCGTGATCGGTATCATCCGTTGTTGCTACCTTCTACATCACGCTCCTACTTCAACGTGCAAAGCTGAGTGATCGCCTCATACGAGCGATCAACGAACGATTCGATTTGTCGGTATGGGAGGCAAGCATGGTACAAAAACGCCGCGAGGACACGCCGGTCAGTCGGCGTGTCCTCACGGTAATATACTTCGGGTGAACCTTCTTAACCTGGGGTCAAGCACTGCTCAACATCCAACTTACCCTTGCTCGGCCGCTTCTTTCACGCTAAGGTTGACACTCTTACGTTAAGCAAGCCGTAGCATTAGCCATAACGCACTGTGCTACTAGTTTAACGGTAGTATATGATTTGTGCGTTGGTGAGTAATTCTCCACTAATTCGAGAAAGCAGTTCTGAATCGTTTGACCTCACCAAGTGGCAAAGTTCACACAAGCCACGGAGATATCGGTTTCACTTTTCCCACTAATTATAGTTAACACCTGATTCACTCGGTGGTGTTCAAATAAGGATTGAAAGGTGAGGCGGTGCGTTTTCAAAGTGATTCATGCCCGAAAACGACCGCCTCAGCGGCTGTTTAGACGAGATCAACATAGAGTTTGTGGAGCGAGAAGCAACGCCGAAGCTGTTGATGAAGCTCAGTATTCAGCTTCATCTAGCTTGATTATCGCTTTCGAATACTGTTTCGTTTCTTGAGATGTTCGGTGTTAATTGGGTTCGATCTCCCGTTCACAACTGGGTTCATAAGGCCGATCTACAGCCAGAAACAGGTCGGAGCCCGAATCACGTTGCGATTGATGAGACTGTGATTCAGATTGACGATGAACAGTATTGGCTGTACGCTGCCGTCGATCCAGAGTCGAACGATCTACTACACACAAAGCTTGTGACGACGAGAAATAATGCTTTTGCAGATCTATTTTTTGCTGAACTCTGTGAAAAACACGACTTAGATGACGCGGTTTTTCTCGTTGATGGCGCAGCTTCACTTCACCGAGCTTGTCGTAAACACGATCTCGATTTTAGATATGAACGACATGGAAATCGGAATAGTGTCGAACGTGTCTTTTGTGAGGTAAAACGCAGAACTATCTGTTTCTCAAACTGTTTCAGTAACGCCGAAGTAGAAAATGCTGACGAGTGGCTGAGATCGTTCCGCCTCCGGATGGAATCAGCTTATCTGAACACTACCCGTTCGTCACAAGGAACCGTATTGGGCAGCCGCGAC
>LKMJ01004455.1_pt1 | contig 13171 bp, 11 predicted proteins | sample 643391 | NCBI WGS metagenome assembly LKMJ01 (sample SAMN04112250, study PRJNA286221) | soda lake metagenome | biome: soda lake; feature: Kulunda Steppe; material: water; isolation source: sample PL-Br10 brine of Picturesque Lake | place: Russia: Kulunda steppe | collected 2010-07
CGTAGTTGTCGTGGACGTACTCGCGGCCTGCGCGAGCGGCCTCCTTGTTGTTGTCGACCAACTTCTGGCCTTTCGAGCCGAACCGCTTTTCGAGGGCGCTATCGAGATTCTCGATTGGGAAGTCGGCAACCGCACACGCCGCCCCAAGCGCGACGACGTTGCGCATAATCGCACCGCCGGCTTCTTCGGCCAGTCGTTTGAGCGGTACATCGAGGCCAACCATTGCTTCGGGGATGGTGGCGTTTTTCATTGTGGTGCGTTCGCCATCGTAGATAATCACCGACCCGTCGTGGAGTTCGGAGAGGTTCTCGTCGATCGTCCGGGGTGTCAACGCGATGAGGACATCCAGACGGTCGACAACGCTCTGGACCTGTTCGACGGACGTGCGGATTTTGTAGGCCGTGTATCCGCCGCGGATACGTGAGGCGAAATCCTTCGAGGTGAACACGTGTCGACCGGCCCGCGAGAGCGCCTGAGCGAAGATTTTTCCCGTAGAGTCGATGCCATCGCCAGCTTCGCCGCCGATGGCCCAGTTGAAGTCCGCAGGCATGCTATAACCCTCCCTTTCTAACGGCAAATCAAAAGGCTTCTGAAAGGGACACCGGCGACATTTCTGGTCATAACGAAACTGTTACTGGTTACAACCGACCGAATATCCAATTGTTGGGGTTTGTAAGTCATATGCAATCATGAGACACGGCGTCAGTTCGAAAGAAGAACCCTTTAGCCCACAGTACCAACCGTCGTGTATGGACGCGACGGTTACTGTTACCCACACCGAAGACGTTGGCCCACAGACGGTTGCACTCCGCTTTGAGACTCCTAGTGAGTTTGCGGCCGCTCCCGGTCAGTTTGTCAAACTCACCGCCGATGTCGACGGCGAGTCGTACGCTCGGTTTTATACGCTCTCGTCGCCGGATGTAGCGGAAACGTTCGAAGTAACAATCGAAGTCGACCCCGACGAAGGTGGCCCGTTCAGCGAGCATCTCGCCGCGCTGTCGGCTGGCGATACAATCGAGATGAGCGGTCCGTTCGGCTCGGACTACTACGAAGGCGAATCTCGTGTGGTCGTGCTTGCCGGTGGACCTGGAATCGGGCCGGCAGTCGGTATCGGCGAGCGCGCGCTCGCTGACGGCGGCGAGGTCGCAATCGTCTATCAGGACGACGACCCGGCCCACAAACAGCGGCTTTCGGCACTCCGAGAGGCTGGTGGGAGTGTGACGATCACTAACGGTGGGATTGCTGACAGCGTTGCTGACGTGCTGACTGGCCACGCCGACGAACAGGTATTCATCTACGGCTTTGGGACGTTCGTCGACGAAGCGACCGCCGCCGTCGAAGCTGCTGGCGGCGATCCCGACGAGCTGAAAGTCGAAAACTTCGGCTAGCGGTGTCGACTACGATTCGGAGGCCATCTTCGATGAGCTATTCGCCATCGTCTGGCGTCGGCAACTCCGCTGGTTCGACGCCAGTAATTTCGAATCGGGAGCCACCGTTTTTCCCGTTCGTTGCGGTGATCTCCCAGTCGTGGGCGTCGACGATTTTGGCGACGATTGCCAATCCGAGTCCGGATTCGGACTCGCGGGTTTCAGCCGACAGTTCTGGTGGCTCACCCTCGAAGCCGTAGCCGTCGTCGGCGATGACAATCTGTGAGTCTGTACACTCGACAGTAACTGTCAGATCGGGGCCACCGTGTTCGATACTGTTGCGATAGAGGTTCTCAAAGACCTGCTGGAGTCGGGGGGCGTCGGCCGCAATCACGGCCTCACCGTTGATAGCAAACTCGACATCGCGGGTTTCGACGGCCTCCCAGGCGCGTTCGGCGACTGCATGAACCCGCGTTGGCCCCGTGAGATCGATCACTTCACCTTTGCGAGCAAGCAGCAGCATATCATCGATTAGCGTCTGCATCCGGTCGTGGGCGCGTTCGACAGACGACAGCACGTCGGTATCGCCGGTTTCGATGGCCTGATCGATGTAGCCTTGCGCGACGCTCAGTGGGTTCCGCAGGTCGTGGGAAACGTAGCCAGTAAACTCCGAGAGGCGTTCGTTCTGCCGTTGGAGTTGGGCTTCGCGTTCGACTCTGACCATCGCCGCGCTCAGACTCGTCGCCAAAATGCGCAGCAAGTCGACTTCGAGATCCGAAAACTCCCGCTGTTCGAGCGTTGCGGTCACCAACACCCCATAGGACTGGACGGGGACGATGATCTCGGATTTGATCGCCGTATCTTCGTTATAGCGGTTCGGCTCGGATTGGACATCGTCGACGACAACCACCGAGTTCATCGCAAACGCCTTCCAGATGAGTCCTTCGCCGGACTCAAAGACGGGTTGGTGGTCGAAATAGACGTCCGACTGGTCGGTCTGATCGACCGGCAACAGCGCGTCATCGTCGGGGTCGTGTTGCCACAGCCCTGTCAATGGGAGTTCGAGAATGTCGTCTGCAGCCTCCATCGCTAATTCGGCGACCGTTGATTCGTCGTCGGCGGTCAGAAACTCTTGGGTAATCTCTTGGAGTGCCCGGAGTTTCGATTCCGTCGAGCGTCGTTCGAGCTGGTAGCTCACCCATTTGGTTAACACCTCGACAAAGGCGAGTTCGGTCTCGGTAAACGACCCTTCGCGGACCTGATCGTCCGCAAAGTAGAGCGTTCCATACAGCCGGCCGTCGATTGTGATCTTTCCGCCGAGATAACAGACTAAGCCGTAGTTGTCGGTCGGCGTCGAGTCACCCCACCCGTCGACTGCGGCGTTTTCGACCGCAAACAGCGACTCACGGGAGACAGTCTCTTCGCAGTAAGTGCCGTCCAACGGGACCGTCTCGCCGACCGCGAACTCATCGTGGTCGCCGTGGACGGCGATGAGTTCCTTGTGAGCATCATCGACGGTGGCTAAAAAGCCGTACTGTAGATCCAGCCGCTCGCAGGTCATCGCCAACACGCGGTCGATCCGGTCGGCAAACGATAGTGTGGTGTCTGCCGAAATCTCATACAGCTGTCGGAGCGAGTCGACGTTTTTCCGCAGCTGCGACTCGAGGCGTCGACGCTCGGTAACATCCTGAACTGAGCCGATGATTTCGACGAGTTCGCCGTCGTCACGCTTCGGCGAGCCGTGAATCCGAACCCATTTTTTCGTACCGTCAGCGGTCCGGAGTTTCGCTTCGATGTCGACGGCCTCGCCTTCCTGCAGCCGGTCGAATGCCGCCCGAACATCACCGTCAGGGTCTGGGTGATACTGGAGGATGTTGGCAATCGTCGCATCAAAGTCGTCGTCGATCTCGTAGATCGAATACACTTCGTCGGTCAACTCGATGGAGTCGTCGGTCAGATCCCAGGCCCATCCACCGATGGTCGCCAGCTGTTGGGCCTGCCGGAACAGATCGTTTTGCCGTTCCATCCGGCGTTGTTCGGCCAACTGTTCTGTGATATCTCGACCAACGCCGACGATACCGACGACTTCGCCACTGGCGTCGCGGTACGGCCGCATCAGCAGATCGGTTGTATACGCCGGGGCATCGTCTGGATCGAACGTCAACTGCGTGCGGAACTTCTCGGAGTCTCCGGCCACGAGGTCGTCGAGACCTGCCTCGAAGTCGGCGTACGTCTCACGGTCTAACAGCGACCACTCGAAGACATCCTGCAGCGACCGTCCGATCAGATCTGTCGCCCTGAGGCCGATCCGCTCGACAACCTGATCGTTGACGTAGCTGATCCGCTGTTCGGCGTCGAACACACAGGCGGCATCCTGCATCTGCTCGACAATCGCCCCATGGAGTGCAGCGGTATCGACCGATTCCGCGCCGGCGGTGTGGGTGATCGGGCTTTCGGTGGCGATCCGTGATTCGAGTTCGCTGGCACCGCCAGCGTCAGCCGGAACGTAGCCGTCTGCAGCAGTAACAAGTACGTTTCGAACTGCGGTCGGGTCGTCGGGGCCTGCGACCAAAAACGGGATCGGAAACTCTGCCGGGAGATCATCGAGAATCGCTCTGACATCGCCGATGGCACCGCTCCGCCAGCGGTAGACAACCGCTTCGTACTGCTGGATGGTTGTGTCTTCTCCGAGCGTCTCGACGGCATCGGTGTGGTCGACATCGAACGTCGACCATAGTGCGGTATAAAACGGCGACTGATCGGAGCCGACGACATCGCTCGCAGGATCGAACACGAGTATCGGCTCTTTGTCGGTCTGGATGTCGATCATTCGCCTCAGTAGTATCAAACTAAGCGCAACCAAACTGAATAAAGCCATTGATATGTACAGCCGCTGGGAGTCGACGCTGCTGAAATCACAGCTGTCAGCGGACCCGGCTGTGGCATACATAAATCACAGCTGTCAGCGACGACCCGGCTGTGGCATACATTTATCATTGACAATCCAGACAGTTACAGCGTATGTCTGAGACAGACGTCGACCTCGAGGCCAGACTGGCCGAACAGGACGCCTTCGAGCCCCCTGAATCGTTTATTGAGCAGGCGAACGTCACCGACCCTGGAATCTATCGACAGTTCGAAGACAACTGGCCCGACTGTTTCGAACGCGCTGCAGACTTGCTTTCGTGGACCACCGACTACGATCAGGTTCTCGACGACAGCAACCCGCCGTTCTACGAATGGTTCACCGGTGGCGAGCTCAACGCTTCGGCGAACTGTCTGGACCGCCATCTCGACGAGCGCGGCGACGAAGCCGCCATCGAGTGGGTTGGCGAACCAACCGACGAAGCAAACCGGACCTACACCTACAGCGACCTCCACCGGGAAGTAAACGAGTTTGCGGCGGGACTGCGGGAACTCGGCGTCGACGAAGACGACGTGGTAACGCTGTATATGCCGATGATTCCGGAGTTGCCGATTGCGATGTTGGCGTGTGCACGGATTGGCGCGCCACATTCGGTCGTCTTTGCGGGCTTTTCTGCCGACGCGCTCGGGACGCGAATGAACGCTGCGGACTCCGAGTATCTGGTTACCTGCGACGGCTACTACCGGCGTGGGGACCCGCTCGACCACTTCAGCAAGGCCACCGACGGCCTGAACAGCGTCGACCACACGGTCGACACGGTCATTGTCGAACGGCTCCCAAAAGCAGACGAAATCCCACACAACTGGACCGAACACACCCACAGCTACGGGAAACTCGTCGAGAAACACCAGGGAGCGACCGTCGAGCCGGTCGACCGGGACGCCGAAGACATGTTGTTCCTTATGTATACCTCGGGTACCACCGGCCAGCCGAAGGGTGTCAAACACACGACGGGCGGCTATCTTTCGTGGGCCGCCTGGACGTCGCATGCCGTGCTCGACGTGAAACCCGAAGATACCTACTTCTGTGCGGCGGATATCGGCTGGATTACCGGCCACTCGTATATTGTGTACGGGCCGCTCGCGCTCGGAACGACAACGATGATGTACGAGGGGACTCCCGACTACCCGGACCGCAATCGACTCTGGGAGATTATCGAGGCGTACGAAGCAAATCAGCTGTATACGGCTCCAACCGCGATTCGCTCCTTTATGAAGTGGGGCACGGAGTACCCCGACAACCACGACCTCTCGAGTCTGCGCCTGCTCGGAACGGTCGGCGAGCCGATCAACCCGCGGGCCTGGAAATGGTACTACAAACACATTGGTGACGAATCCTGTCCGGTCGTCGACACCTGGTGGCAGACCGAAACCGGCGGCATGATGCTGACGACGCTGCCTGCCATTGGCGAGATGAAACCCGGCACCGCGGGGCCACCCCTCCCGGGCGTCAGCGCGGACGTGGTCGACGTACGCGGTAGCCCAGTCGGCGCGGGCGAGGCGGGCTATCTCATCGTCAACAAGCCGTGGCCCGGGATGCTGCGGACCCTGTATAAGAACGACGACCGCTTTATTAACGAGTACTGGCGCGAGTACTCCAACACCGACAGCGACGAGTCGGCCGACTGGGTGTACTTCCCCGAAGACGGCGCGAAGATCGACAGCGACGGCTACATCACCGTGCTGGGGCGGGTCGACGACGTGCTCAACGTTTCGGGACACCGACTTGGGACGATGGAGATTGAATCCGCCATCGTTGGCGTCGAAGGCGTCGCCGAAGCCGCTGTCGTCGGCGGTGACCACGAGATCAAAGGCGAAGCCGTCTATGCGTACGTTATCACCGAAGATGGCTACGAGGAGAACGAGGAACTCCGCGAGCGAATCATCGCTGGCGTCGAAGACGCTATCGGCCCGATTGCACGGCCCGAAGCCGTCGTCTTTACGCCCGAACTACCAAAGACACGGTCGGGCAAGATCATGCGCCGACTGCTCGAAAACATCGCCAACGGCGACGAGCTGGGCGATACGAGCACGCTTCGGAACCCCGAGATCGTCGACGACATCCAGCGGAGCGCGCGCGGCGACTGACGCGCATCGACCACGCTGCCGTAGTCGACAGCTATCTGGTCGGTAGCCTGTAACTACTGTTTCTCGTCTGCCGCACCAACTCATGAGTGGCCATGTACCAGGATATTCTCGTCCCGACAGACGGCAGTGCCGCCGCGAAAAGCGCAATCAACCATGCCGTCGACATCGCGGCCACTCGCGAGGCGACAGTACACGCCTTGTATGTAATCCCGACTGACGAGCTCCGATTTCGGCCTAAAAGCGACGAAACCAAGCGGCTCGAAGCCGGGAATTTTGAGAACCATCCGGACGCACACACGCGCGGCAAAAATGCCACCCACGATGTCGTTGCTGCAGCCACCGAAGCCAACGTCGAGGCGACCGAAGTGATTGTTGCTGGCACACCGCACACCGAGATCGTTGAGTACGCACGACGGAACGATATCGATCTGATCGTGATGGGCACTCACGGCCACAGTGGGGTGGGGCGGCTGCTGTTGGGCAGTACCACCGAGCGTGTGATCAGAAAAACCTCAGTACCCGTGTTGACTGTCGACGTGACCGAGCCGGTACAGTAGCTGCCCCACGTTACGATGAATCGCCTTTGCGTTTGACGAACTCAAAGCCACCGTCTTCGTCAGCTTCGGCTGTGTCGAGTTCGTCGCCCTTCAGGGGCTGGGTTTCCCCGCCGAGATTGTCTGGGTCGGCGTTAGCGGCCGACTCGGCGATTTTTTCGGCGTTTTGGAGATCACTCACGCCGCCAGTGCCCAGCACTTCGTCGCTGTCGTCGTGGTCTGGGGCAGACAACACAAGCCCGTCGGCGATTTTCTGGTAGGCTCTGGCGGCTGGACTCTCGGGGTCGTACGTCGAGACTGGTTGGCTCATATCTTGCGCCTCGGCGACTGTCGTATCTTCGGGTACTGAGCCGATGAGATCGGTCCCAAGAAAGCCTGCCAGTCGCTCCGGTGGTGGGGCGTTGCCGGAGCCTGCCCGCACGAAGACGACACCGCCGACTGTGCCGTTGACACGGTCGGCTAGCTCGATGGTCTTTTTTGCATCTCGGATCGACGCTACCCGTGGCGTCGAGACAATAATCACTTCGTCGGCGATTCGGAGCGGATAGATCGTTTCGGGGCTGACCCCGGCGGCCGTATCGAGAATCACCCAGTCGTAGGCCGGCCGAAGACTCCGCACGACGGGGGCGAGCGCGGCGACGTTGATCGCGTTGAAATCCGCGAGTTCGGTGCCCGCGGGAAGCACGTGGAACCGTTCGTCGACCGCATACAGGGCGTCGGTAGTCGTCACGGTTCCCGAAAGCACGTCGTGGAGGGTCCGATCCGGCTCGAACTGCAAAAAGTCGACAATGTTGGCCATCGCCAGATCCATCTCGACGACGGCGACTGTCTGGCCAGTGCTCGCAAGTGCGACACCGAGGTTAATCGCGGTGGTAGTTTTGCCAACGCCACCTTTCGCGCCGGCGACTGCGAGGACACGACCGTCTGCCATACCGTCTGGTCGTGACGACAGCGATATAAATCCACGTTTTGAAAATTACCGCCGAGAGTAGCCTACAGATACGCCGCATCCCACTGGGTCGGCTTGCGCTCGTTGCCACAGGCCTGACAGACGAGTCGACCCATCGTGTCCATACCGACAGCAGTGCTCTGACAGCTTCCACAGTAAAACCCGTACCGATCACTGTGGCTGTCGTCGGTGTACACCGGGAAAAACACCCCCCTCGAGCCGCGTTCGTGGCTGTCCGTATCAACGTACAGCTGTGTGTCTTCTTCAACAGACGAAAATCCACCAGCGAGTACTGATGGGTCGATCTCAGTCGACTCCGATTCGGATTCTGTTGGTGATGGGAAATCCATGAGGTTGTGTACCAGTACCACACACTAAAAGCTACGCTATTATAGAAAAATCTGAACGAACAACCAATTCTATTTCACCAAGGTGGCAGAATATCAAACGAAGCGTGTGGAGCGACAGCCACCCAGGCGCGTCGTCGACGTGTTTCGGTTGTTAGTCACTCGTCGGTTTCGGGCTCGTCGGCCGCAGGTTCGTTGGGGCCGGGCGAGGCGTCGTCGACGCGCTCGGAGACGACTTTTACCGAAACGAGCAGCACACCGAGAATCAGACCAATTGTCAACGCCCCGTAGGCCGCCAATCCCAGCGGTGTCGCGGGGAACTCGATGAGAAACAGAAAGCGTGGCGGGTTGATCTCACCAACGACACTCGCGGCCAGATAGCCAGCAACGCCAGTAAACGCGACGATGATGCAGTACAGTCCGACGACGACTCGCTGGCCGCTCAGTCCGGATGACACACCCCAACGATATGGCGGCACTGAATTAGGGGTTTCGACCGTCGACCGACGGTGTTTTGCAGACTGCTCCCGAAACACAGGTATGGACGACAGAGACCTGCTGGGGATCGTACTGGCCGGTATTGCCCTCATGATGTTCGTCACAGGGATCGTCCTGGTGATGTAAGGGTCGACGGTCGGGTCGGCCGGGCTGTCACTCGCTTAATTAAAAAAATAGCTCAGATACAAGACAACACTCCTTGATGTGTCTGTAGCGCGTCCGTTATCGTGGGTAGTGCAAACCGAACCATCCCCCACTTCGGAGCTGCAAGCCCCCCTACCCAGTTTCGTGTTCCACTAACAGATCCGTTCGAGCCAGCTACGTAGACGTATACAATCAGTACGTTGCAACAACCGGCACTAAAAGGTAGTCCGGTCGACTACTCGTCTGTGTCCGCTGCGGTCGAAGGCTTTCCGCCATCGGTTGCGACATCGTCGCCTTCTTCGCCGCCGTCAGTCGCCAACTGTGTTTCGAGTTTCTGGTTGAACCACTGCCATTCGACCGTGTTGACACCGTCTTTTTCGAGGTCCCACGGATCGCCGCTTTCGACACGTTTGCCTTCAAACCACGATGTGACCATGTTCCATGCCCAAATAAGCTGGCCGACGAAGATGATCAACGCGCCAACGGTGGCGATCTGGTTGAGGCTGGCGAACTGTGGTAGGTAGGTCGCATACCGTCGTGGCATGCCGCCGTAGCCCAAGAGAATCATCGCAAAGAACGTGATGTTGGTGCCGATCATCGACAGCCAAAAGTGAGCCTTGCCGAGACTGGCCTGGTACATCCGACCAGTGACAAGCGGGAACCAGTAGTAGATGCCCGCAAAGCCGGCAAACGCAATCGCACCCATCACGATGTAATGGAAGTGCCCGACCACGTAGTACGTATCGTGCAACACGAGGTCGACCGGGATCGACGCCAGAAAGACCCCGGTAACGCCGCCGATAATGAAGTTCGAAACGAAGCCAATACAGAACAGCATCGGCGTTGTCAGGCGAATCCGGCCGTTCCACAGCGTCGTGATCCAATTAAAGGTCTTGACCGCCGAGGGGATCGCAATCGCCATCGAGACCGCCATAAACGAGGCCCGAAGGCGTGGGTCCATTCCCGTGGCGAACATGTGGTGAGCCCAGACACCGAACGAGAGCACACCGATTGCGAGCGTCGAGTAGACGACGAACTTGAAGCCAAACAGTTGTCTGCCCGCAAAACGCGGCAGAACGTAGCTGACAATCCCCATCATCGGCAAGACGAGAATGTAGACTTCGGGGTGACCGAAGAACCAAAACAGGTGCTGCCACAGCAGCGAACCACCGTCAGTCAAAAAGAAGGCGGTTCCGAGATTCCGGTCTGCCAACAGCATCACAAGCGCGCTGCCGAGCAGCGGGAACGCAAACAGAATGAGTCCTGACTGGGTGAGAATCGTCCACGAGAAGATATCGAGATTCGCCCAGGTGACTTCGTCGCCGCGCTGGGTGAAGATGGTTGCAATGAAGTTGATCGCGCCCATCGTCGCCGCAACACCTGACAGATGGAGTCCGAGCAGCATCATGTCGACGCCAGCTCCGCCGACTGCATCACCACTGCCACCGGCTTCGCCAGCCGAAAGTGGGGTGTACATGGTCCATGCGGTCTGTGCCGGTTCGAACAATCCGAGCGGCTGGGCGAAAAAGCCCGACCAGATTAACAGTGCTGCGGGCGGCAACAGCCAAAACGCAATGGCGTTGATCCGGGGGAACGCCATGTCGTCGGCCCCAATGATGAGTGGGATCAGATAGTTGGCAAAGGCAGCGATAATCGGCGTCCCAAACAGAAACAGCATTGTGATGCCGTGGCTCGTCATCAACGAGTTGTACATTGCCGACCCAAGCAGGGAGTTTGTCGTCACGAGGTCGATCCGCATCGCGGTCACCATCAGCCCACCAACGATGAAGGCAAAGATACCGTACAACCCGTACAGAATCCCGATATCTTTGTGATCGACAGTCGTCAGCCACCGAATGATTCCTGCGGGTTTTTCTTCTTCGACATATCCTGAATCGTCGACAAAAGAGCCGCCACCGCCCACGGGACTATAGGATCGCCAGTTTTCGATCCGTGTCAGCCACGTGGCGACGGCAACGAGGAAAACCCCCATTAACACCGTCAGGACGATTTGCGCGCTGATATCCATACTGAGAGTCTGGTATTGCAGGGTAAAGAATGGTTCGACTATCGAATGAACCGATGGCTGTTGTGGGTTTCTGTATTAGGCTGTGGCACTCACGTCGTCGTCCGATTATTTGGTACTTTCGCCGTCGACATCGGATTCAGCCTCGATATCAGCATCAGTTTCACTTTCAGTTTCGGTTTCAGTTTCAACCGGCTTGCCGTGTGTGTCTGCTTCGGCTTCCAGTTCGTGTATCGTTTTGGCACCTTTCAGTCCAGCCTGGCCCTGTGCGTACACCGGCTTAGTTTTTTCATCACCAGCGATTGCTTTTCCGGAAATGTAGGTGAGCACTGCCAGTGCGATGAACATTGTCACCATAATTACTATCATCGGTGCGAACCCGCGCACGTCGAACCCCCACGGAGCGTACAGGGTGAACGCCGCGATGAAAAAAAGGATAATCCCTAACGGAATGAAGTTGACCATCAGGTCAAGCAGGGTGTCCTTATCGAAGATCTTGCTTTCCATACCGATACGGTAGCAGAGCCCGACCAAATAGGTTAGTGGTTTCAGCCAGCCAGTCCACGTTTTGGGACAAAGAGTTTCCCGGCGACGACTGCAGCCAGCAGTATCCCGCCACTTGTAATCAACGCGTATGCGCGCAATGTGAGATCAACGCCAACCTGCGGGTTGCTGTACAACACGCCTGCCCCAACGACGAACAACAGTCCAGCCATCACTGCCAGTGTTGTCCACGGCTGCTGAATGTAGCCGGCTTCTTGGAGAATACCGGCGGTACAGCCACAGAACAAAAGCAGGCCACCGACCGCCAGCGGAAAGATATCGAACACAAGCCCCAACTCGGAGATCGGCACTCCCAGTGCGATAAACAGCGGCCACGGGCTCGCCTTCCGATACTGGTCGCTGAGCCCTGGTGTCTCTTCCATACCGTACGGACGGCACCCAGCCTAAGAAACGCTTCGGAACGGCCAGCCCATTAGGGTAGTCGAACGCCCTGTCGACTCAGATACGCCGAGACAGCCTTTATTTCGACGGGACTTCCAATAATGCGACACTCGCCGTCCGATTCGACAATCGAGACAGTAAACTCGGTGGTGAGCTGTTTGCGACGACCATCGAGCGATTGGGAGGGCAGCACGATCTGTGTGCTATCGCGGAGGCGAGCGGGATTCGGCATGCGGGTACTGTAGCCGTTCGGCGACTGACAGATAACCGTATCGAAATCAGTTCTCGATGGCCGATAGGTGAGGCCAAACCCGCCGAGTCAACAGGTTTTTCGACGCCCCACACCCAGTGGCTCCTAATGGGACTGGAGGAGGAGATCGAATCGATCCGCGAGGAGATCGCCGAAACGCCGTACAACAAGTCGACCGAGGCACACATCGGCCGGCTAAAATCGAAGCTCGCGGAAAAAAAGGAGAAGCTGCAAAACCAGTCCTCCGCAGGCGGTGGCGAGGGCTACTCTGTCGAGAAACACGGCGATGCCACGGTCGCATTAGTTGGGTTTCCCAGCGTCGGCAAATCAACGCTGATCAACGCCCTGACCAACGCTGACAGCGAGACGGGCTCGTATGAGTTTACGACGCTGGATGTGAATCCGGGGATGCTCAAATACCGCGGTGCAAACATTCAGATTCTCGACGTACCAGGGCTGATCGAAGGTGCCGCAGACGGCCGTGGTGGTGGCCAGGAGGTGCTTTCTGTCGTTCGGACCGCCGATCTCGCCGTCTTTATGCTCTCGGTGTTCGAGATCGAGCAGTACGAACGCCTCCGCGAGGAGTTGTACTACAACAAGATTCGGCTGGATACCGACCCACCGAGTATTCACATTCGCAAGCGGCACAAAAACGGCATCCAGGTCAACAAAAGCGACAGCGTCGACCTCGACGAACAGACGATCAAGGACGTACTCAGAGAAAACGGCTATGTGAACGCCGAAGTGACGGTTCGAGGCAACCCGTCTATCGACGAACTCATCGACGGGATGATGGACAACCGAGTGTACATTCCGTCGATTGTTGCGGTCAACAAAGCGGATCTGATCGAAGAGTCGTATCTGCCAACCGTCGAAGAGAACCTCCGTGAGCACGATATCGATCCCGACGAAGCGACGTTCATCTCGGCTGAAAAGGAACGCGGCCTCGACGGACTCAAAGAACGCATCTACGAGACGCTTGGGCTTGTCCGTATCTATATGGACAAACCCGGCCGCGGCGTCGACTACGACGAGCCGTTGATGCTTCAGGAAGGCGATACCGTCGGTGATGCCCTCA
>LKMJ01004457.1_pt1 | contig 13170 bp, 13 predicted proteins | sample 643391 | NCBI WGS metagenome assembly LKMJ01 (sample SAMN04112250, study PRJNA286221) | soda lake metagenome | biome: soda lake; feature: Kulunda Steppe; material: water; isolation source: sample PL-Br10 brine of Picturesque Lake | place: Russia: Kulunda steppe | collected 2010-07
AAAAACGCTAGGAAAAGGAGAACTGCCAGAAAAGCCAACTAGCTAAGATGATGCCCCCAAGGCTACGAGGACAGCTCAGGCTTGGGCTACCAGTTGGCCCGCGGGCAGGCCGGCTCAGGCTCAGCTATTGTTGGTACTGTCTATTTCAGTGTTCCAGAGGCACAAAGAAAGATAAGTTTTGCCCGTTAGGTTCTTCATGGCGTATATATCTGGCAGCTACAGCTATCTTAAGATTGAGTCTCAGACATGCTGGCTGTCTCGAATTTTCTGGTTATAACAGGATGAAGATGATTTTATTTATGATGCCTGGTGTGAGGAATACTTTGTCACTTCAGAGCAGGATATGGGCTCAAGGAGCTTGCCACTATGGTACCATACAGATCTTTAGAGCGGAAGTGCACGCCAGCAAGTATGTGTATGTATGCACGTGGCGTCAGCGTACAAGCTAATGTACGAGCATCTGATTGTGGCAAAAATCATAAAATAGAATTTTGATAGAATTTTGTCAGAGTTTCTTCCTGTATGTTCTATTATTGGGGTTTGAGAGAAGGGTTGGTGTGAGGGGTGTAAGTACTAGATATGGTTGTTATCTGGCCAAACGTGTTAAGATGAACTTCCTACTGAAAGATTGTAGTTTGGTAGCATGAAATTTTGGCCGACCTAGCAGACCTGCTCTTTAGAGATCGAGATTCACTTGCCTGTGTTGGAGAGGTGCCCAAGCACCATGGGGATGGCCAGCATAAACTTTAAACGAGGACAAGAAGAGAGGCTTTTTTGTTCAGTTCACTGCAACACCATCACAATCTCCACTTCTGAGTTCTGAGCAACATCGGCTGCAATATATAGTAGCTCAAGTCAATACTAGCCACTGGTGTGGCACACAAGTGTATATGTGGTCGACAACAAGTAGCTTCAGTCTGAGCCACGCATTCAACAAGTGGTTTAAATTCAACGATTATAATGTGAGGCTCTCAGCCAGCAAACATTAGCCACACTATATTAAGTGGCACCATCTTACATAAGAATGCAACATTCTCTTCCCATCTGTTAAGCATAACAGAATACTACAAGTCTTGCAAACAGCCTGCTCAAACTATGTTAACAGCAACTCAGGCTAATTTAGGAAAGAAAACTTCCCAGCAGTTGTAATGTATAAGCAAACTATGCACAATTGTGCAAATAATAGATCACAAGCACTGATGGGTAACCTTTGATAAGCGAACATCATTGGATCAGATGCAGGCACCTTAAGGTCACCTGACCTAAACTCCATCAGAGATTGTTGGCTCTGCCCTAGCCAGAAGCCTTTGCCTATTGTTTCCTTTCGAAGCCATATGTTGGTTGCCAGTGACCTAAAACTACTAATGCTCGTTGAGCATTGATCAGAATCTGTCTTCCTCCAGCACTCCATGCACTGTTATCATTAATTAGTCTTTGCACACAACAGGTCTTGATACAGCTTGTGAGTCACTGAGTTGACAGACTTCAAAACACAAATACTGAATTGACAAGGGAGGGCTTGTGATAGCACGAATATTTTTGCACAAAGCGCTGCTTGCAGATTTCCTCTGAGCAGCATTTCCTTGTAGGTGGTGGGCTGCTTGTGTCACAATTTATGAGCTGCCAGTGATTTGAGTGTGATTTCACATGTGGGTGCTATGACAGATGTGAGAATAAAAGCGGCTGTGTCCATGAACTTGTCCTGCTGGTGTTCGTCCTTGGCTGCTTGTTTCAGCTTCTGACAAGGGCATGTCTGTTGCTTCATAGCAATTGACGTGTCAATGTAAAAGTGCGGCAACGCTTGCAGAAAGTCGTGTAAGATAAGTTGCTGAGAGATAAGCCCAATCAGGTTTGCAAGCCTGTAGCGCTGCCTTCTGGGGGGCTGGTCCACGGTGTTGGTCAGTGTATGGTGCCTGAGAGGCCTGCGGGTTGGCATGGCTTTGGTGTAAAGTTGTAGCGCCAAGGATTTAAAGGGAAAGAGTGCATCTCCGCAAGTTGGTGTTTTGGACTATAATGCTTTTCAGTTCATCTTGATAATTGATGCCCGAGTCGGGTGTCATCATAACATATAACTTGAGCAAAGTTTTTAGTTTATATACCAGTACCAGTGCAAAGTGTTTCAAGCCTATATGTCACTTTGGTTGCCATTCCGCTGTCACAGCCGGCAACATGAAAATTGGTATCTTGCCTAGAACAAGGTCCATGTCGAAGTTAATCTGCTAAACCACAATGTGGATGAATAACACATTTATAAACATATTTACGTATCAGTGGCCAGCAGCATTTGCTCTGCGCAGCAAATTTGATGACCAATTTGCTTACTTGCGGCGTGCAGGCTCTGCAGGAATAATACACTTCTGTTTTTGTCAAAGCTATAGGGCCGTCTTTTGCAATTCAAATGTTATGGACTTTTTCAAGCTAGCAATGCTCACAAACCCCGGGGCCCAGCAGTCAACTTCTCTATAGCTAGCTAGCTGGATGGATAGCTGTAGCTGACGGACTACCCAAAAAGTAAAGCTAATCTTGCCATTGACATGCTTGTTGCTGAAGTATAAGAAATGCGGCTTGGTGGTCAGAAATGCTCACAAGGGTTGAAAGACCAGCCCTATTGCCTTATCCTAAGTACGAGTTCATGATCATGCCAGCTAGGAAATTAGCTAAATTGATGCAATAATGGTCTCATTGCCTATGACTTGTTTGTTCTTTTCTCTCTACATCCTGCAGGTATGGAAGGTCCACCTATGTTTTGAACAAACTACTCCTGGTATGGCCCTGCGAGAAGTAGAGGCCTGCTTCAAGTTTCCTCCAATGGCAACAGAAAATAGGATCATTTATTCTTGTCCAAAGAAAACAATCTGGACAAGCAAAAGTCATGGAGGGGAAATTCCTCAGTCAAGATCAATCAAGGTCAATCAAAATGAAGGCAGGAAAACAATAAATGAAATTAAAGTTGGAGTTTGGGATAATCAATGAAAATCAATGTCACTAAGAAAGATGGTTGTGAACAGCTCAAGAGAGGAAGCTTTTTGTCCTCCACAAATCTCCATAATCCACAAGTCTCCATGGGATTGGTTCTCCCATGTATCAATTCCTCATTTTCTTTCACATTTCAAATCTCAATCATTCAATGAAGTAGTCAACCCATTGCAAGTGCTGGCCAGACGAAGACAACATCTATAGGATGACTTGATAGGAAGTACCTTCATGCACTTAATCGAACATCATAAAAGCATGAATCGATCAGACCTCCTTACACTCAGAACGATCAATATGACAAGGTTTTCATTCACATATCTCAAATTGTGTTTGACTTGTTTGCCCAACACGCAACTCAAGACGTCACACAAAATCATGAGAGGGGACCTCCTTTTTAATCTTGCTTACATTCAAACTGCCTTGTCACGAGCTTGTAAAGAGCTCCCAATCAAAGATGCAATTAGACAGACACAAAAGCAAGTTGCTCTAGACAATTGCAATAAAGGCACGCTGTAGAGCTCTACCTATCAACAAGAACAAAACAGACGGATCATGGATGTGTTTGCTGGCAGATTGATGAAGAGAGTGTCTTGTAAAACAGTCGACTTCATCTAAACAAGTCATATGATGAGCCATAGGGCGGAAATGGAACATAAAATTGCAACCAACCTCGCTTTAAGGACTTCAGCACCAGATAAAACATCATCAACCACAATATTGACAGAGTCTGGGTCAAAACTTGCTCTCAATGCATTCCTTAGGCTAGTGCTGAGCTCTTGGCGGTAAGAACCTGCCCATTCTGGGAGGTTAAGTGAACGCACAATATTTGGATCTTCCCTAGCCAGCCTACTCAGCCTATCCACTGCTGCATCAAGTGCACTATCAAAGGCCTCAGAGTAGCGGTCAAATTGCTGCGACCTCATCTGAATTGATTGAAGAGCGGCCAGTGCTTGACTTGCCCTCAACTCACGAGTTGCATTTGCAGGGAAGAACAGGAACTTCTCAATGGCAACGTTGTTGCCACTAGCGATGCCCATGTTAACTCGAGCTGCAGTTGGCAATACACACCAATGAATCAACTCGTAAGTTGCAAAGCCAGTCGTTTGAGTTACATAGAAACATTTGCTTGTCTAACATTGAGTTCGATATGTCGCAAACACCCCTCAAATATGTGGCCCCATGCTTCCAACTTATACCTTGCCAGACCTAGATGTGTTGCTAAGCTTTGGCTTTGATATTTAAAGCATGGGCAAGGTAAACAAGTGAGGAAAACGTGCTCTTAAAAATTCTGCAAGGCAGAGCAAGGCAAATTAAGATTACCTGCAACTGAGGCATCAGCAGCACGCAAGCTGTCATTCAACAGCAGCTGGCCAAATTCTTGTAAGCTCGGTGTCCTGTGCTCGTCCTGAGCTGCAACGCCATCAAAACCTTTCCGGGATGAAAGGCCTAGCGCAGGGAATCCCTCAAGCAAGGCCCTCACAAACACCTCCTTTCTCTGATTTTGAACCCTTAAAGTGTTTCCCCTGGGTAGGTCAAGTACAAGTGTTGTTCGGCTCCTGCTGAAAGTCTCCTCTCCCACAGCAACTCCTGCTTGTTGGAAAGATACATCGGATTGAAGTTCTTTCAGACATGAATGAGGCAACAAAAAATGCGCACGGGCCTCATGTGACACCAAAGCATAACAATAATGAAGGATAAGGCACACATGGTATGCGCAGGCTTTGATGGCTTCTTCCTATTGAGCCGATGAGCTACAGCTAGACACACAATATTCACAAAGAGACTCGAGTAGATGCTAAGCACGCCTGGTCAAAAGGTCATCAGCCTTAATATTCAGACCTGCTTAGACATAGATGCCACAGTGGCCTAAACTTTCACTGGAATTTTGCCAGAGGGGGCAACTGAGCATAAGTCCAGGCATGATCCTTTTATGACGTAAACCAAACTTTTATAATATAACTGGGCTACTAGAAAAATTTGTGGTGAAGAAGACGACCCTGATGGCCTGGGTGGGTGCTCAGCCTCTGTTTTTGGCGTATTTGGGCATAAATAGCGCACGAGTACCCTCACCAGGAGCCCATCAGAGCTTTTTTTACCCCCAGAATCCCACCAATATACTTTTACTATGTTGCTTATTGATGTTGGACGTTCAAACCCAGGTTTGGAGTGAGTCGGTTTTCTGCCCATTTTGGCACCCGTTTGCTGGATTTTTCCCAAGGTAAATGACACATCTCATCCACTGCTTGGTCTTTTCAATCCAATTTTTTTGCAGTAATCTTTGTTTATTACAAGAACACCAAAGAACCAGTAAGCCATGTAAGTCAGTGCAGTGGGTGATCTGGTGTAGAGATGTAGGTCAAAAGTGGTTCTATTTTAGAGGGGTCTAATATACCCAGGCATGACATAGATCTATGTTACATTTTAATGTCTTTGTAAGTGTTTGTAAAGCCAAGTACAAAATCAGAGATTAGTCATGAATAGTGTATTTACCAAAATCCCCCATCAATGTTCTCTGTCATCAATATCACTGGCCTCTTCATCATTGGATGCTGTACTGATCCAAATTGTTATGTGATTCTAGCCCATCACATAATTCTATGCGCCATATATGATATCAAGGTGCATTTGGCGCAAGGGTCATCACAGACTGTGCATACAAACAAGAAATCATCACGGAGTAGATATTGATATGCAACATTTTCCTGCCCACGGCACAGACACTGTCAACGAGAAAAAGGCAATGGGCACCTGTGTGTGAGCAATGCCATACAGGAAAAAAATGACCGCGGCCAAGAGGACTAGGAATGATCCTGGGAATTTGAATGCAAGCCCTCAGAAGTCCCCCAGAAAAGCAGCTGCGGCCCCCCAGCTACAGCCCCAGACACATCAGATAAGACCCACAAAGCAGTAGAGCCTGCTGCAGCTCTGCATGAAATGGCTTGGACCAGGCATGACCCCTGCAACAGCTCCAGTCAGCCAAAGCAAGGAAATTCTGGAGGGCAACTCTGCAAGGGCAAAAGCTGGAAGGGTACAGGCAGCAAAAGAGAAGGCAGTCCTGCAGGCGGGGAGCTGGACAGGGCGTGGGGGAATCAATCCATCTCTTGTCTGCACCCAGAGTCTTGCCTTGACCCTCTAACACTTGACCCTTGCTTGGACCCAAGATTATTACAATTCCCCCCAGGATTTCTACCATTATGCATATGGTTCTGGCATATGCTCAAGCTAGTGCCCCCTCCATTGCTGCAAACAGCCTTATCAAAGCACCGGCTCACCCAGCCCCTCTTGTGTTGGAGGTGGAGATGGAGGCGGAGACGGAGATGGAGATGGAGGAGGAGATGGAGATGGAGATGGAGGTGGAGGTGGTGGAGGTGGCAAGAAAGCACCTGAGATCATGGGAATCAACAACACTTGAGTTCCATGACCATGGATGTTGGCGCTAGCAAGCTTATGTTTTTAGCATGCAGGCATGTAACCAGTCTATTCTATTCCTTAATTGCATTGCATGGTTGCATTCATCAGAGCAAAACCCTTATAAGATAGGGCATCATGTGGGGTTGCTCAACTGTTGCTGCTTCTCTTCTTTGCACTTGATTACACAGGTTGGAGCCTGTGCAAACTAATTTCTGACTGCTTGCACAGAAGTAAGGCTCGCCAGACATGTTAACAAAGCACACGGGGCTCCACGGCAAGCTTAAGTAAGGCTACAAAAATAAGGCATTTAAGTCCTTGATGCCATGTGCCTGATTGTCCAATGAGTCCTCTTTGCTCAAAGCTACCTCCTCTGCATAACCAGCGATGGCCTGCATCCTTAACAAGCCATTATGTTGATGAGTGTACCAGCGGACACAAGTTAAACACTCACTTGCAATAAATTGAGTGTTCTCAGCCTCCACCTCAATTTCAAGGACTTCATCTTCACTCTGTGTTTCTGCTGATGTCTCTACAAATGTCTTGACATCTTCAGTGGCCACAGCATCGAAGATGCATGCATCCAAAAATGAACCCGTTAGCCCTCGGCTTTCACAGGCTGCAGCCGCCTGCATGCCATAGGAGATAATGAAACTGTATCTGAGGGGTTTGAGAGACTTCATTGCACCAGTTGAGTGCTTTGAATTGGTACTGCCTTGATTGAAGTCCTGGCTGGTGCATAGAGCTGAAGTTAGTGGCTCAGCTGTACAGGAAAGTGCATTTCAGATATACAACGCATGACCTAAAAGACTAGTCTTGGGCACACCTCTGCTTCTTCAACTCTCTCCTTCTCAAGGAGCGCCCTGCGCATGCCCCTTATTCGTGGCGTTCCGAAGATCTCGTCTCCATCATTGCCACAATCTTCTGTTTTCACGCAAACACCCGAGCCTGCAGCAAATTAAGCACACCAGAAATGCACTGGCAACTTATTGGCACATCCATGAAGCATGCAAGAAAACGTTAATCTATGCATATTGGCTTCAACATAGTTAAAAAATTAATGTTTAATGTAGATGGCAAGGGATGGTTCCTTCTGGGCTATTTCCACAACACCTAAGAGACAAGGCTCCTTAGCTTGGGCTAGCTGCTGGGAATATCAACTGCAAGGGCATATCCCTGCTTTCAGGCACTGTAACAATGGCAGGTCAGGGTGCACACACCTTCTGTCCATGGGGTGATAAACACAGTTTTGAAGAAGGGGATGGAGGTGAAGCGTGGATTTCCTCTTGGGTTGAACTGTCTGAAGCTGTGGGTGCTGATCCTGACTGCTCATGCCATTGGAATAAAAGTAAAGGCTTGTGTTTGCATCCAAACAGACAGTCAAATTTTCATGGCAACTGCATCTTTCCAGGGTGCTCTGAGTCTTACAATTGATGCAACTATCGCCAGCTCATTGCTTTGAACAAAGGCCAGTTACAAGGGTGAAGGAGCACATGCCTGTGTGTCTAAAGGGCATCGCTTCAATTTATTGCATGTGTAAGCCATATGTGGATGATGGCCATAATGTAAGTGCCGTGAAGCAGTCCCAGTCCTCCCACAGAGACCTGACAAGCAAATTGACTTGCCTGTGAATTGAATTACCCGCACCTTGTGTGTCAAGTGCGGCATCATCCAAGTTCCTTCGCTCCCGCATGCGTGCACTCATACAGACCACTCCAGGCTGGTCAGGTGAATCACATCTGTCTGAAGCAACATAGCTCACTGCCTCACCACAAGCCGGATTTTTGTAAGTGATATTGAGGGAGGTTACAATCGTAGCCCCCTGCATTGGAGTCGGTGAAGGGACAATCTGAGTCTGATGCGCACACACACTCTGTGTCAGACCAGCTCAGTCCTGCACTGGGCAGTTCAGATTGGAGCAGCAGTGATGAGACTCACCCCTCTCCGCTGTGATGATGCAGACTGAAGCTCTGTTGTCCCTGCAATGATCTCTAAGTGCTGGTTGGAAAGGACGGGCATCATTCCTTTCATATTACAAGTCATGAAGGTCCGGCGACGAGGGGGATCCATTCCAGGATTATCAAATGTGATAACTTGTGGATCATTCCAAACATTGCACACTGAGCGCCTGCCTTGATTTGGGGCTGTTCTCCGGTCTATATTGCAGACAGCAGGCGCTGGGGGGGAAGGAGGAGGAGCAGGGGGTGGTGGGACGGGGGGAGGGGACGGCGTGGATGCGGTGATATTCAGGTCAGACTTGCCGCAAGTGCTACCATAGCCAGTGACCACAAGGAAATGCTCTTCATCAGGAGGAATGAGCCATTCAAGAAGGCTCAAATCAAGTCCACTCTGGGAGCTGTCATCATCGTTCGCGATCTGTGCCAAAAAAGCAGGTGAACAAAAAGTAATGAGTTGCTCATCAGGTTGTTGTTCGTGTTTGCCAAACAGAGTTGCTTCTGCAAAAATTGAAATGATTCACCTAGTAGCCCATGGCATGGGAGCACAGCAATCCTATTGGCAGTCCAACTGTAATGCCGCAGAGTTGACCAAGATCCAAAGACTAAAAGGGGCTTAAGACTTTATTCATACTCCTCCTCTTTCCACATATATGGCCCAAATATTTAAAATTGAACATAAAGGATGATCAAATGATATACTAGTGATACACACAGGTGGTATTTTGGAGGCACAGTGCAATGGGTCCCTGGCAAATGCAAAAATAAATAAGGGCTGTTCACCCACTCACGCCCACAGGATTATCATTCCCCCATACTATGCCTGAAGCAAATCATTGCATCAAAAAGGAGCATGGTGCACTCCTTACTCCTTTGGCAATGGCACATGGTTCTTGATTATTACCGAAGAATATTGAAGGTTGCAGAGGCAAGGAACTTATCAGAAGTGCAAAACAGACTGATGCTCAAGAAGAGACTCACCCAATCCGAAGAATTACGGACACTGGTTTTGCAAGTATCCATGGCATACAATATGGTGTCATACTCCTCTCCGTCGGAGGTAGGAAGGGTTTCTGCTATTACAACTCGTGCAAAAGGCTCGGGGGAAATTTTGATGATATAACTGTTACCCTGGAAGTTGAAAACATCAAGACTGCTTCCGATTCGTCGTACAGAGTTGCTGGCTGCACATAGGTCGATGGTAAACCGCACAGGATCAGTCATGGTGACATTTGCCTCCTCAGGGAATTCGCAGCTTCCAGTTGGAGCGACTGCAAGCAAAGAACAAGCAAAAATCCAATGAACAAGCTTTGTTTGTATGTGCGTCCATGTGATGGCTGTGACAGAACTTTGCTTTATTTTACATCACAAGCACTTTGGTAAGTGCAGCAAAAAAGAGTAGAATGTAACAGTAGGCATGAATTTATACTCTTGCACTGCGTATTATCAGTCACACATCTTGACCTGAGCTTGGGGGAGCAAGAGGACATGCAAGATGCAACAGTACAATGATACAAATTTATATGTGTTGATTGTAAAATATAACAAAAGAATGCTAGAACATAATCTAAGTAGAGGAGCAAACACTCTTTCCATTGAAGACAAAAAATAGCCAAGTCCATTATTCATCTTCAAGTTCAATTGCTACTTTCAACCATTTCATACCCTGGCCAGGAGGGGAGGGTGCAGGGGGGGGTGAAAGTCCAGTCACTTCAATCTTGATATCAGTCCACCCACACTCCTCTTCATAACCAGTCAGGATTATGAAATAAAGGGTGCCAGCCTCAGCTGCGTGCATTTTAAGGAGAAAAAAGCAATAGCCGCTGCTTGGCAAAAAGATTTGTTGTACAATGTAATTTCTGGTAGGAGGCAGATGACTCATTCACACAAGGTATTCGCTTAAAAGCAAGATGTCTCAGAGCTGTTTTAATGAAAATATTGACAGATCAAGCCATCGACATGGGAGCATTTTTAATTACAAAAATACAAACCTGTGAATGATAGAGAACTGTAGCTCCCTAAGCCTTCTGCATCATCATTGAAAACTACCTGTGTGTATGTGTCAAAACAATGTGTCCTGTGATGCGTGTTAATGTGCTTTGTGTGTACAAGTGTGCATGGGTGTGCATGCGCACGAGCGAACAATCATGGGCCTGTGTTATATGTGTGAAACATGCAAGCATGCGTGCACCTTCATGGGGACTTGTTGGTGCCTTGTAGCTTGTTGCATGTGTTCCAAGCTTATCCTCACTTTCGTGGGTTGTCTTGCGGAGAGGGCATGGAAGGGTTTGTGTGATCATCGAGAACTGACAAGAACACTTGTTTGGGGAAGATGTGCTGACAAGGACTCGATCCACAACTTTTTCAGTGATGATACTAAAATACATGTGCAGGAGAGCAGGCCTTTGTTAACATCCATTTAGAACTGCTTGGGATGACATGTGCATGCTTTACAAAACGCACCAGTGTCCTGAGTTTGTTCCACGGTGCATTGTAGGCTGACTGCCAGGAATGTGTCAAATGAGGGGCCAGCAGTGGTGTTTGCTGTCGTCACAGTGACGATGCGGGGTTCAGGGCTGGGCTCAAGAAGGATCACATAATCACTTCCATTCAGACTCCGAAGAAAACCAGCATTCGAATTTGCAGCATTGCAGGTATCAATGGTCAAAGTCGAGCTATTGCCTTTACTCCCAGCCAAGCTGTACGGATTGTCACATGTGCCTGCATGCGTACAGATGACAGCCCGTACTGAATGTCAAGCTGCCTGCCCTGCACAGGAACAACTTTGCTTAATATGAAGATAGTTTGCACTGGAAGCATGATAATGTCCACAGAGGGCATCATCATGCGACAAGAAAACAAGATGCCTGTAGCCTAGCCTGGAGATAGATACTCTGCTCTCCACACACCATTGATCACATGCGCTCCTCTGACCTTTCATAAAAGCAGGCCAACATGTACATACAATTCTGATGGATCAAATCCATGGGCGTTATCATCAAGAGAAGAATAGAGCTGGTATTTTATGCCAATGTGCAGTCTGAAGACACCCTGTTTGTAACAGCAGCGCAACAAGTTCACGGCCGACGTGATATGCAAAAGTCTCAAAACAAAGCATTGTGCTCCAATAGTAATGTATTAATACTTTCAGCAATAACAGCCCTTCTCACAGGATGGAGTAACCTGTAGGCAAGTTTGAAAGACAATCAGCATCTGTTCCTTCTCTCCAAGTTGGACTGACAAAATGAATCACCCCGTAGCTCTAAGACTACCGATCAGATTGCAGTGCCTTGCGCCGCACAAGCAGACCTGCTCACACGTTTTGCTTTGCTATGAACGCTTTGCTTTGCTATGAATGTTTGCTAGACATTTCCAAATCTGAGCTCAATGCCGAAGGCACAATTGTCACAAAAAGTAGGAATGTATGGGCCACGAGACGGGCAACCCATTGGATCCACACAATAATCGTGTTGTAAAAAGTCATTCCTGTCTAACTCATTCAATGCATGCTGCCGATGTTCTTAATTATTAGGACAAGTCCTCATATCCGATATGATTGCTTTGCAATTCTTACCAAAGTCCTGTGCAGGAGCAGGAGGGGAGCGGATGGGGCATGGCGCAATATTGCCCAAAGTGCCTAAGGTTCTAGCAGAGCCTTGTCCTCCGTCTGTACTCTGTAGCCGAATGAACCTGCGGCCACAAAGATTTGTGAACCTGACTTGGTCATAGTGCATTGCAGCATTTGAGTGAGTCTTGCTAGCAGCTAAAAGATTTGCAAGAAGCATATGTATGCACCTCCAAAATTTTGGTTTTTATTTGAAGCTCACTCAAGAGTGAAGTTTCAAGAGCTGCGCCTGCATGGATTTTTATCTTAGACACGTCCACCCCAACAGCAAAGCCAACATTGCTCGTCATCTTTGCAGGTAAAACACTTAACAAACAAGATGGTGGAAATCTTGCAAACATGGGATAAGCAGACACTATCTCCGAATGTTCTATCTGACATGTCTTTGTTCTGCATATGCACTGTATGTGCCTGACCTCAAAGCGTGATCTTTGTCCTTGTCCCCTCACCAATTAGTCAAGCTGAGCATCGACGCATCCAGGTTGATGTCTGCTGCCAGAATAAATGTAACCTTCTGGACAACGCCATCATTACTGCCCTGCCCATTTGTGGCAATCAGAAGGTCATAAGGGGTGCGCAAGCCCCCCCAGCCTGTCACTTGCAGCGCACCCCCAGGCAGGCGTGTACGCTGGTCGATCTGCAGAGCATATACAAATATGGTGGAGGGTATCTGTAACCTGTCATGTTAGCCTACATGCACATGAATCAACCTGTTACCCCTGATCAATCCAAGATAATTTTGCTAGGGTTTTGACAAACTGCACAACTTCTGCAAGTCAACTCTCAAGGGCAGGAAGGGCAGGCAGCAGCTATCTAATGCTCAGCTAGGCTGGATCGCCATGCCTACCTCTCCGAAAGCAATCAGCGAATCGGGGGACGTACTCGAACGGAATGTTGCATTTGCATCCATCTCTGGCATGACGTCAGTCGTTATATTCAAGATCCTAAGGCCAGGCGGTGCAGGCCGTGGCAGGTCCTTCAATGCCACGCCAATCAGGTCCTCAGTTCCAGAGTTTGAGCTTGCATCCAGGCTTAGCGTCACCCGCAGCTCGTTCCGCCCATTGCCCGCTGTGGAAAAATGGGAGCCATGGTCCAACTGCAGGTTGATGACCTCGTTAGTGGAGCCAGCCTGGATTGCAAGCTGGTCAGTGAAGACACAGAAGGGAAGAGGAGGGGGAGGGGGAGGAGGGGAAGGGGGATGGGGAT
>LKMJ01004458.1_pt1 | contig 13169 bp, 16 predicted proteins | sample 643391 | NCBI WGS metagenome assembly LKMJ01 (sample SAMN04112250, study PRJNA286221) | soda lake metagenome | biome: soda lake; feature: Kulunda Steppe; material: water; isolation source: sample PL-Br10 brine of Picturesque Lake | place: Russia: Kulunda steppe | collected 2010-07
GCGTGTCAGATTGTCTAGGCTGGTGTCTGCTGTGGGAGTAGAGAGATTTGGGCCGGGGTCTTTGTTCATCAGGTACTCTTGAACTTTTTGTTCAAAATCTGCATGGATGGTCATTTCCTCTGGTTCCAAGGTGGGGTCCCAGGTCACCACTTTTAATTCCTCGTTTTCAGCAAAGTGATGCCGAGACTCTTTCTCTGTATCTATGGAATACAAAAGATTCTTAAGGCATTTAAGCTTGAAAAAGGGTATCATGATGGTAAAACTTTTAATGCCCAGAAAAGGAAAACTATGCAAGCTGTCACACCTAGAGTATGCTGCAGACAAAGTAGCGTCATGGCAGCAGGATAACACGACTGTGCATGTAATCGCAGCATAAGTCTGATGCTGCACTAATCTGGCGTGACAACTTGAAAGCAGAAAGAAAGAAAGAAAGAAAGACTAGGCCTACCAGGTAACCCCTCAGGCTGTTTGCGTGAGCTAAGGAAGAGGTTTGCATCTGGTGCTGGCACCAGGCAAACCTCCACCATCAAACGAGGAAGAAGGTCATTAGTGGGGGTCGGGAGGGTTCTGAAAAGAGCCATACGTTCTTTCCTTGGTGTTTTTCAACCTCCTACTTGCATTTATGATCTTTGTTGCGTATTGAATGGAATGAGTGTTTAGATCAAGAGTAAGTTTCCTTACTCTACACCGGTCCAGGCCAAGGGTTTACTGAGGGGTAGTCAAGTATGACATTTATCGCCTTTGTTCAAGGTTTTGATGATGAGCCTGGAAGCAATGTTATGTCTTTCAGTCACCATGTTTTGAATTGAAGCATTCTGACAGCCAGAAAGCATATGGATTTGGCTGTCTGGCTGATGACACAACAGACAAGGTGAATTAGTGGCTCTGCTGTAGAGGTGGGCCATTTTCTCAGCTGCCATTTTCTGAGTGTAAAGAGTACCCTTCCTAAATTTCATGACATTCCTTTGCTGCGATACATTGGTTCTTGTATTGCTCCAAAAGAATTGCTAGTTGTAAGATTCACGGAGGTGAGCAGTCTCTTCCAATTGTTATAGTATCCCGAGTTGGTATTAGCATCTCCAAGTCTGAGATTTTTGATCTGGCAGCAAATACCTCCTCACATCAAATAATGCCCTATGTCTGATGCAGGTGGTCTGCAGGCTGGCAAAAGTTGTACTACTTGCATGCATTCAAGGCCTTAGTTACAAATTAGGGTTAACCAGCAGCAGGCAAGGCCTTAGGAGCTCCATCAAATGGCTATATTTGAGGATTACAAGGAGAAGGCAAAGAGTGTGTCAGCACTGTCACGCCTGACAAATGCTGCAGCCAGAAGTGTGCTGCACTGTGTGTACAGTCGGTTGGAAATGATTAAGTACTCGAAGTCTAAAGCTGTTCTGCATGCAGCCTGCATGTGCTGTGCATGTGCTGAGCACACTCTCAGCCTGATAGTAGAGTCTAGATCAATTGATTTTGCTTGTAAGCCTCGCTACAAATGACAGCATGGAGGAGATCAAGGAACATGTAGTCGGGAAGAGTGTAAGGAAACTGCATTACCAAGGCCCAGATTGTAGATGGAGGGCTACATTGGTGGTAGCTCAATTGTTTACAGGTGGGTGCTGGAGAAAGGCTCCCAATAATGCAGATGCCTTGTCCTGATATCCACCGCAAGACGACTAAGGTCAATGAGCTTTATCACGCCATATTTTGTCTTTACCGAATTGTGCCCAAGACTGTGTTCTTGAGATCAGACAGTTGGTTGGATGTTAAGGTAATGATCATTGTAATGGGAGGTTGCGATTGCTGGCCAGTGCCAGCCGCGACGGGGGAAAAGGTTTGGGGTGCACTTCCCCCCGCTACTTCAAAGGAGAAGGACGGTGCCAAAGTGGCATCCACTTTTGTAGTTGGTCGGACCCTTTTGGCCTGGTCTGTTAGACCGCTACACTGGCGCCATCAGCAAAGGCTCTGGCAGGTTGTTTGGTCCATTTGGGTGCCGGCAGGTCTACCTGTTTGGCCCAACAAAATCTTCAAATCCCTGAGCACGCTAATAACAGGACAATACCCAGCTGGCTTTTTGATGCTCGTTTATCTGCTAGAGATAGACTCACCTCTAGTCGCCCTGATGCCATTTAATCACTCCCTTACCTACAAAAAAACTCAAATCGACAACCACTCCTCATTTGCACCAGGTGCCACACCCAAGACAACCCAGCAGAGATGTACACAGAGTTCAGGATCTCAGTCAATAACAGGGAGGTAAACCTGGTTGAGCTTAAATATTGTGAAGATACACGTCCTGGACACCAATCTGAGGCCTCCAGAAAACAACACAAGGTTCTTTGTAAGCGCTTAAAGGCCAAAAAAGTTATCCTTCACACCATTCTTCTTGGTGTGGGAGGCTAATTAAACCTCACACAGTTTGAATCATCTTAAAGAGCTCGGCCTTGGTATACAAAAAGCCCAAAAGACTGCCTTCAAATTACATGCTCATTCTGTGCTCTATGCGCACAAACTGACAAGAACTAGACGCGCTCTTGAAAAATCCAGTTGCTCTCAAGGTTTTGGTATGGAGCAGGGGGCGGCTTGTCACCCTCCAGATCCTCACTAGTTCTTCCTTTTCCCTGGTGGAGGAGACTCATGGCTCCTTGGGCCAATGTGTCTCCTTTTCCTTAATTGATGCAGGGAGTGGTTTCATTGCCTACGTTTTTCTTTTTGTTTTTTGCTAGCTGCGACAAGGCAAAGAGATTGACATTTTCATCCAGAAGTGGTTGTAAGGGCGCCTAGAGGTGAGTCTATATCTGACATAAACGAGCATCAAGAAGCCGGCTAGGTAGAGTCCTCTTATTTGCATGCTCAGGAATTTGAAGGTTTTGATGGGCCGAATGGTAAGTGCTGCCGCCACCCCAATGGACCATACAACCTGCCAGAAAGCCTTTGCTGATGGCTTTTATGATGAGCCTGCAGACAACATTATGGCGTTCAGTGATCATGCCCGAGATAATTGTACGTTGACACCCCGAGAGAACATGGAGAGCGTACTTCTATCTGCTTGCTGACAGAGTGGACACTAAAAGCTGGTGGACTCTTTCAACGGACAGCGTGTTTCTGATTAAGAAGGGTGCCTGTGCGGTAGTGGAAGATATTGCGATTCGTTTTAAGAGAGAGTTTGCACATGCTCCAAAAAGCGTTGCTTATGCGTATGTGGACTTGTGGAAGCAGACTCTGGCAATAAGAAGAGTACCCTGTTTTTGAGCTACCCAGGTAGCATAACCCAGCTCATTATTGGTTCTGGACCCACGCAACCTGAAGAAAAGAGACAAAACTGTGTAGGCAGTAAAACACCAAAACACACACTCCCTGCAACAATCAAGGATAAGGGGCCCGCTGTCAGGCTGAAGTCTACTGCATGCAGAACAGCTTCTAGACATAACCACTGCATAAACTTACAAAAATATATAAAAGCAATGCGCGCATGCACCAATGGATACATAGGTATTCAGAGCATGAGGGTGTTTAGTGTGCACTGGCAGTGTGCACAATGTGCAAGCACGGCAAGCTTGCAGACAGGGCAATCACGGAACTTGTGGCCCTGCTTGACTCTCTTTGGCGGCTGAATCTCAGATTCTCAGGAACATGTTCTACTCACACTGTGCTTGGACCACACGCTTAGACTGTTGCACTGCCGTGCCGTGTTCCTAAAGGACCTGGAGTGGACTACTCCACAGGGGTCATTATTACAAGATTGCTTCCACACTTAACAATGTATTAAATTGAGTGTGTTTTTTAAGAAGATGCAAAACGGGACGTGCTCTGAATACAGCGATGGCTATATTGTCAAGTACTCAGCTAACCAACTCCAACCGACTGAGCACCCAGTGCAGCACACTTCTGACTGCAGCACTTATCTGGCTACGTTGAATTGGAGCGCCAGGGCTTTGACCTGCATCATAATCTTTTTGACACCTGGAAAGCCACACAAGGGCATTTTATATACACCCCTGATGGAAAATGTGTAAGTAATCTAGATCTGTAATCTAGAAAACCTTTAACCATGCGCGGGATTTAGTTATCTCAATCAGGTCATGCCTCCACACAAAGACCTGAATTCTGAGTTAGTTCGTTCTTACAAAAAAGAATACGCCTCAAAGGTTCACAGATAAACAAGTCAAAAAGTAAGACACACATGCAAGCCTTACATGACCACATGCTCAAAACACTACAAGCATGGGCTGTGGTGACCAGGGACAGATGAGCATCTGATGCAGGATATGGCTCTTCATTTGAAGAAGTATGGAGCAACAGGAAAAGATGCATAATTTTTGGATCCCAATCCTTTAGCTACAAAGTTCACAGGCTTGCCAGTGGGCCACCCTTTCTACAATGATGATGTCATGCTCAACATGGTTCGCCATACAATCCACTTATCTCTTCCCATTGAAGGTGCCACTGCTGCCTTTATGATCCTACACAATTGGAAGGGCATTAGTAGTGCAATTGCTTACATGCAAATTCTAAGAGCATCCAGAGCAATGCACTATCTTAGGCACTGCTCCCCAGGCATAAGTGACCTACCGCCGACAAAAAATCCGAATTGGAAATTCTGGATTGGAAGCGCTTCAGCTCCTCAATGTGGAATAATTTTTTTTGGAATAATTAAGTACAACATATGCTGTTTGATTGGAATCCAAGGCGGTATGCAGTCTTGACTAATGCCAGAGCTGAGGCATTTCTTGAGCCCTGCCCACATCAACCCATTCAGAGCGCAGACAAACTACTTAGAATGCTAAGACCATTCACCTTTAAGAAGAAACTGAGTGACTCATCTCTAAAAAGAATCTTAGAGCTATACCAGCGCTCATAAAGAAGAATATGAGACTGAAGGTTCCAGCCTCCAGCTGGCATTTGCGGGCCTACACTGATGGTAGTCACCTACCTGATAAAAGTGGACAACATATTGGAGCAGGATTCTATTTAACTTGACTACAACAGCGCTGTCTATGTTGACTCTAATGGAGGTGACTAAGCAATATCATAAACAGAACAGAACTGGCATAGCTTCCACATAAAGGGCAAAGTGCACTCACATAGCCACAAACAGTGTCTGTTCCCTCTGTCAAATTTTGGAACAAATTGTCTCCATGATTCAATGCGAGTCAGGCATTCCCAAACCCACTGTCACTAAGTCAAAGCCCATACTGGTGTAGTTGGAAATGATTCTACTGATGCCAAAGCAAAACATGCTGCTCTCCATAACAGTGGGCATGACAAAGCTTTCCCAACACCGGTAACCTCACCTGATGGTATTCCTTTCTCTCATATTTGGATATTGAAACAAGGATCGATCCTTGCATCTCACATTTGTTTTAGGAATTGTGTCAGCAGGGAAGGCCTTGGTACCAAAGCTTACCTCAGTCTCTCTGGAGACCTCTCTGTGCAAGCAACAGCTGTAGCGCAAGCCTCCATGATCAATAGTGTATCATTTTAATAAGCGTTAGATAGTCGCACTTAGGCTTCGCAAGCCTTGACTGGTGAGATTTTCCCTCCCTCCCCAAGCCTGCATCCAACCCCCAAAAGCTGTCCCGTGTTTAAATCATGCTTTTTCACTTATTGCAATTTACAAGGCCGCGTGCGGCTGTGCACTCACGCTCGCGTTCTGCGCTTGCGCAATACCTTTTGTTTTCAACAACTGGCAAGTGAAACTCAAAGTGATATAAAATTTCTAATTCGTACATTAAATCAACTTTTCAGTTTCACATGAAAGCTTAGACACTATATTTTTTGTTTGGAGCATGTGCTCGTGTTAATCAAAAGGACTTCTTCTCTAAAGCGTTGCTGTGCTTAGGAAATCCAGCGACGAGAAGAGCCATTGGAATGCAAACCTTGGGCTGTACTATTGGAATGCAAGCCTTAGGCTGAGATGATGGAAAGTGATGCTCAAAAGGCTGCATTCTCTGCTTCTCCAGTAAGTTAATATGCATTTGGTCCCGAACCGTGCTTATGTAAGCCACAGTTCCCAGCACTTTGACCTTCATGAGATAAGTGTTGACATTGAACACATGCAAGTGCGCTCTTGAAGTGCCCTTTGAGCTTCAAAATCTATAACTGCACATGTGCAGGAGGAGCAAGAGGCTTCAAGCAGCTGCAGGGCTGTGGGAGAATCAACTGTAGAGCCTGGTGCTCCTCCTTCTGCCCCTATTGGCTCGCACACAGCAGCTCATGATCATGCAAGCCATGATACAGATGTAACAGAACAATTGCAGGGGCAGGGAGGGCCAGAGGATGTAGCAGTTGCACGGAGCAATGCAGAGGGCCACAATACACATGTAGCCAAACTACAAGACACTGTGGAGACAGCAGCAGCAGCAGCAGCAGCAGCAGCAGCAGCAGCAGGCGCTACCCAGGATGTGGGAGAGGATGACCCTGAGAACGGCGAGCCTGCAGGGCCTGAAGGTCAGCCAGGGTGCGCGCAGATCAGATTTGAAGGACCAGAGGAGCAGGGACGAGAGGGGCCAAGAGGTGTTTTGACAGACCAGGGGATGCAAGGGCATGAGCATGCTGGGCCCTTGAGGAATGATGCATTGCAGTATGAGCAGCAGCAGCAGCAGCAACAACTGCAGCAGCAGCAACAGCAGCAGCAGCCAACAAATGGAGCGCGGGCACCAGAGCAGTCAGCTGTCCTGTCTGATGCCCGTACAGGCTCTGGGCAGGCAGGACAAATGCGAAGTGGAGCAGGGGATGGGGCGGTAGGAGCTGTGGCAGGGAAGGGGTCGCCCGCGGCTGATGTGGCGCAGAGCAGCTGTGCGGTAGGGGAGGGAACTGCGGAGGCTGGAGCTGCAGGGGTTGGAGCCGCGGGGGAGGCAACACAGGCCGTTGAAGGGGCAAGAAGCAGCCTGCTGCTGGCCAGCGCGAGGAGCGCAGCTGGGCCATCCCTACTGCAGGGCAGCAGTGGCCAGCAGCACGACGTGGAGGCGGAAGCAGTAGCAGCAGCAGCAGCAGCAGCAGCAGCTGCAGCAGCAGCCGCGTCAGCAATGGCGGCAGGGCCGGCAGGCATTGCTGGAGCTGCAGGGGAGGCGGTGGTGCCTAGAAGTGAAGGGCAGGCGGCGGTGGCAGCAACACCCGGCAGTGCAGGGCAGGCGGCAGATGCGGCAGCGTTTGTGACTTTGCAGCCTGCAGGGGCTGGGGGTAGGCCTGCCGGAGCAACAGTGGAGGCCCACTCCACGGCCGGGCCAGACATGGCGAGCAACGCTGAGAGGACAGGTGAGACGTTGATGCGAGCCCTTTGAAGGGATGGGCCCTGAGGCAACCAACAGGTGAGGCATCAATGCAGGCCTTCCGAGGGGAGCTTAAGTCGACAGGTGAGGCATCAGTGCAGGCCCTCTTAGGGGAAACAGGGTTACTGCCAGAGGAGTGGGGTATGCACTTGTAGAAGGTGCGGCACAGGCGCGGGCAGAGGGAGGCAAGGGGGTGCTGGCAGCAGGTGGCGAGGAGCCAAGGGTAGTATCTGTGAAGGTGGAGGAGAGCAGGCACGAAGTGCAGGAGGGGAGCAGGAATGTGCAGATGGGGAGGGGGAGGTGCAACTTTGGGGGGTGGCTCGCTGGAAGCAGTAGGCGCGCTGCGAAAGGCGCACCTGCTGCCTGGAGTGCCACAGGCAGGTTGCAGGGGGTGATTTGGGGTAGGAGCAGATGAGAAGGGAGTGTTTGTGGTTCGGAAAAGGAATAGGCAGGCAATGGGCACTTGTGGTGTGGGGGGGGAGCTCGCAAGAGGACAATGTTGACGCTGTGGTCTGCTTCGGTCTCAATTTGGAATGGATGATTGCAACTTGCACATACTCTGTGTGAAGGGTGTAAGGGCACCATTACACCCTTGCCCAGCTTCTCCTCGCGCAGTGCCTGCAAGTATTAAAAGCACAGCAACCATTGTGGCCCCATCAAGACATGCTAGCTCCCTGACTAGTCCTGGGTACCGGACCTGCCTTTGGGGGGCAAGTTTCTGAGCAGGCCTGCCAGGTTTCCGTGCAGGCTTGCCAGATTTCCGTGCAGGCCTACCAGCTTCCACAAACCGCAGCTCAGCCAAGCAGCCTCTCCTCTCCTCTCCTCTCCTCTCCTCTCCTCTCTTCTCCTCTTGCTGTCTCCACGAGCTGCAGCCCAGCCACACAAGCTCTCCTCCCCCCTCCTCTCCTTTCCTCTCCTCTACCTGCCTCTACAAGCTGCAGCCCAGCCACACAAGCTCTCCTCCCCTCTCCCCTCCCCTGCCTGCTTCCACAAGCTGCAGCCCAGCAACACAAGCTCTCCTCCCGTCTCCTCTCCTCTCTTCTCCACTCCTCAACCTGCCTCCACAAGCTGCAGTCCAGCCACACAAGCTCTCCTCCCCTCTCCTCTCCTCTCCTTCGCCTGCACAGACCTACCCTCTGTCGCTCCTCCAACTCGCAGATGATGAGCAAGGGTGGCCCCAAAGCACTACCCCGCTCTCTGCTGCGCCGCCAGCTCCGAGCGTGCAGGCCCGGGGGCCCCAGGCCCATAGCGGCCCCAGCGTTAAGCTCAAGACCGCAACCTTCAGCACCCAAGGGGGTGGGTGTTGCTGCCTTGCACGTGCGTGCCCATGTGTTAGGCACGCGTCTGCCGTGCTCATGACTGTTGCGCATGCACTGGCGCCCAGAGCATGCCCGCCGCACTCTCAGGTGCCGCCCTTGCCGCGCCAGTGGTGATTTGCCTTTGCTGCCACCATTTGCCTGTGTGCAGGAGCCAGCATGCCCAAACTCGTCACCACATGCCCGTGCTCCTCACAAACTACCCACGCTCCTCGCCTCATGCCCGTGCTCCTCACCAACTACCCACGCTCCTCGCCTCATGCCTGTGCTCCTTACCTTACGCCCATGCTCCTCGCCTCATGCCTGCGCCTTCTAATCTGCATTTCAGGACTACCATGCTCGCCACAGGCGCAAGTGGTCCTGCTGCTTCCGCTTCGATATTGCTGTTCCCCTTGACATTCCCTTTGACATTGCTCTCCCCTCTCTATCCCCTTGCCACTAGCACAGCATCCCTGTACATGCAATACCATTCCCTTGCCACAAGGCTGCTGGCGCGCGGCCCTGGCGTTTTTGTGGACGCCCTCGCCGTTCCACCGCGCCTGCCTCTCTGCCTGCTGTTGAACCTGACCGTGTTTGGCATGCAAGCTTAGGGCCCTGCATGTCACCTCTGCTGAATCTGCACCGTATCTTGCCAGGTGAGTTGGCACGCCCGCGCAGCAAGCAAGTGGCGCGTTCCTGTCTAGCCTGCAATGTGGCTTGCCTGCCTTGCGAGCAAGCTCTCTCCCAACAACACACAAAGGACACGTGCTGTGCCTGTCTGCCTGCCCCGGTCCTCTTCTGCCGGTTGAATTCACTGTTGCACATGCACGCATACACACGCAGAGCACCACTTCTCTCCGATGCTGCTGGTTTTTCCTGTTTCCTGTTTCCTGGATCATCCATGCCCATCAATGCGCTTTCAGCCCATGTGCTGCCAGCCACCATGCCCTGTGTATAAGATCCTAGCAAGACCCTGTCCAAGTATAAAAACACGTGCAGATTTGTGCACATGGCTCTGCAGACTTTGCATGTGGCAAAACAGCACATGGCTCTACAGACTTTGCGTGTGGCAAAGCAGCACATGGCTTTGCACACTCAGCGCATGGCTCTGCTCACGGCCGCAGATGCAAGCATCACCCAAGCAGCTCCTCCACACTTCTTGCCAAGGTCCAAATCAGCAGCAGCCAACAGGGCGAAGGAGCAGGTGCGCGTGTGCTAGCTGCCTGTGGGCGCAGAGGCTGCGCTTAGCCAAATTGGTGGAGCACTTGGCATTCAGCGTGGGCATTGGTGGACGTTATTATCACACAGCTTGCACTGCTGTTCCGTGCTTGGCCTGGCGGCTTGGTTGCTGTCTCGCTTTCAAGAGGAAAAAAGTGTCTTGGGGGCCCTGGCAATTGGTTTGTCTGGCTTATGATGGAATAGAAGGGAACAGGGCTCCAATGAAGGCTCTGACAAACGCCTGTTCATTGGCATGCGCTTGCATGGTGGCCTGCATTTGTGGCGTTGAGGCACAGAATCAAGTCACTAGTCTGATTCCACTTTTTTAATGCTCATACAAGGCATGTTGTTGACTGACTTCGTTTTTGGTGCTCATCCATGGTGCGCGCGTCACCTCTGCCACCCTTCAACCCCAGGGCCAAGCAGAGAACACAAGGAGACCTGTGTCAGCCGTTCTCCATCAGACCACCGTGAGTGGCCCCTGGACTGTTGTAGCAGACCTTGCACAAGAAAATGGCTGTGGGCAAGAGGCTGCCCAGCCACTCTCTTGAGCAGAGTTGGAGATGGCCTAGCAGGACCCTCGCGTGGTCCTTGTGTGGTTTGATGGAGTTTTTTAAAGTCCCATCCATAAATGTAGCAAGCTTGTGGTGGTTATGTGCTTTGGTATGGGCTTAATATGACATGATACAATTGGCTCAGCAGCACCGCACTGCATGCATGTTGCATGGCTGGGGCTGTCAATTGCAATGATTGGCAGTGTGGCTGAGGGGCAGTGGCAATGGTGTTGACAGTGGCGTGATGTTACTGGTGCTGCTCATTATGCTGCATGTCGTTAGTGTTGCTGGGAGCAGCATCCGTGGTGGTTGAACTGTATGCCTAGAGCGCAGCCTGCACTTCAGCTGAGCATAGGCCATGGGGACGTGCGTGGCAGGCACAGTAAGGTACACAAGGTGTGTGCGCCTGTACCCTACCAACATGCATCCTTGGGCAGATGGATTTGGCTGAAGTCTCTGGAAGGGGCTTAGCGTGTATGGGACTCAGGGCCAGATTATACTGACAGTACTCACGCGTGTGTGCGCTTGTGCGTCATGACATGATCTGCGCTCAGGAGGATGAGTTGGGCCCTAGGCTCAGTGTGGACAAGAAGCAAGGCTCTGATGAAGATGAGCACATGAATGAGGAGACCAAGCGCCTGGTGAGCGCACTTGTGTGCGTGTGCGTGCATGCGTGCGGCGCAGCGTCTTGTCCATGTACGCACATGATCGCATGTGATGCAGCTGCTTGTCCATGCGTGTCCGTGACGGGCATGATTGCAGGAGGACAGGCACTTATGAGTTTGACTCACCTGGTGCGTATGCATTCATAGTACGTTTCTAGGTGTGAACACCTTGTGCACGTGCATACTTGACTGCCCTACCTACCCTGAACTGTTTGGACGGGCGTGATCGTATGGTGTTGCTGTTTTGTTGGCACCAAAATACTGCATGCCAGGCTGAGACGATGCATTCCAGCTGCGCCCATATTCCACCTCATTGGTGTCTCTGCGTCCATTTGGATGATCCATGGATGTCTAGATGGTGTGACTTGCCAGCTGACGGCCAGAGCATTTCCCAGTGCCTCGCTGTTACGCGCTGCGTGCTCTTTGTGCAATGACTGTGACCCTGTGTTCAATCCCTGTAGAGTGGGAAATTAGCATGTGCGGCCAATATGTGGTCTATGTAGTATGGGACTGGCGTGCGCGCAACCTGCAGGTGCCTTTGCACTTGCTGGACAACACCTCATTCCAGCATCACCGCCCTTCATCTGGGAGCAGGCAGCTCGACCCCCTGGACTTCTCCAAAAGGGTGGGCGGCCTTACCATGCAGTGCCTTGCTGCTTGAGTCCATTGCACTGATGGACCGCGTGTGTCTGTGATTGCTGCTGAGCAAACACTCATGTGGCTAGCATGCCTGTGGCTGCGTGTGTGTTGCCAGCACAAAGCACACATGCATGTACGCAGCATGCATGCATGTGATCAGGCAAAGTACGAACAGAAGGTATGAACGAGCTGTAGGAAGTATCTGTACTGTGTGGGAAGTGCTACGAGGCAGCATGAGAGCTTGTTGAAAGGCTGGGTTCCAAACCAAAAAGAGCTCAAAGTGCTGGCAAGCCCTCAGACCTGTACTGCAGTACGCGCAAAAGCCTCTGTGTGCTAGACTCCTAGCTTTGACCTGCGGCACGGGGTCACCCTTTTGTCTTCTACTCCGGTCCATTCAGCTTCCCCTGTGGCATCCACTTTCCATTCAGCTTCCCATGTGGCATCCATTGTCCATTCCGCTTCCCCTGTGGCATCCACTTTCCATTTAGCTTCCCCTGTGGCATCCATTGTCCATTCAGCTTCCCCTGTGGCATCCATTGTCCATTCAGCTTCCCCTGTGGCAACCACTGTCCATTCAGCTTCCCCTGTGGCATCCACTATCCATTCAGCTTCCCCTGTGGCAACCACTATCCATTCATCATCCCCTGACGCAGGGCGCCTGGTCCGCTCATGCAGTCTCCAGCATGGTTAGCAAGGAGGCATGCTTGCACTAGCCCACGCACGCATACGGGTGAATCCACACGCACCCATGCATGTGCTTGCTGTTGTAAAGCTCACACACTCTGCTCTCTTGCGCGCAACCGCCATCTGTGTGCATTTGCGCGTATCTTGATACGTGTGTAAGTGCATGCAAACACGCGCCTTTCTATGCATCAGTACACACATACTTGTGCACACAAAAGCGCAGGGAAGTATAAGGTCCACCAGGCCTGGGAGCCCAGATCGTGGCCTTCAAACAGCTGGCGCCCAGGCGGCGTACATGGCCAAAGGGTGAGTTGCGTTTCCGTGTACGCCCAGGCAGCGTACATGGCCAAAGGGTGAGTTGCGTTTCCTGTACGCCGCAGACTGGCACATCCATGCACATGCTGCACATGCACGCGCGTGCACCATGCTCATGCAGGTGTGCACGCACTCAGATACGTTCAGGTGCGCACAGGTACACGCACATGCGTGAACACGGGACATATGGACACAAGGGGAACCGGCATGAACACATGGACACAAGGGGAACACGGGACATATGGACACAAGGGGAACACGGGACATATGGACACAAGGGGAACCGGCATGAACAAAAGACTTCGGCATGAACGTATGGACATACGGACACAAGGGGAACCGGCATGAACAAAAGACTTCGGCGTGAACACAAGGGGGTGTGAACACAAGACATCGGCATGAACATATGGACATATGGACACAAGGGGAACCGGCATGAACAAAAGACATCGGCATGAACATATGGACATATGGACACAAGGGGAACCGGCATGAACAAAAGACTTCGGCGTGAACACAAGGGGGTGTGAA
>LKMJ01004463.1_pt1 | contig 13163 bp, 12 predicted proteins | sample 643391 | NCBI WGS metagenome assembly LKMJ01 (sample SAMN04112250, study PRJNA286221) | soda lake metagenome | biome: soda lake; feature: Kulunda Steppe; material: water; isolation source: sample PL-Br10 brine of Picturesque Lake | place: Russia: Kulunda steppe | collected 2010-07
CGTGCAACCTGCATCGTTTCGAGCACCCGACGGAGCGGTCTGTCCTGTTCGATACCGAGATTAGAGAGCGTAGAGGGGTCACCCGGACCAATCCCAAAGACGCCACGGCTTTCGGCGAGTTCGTCGAATGTCGCCATCCGCGAAGCAAGGGTGACCGGATTGGTTTCGTATGGGTTCGTCACACCAGGGCCGAGCTGGATTGACTCCGTGGCTTCGGCCATCGCCGCAAGCGACAGAAACTCGTCGCGGTTGTTGTAATGGTGGCTGGCGAAGACCATGTCGAAATCCGCCTCCTCCGCCGTCACCGCAAGGGATGCGAGTTCGTCGACAGGCTGTTCCGGTGTGAGTTCGATGCCGAATCGGCGGTTAGACGGTTCTGTTGTCATTGGTTCTCCGGTTTGTTCTGTTCCGTCCAGGCACGCAACGCCGGTCGAATCAGGTCATCGTCTGCAGTACGAAACAGTTCGTCACTGCCCTCGTGGTCGCCAAACGACCAGTCACGAATGACGGCGACGGGAGTCCCACCACCACCCTCACCGGTGACAAGGTTCGCCGCCGAAGCGAGTTCGTCGACGACTGCCTGAATCGTCGCTGTCAGTTCCTTGCCGTTGCGGTCGTACTCCCCGCGCCAGTCACGAGCTGCTGGAAGCCCTGCCCAACCCAGCGCGACCCCTCGCTGGCCGTAACGGAACGGGCGGCCGGACGTGTCCGTGACAACGACACGAGCGTCGAGCACCTCGTGGAGTTCATTCGCGCTCTGGCCCGGGTCTTCCGGCAAGAGTAACAGGTCTGCATCGGGGATGTTCGACCTGTCGATTCCCGCGTTGACGGTGATATGACCGAATCGCGTGGCCGCAAGCATAATTGGAAATTCAAGCAGGAGCTCCTCGCTCTCTTCGAGGACCGCCTGAGCGAATCGAGGGTCCTTCTCTTCGCCAGCAGCGTTCCCGATACGCTCTGCAATTTGGGTCGCGCGCTCGCTTGCGGGAAAGTCCGCAAGGTCGGCCTGCCGACCCTCCGCTTTCGAAACGATAGTACTTGCGACACAGACCACGTCATCCTCCCGCAGCGAAACCTGCTCAGCAATGAGCGACGCGATATCGTCGCCGGGCGCTATCTCGGGGAGCCCGTCGACCGTGAATACCTCCATACCCCTCCTGAGGAGTGCGCGGGCAAAAACCGACCGGAACTACTGCTTTATTACTTAGTTGTATTACTAAATTATATTTTGCAGTAGTTCGAACGACCAGGCATGCCCTTCAGCGACCAACTCCTTGAGGATGCTGCTCCCCTCTGGAAAGCACAGAAGAGCCACCCGTTCGTGACCGAACTTGCGGCCGGGACGCTGGATGAAGCCGCATTCACGCACTGGGTTCGTCAGGATTACCGATATTTGCTGGATTATGCCCGGTTGTTTGCCATCGCCGGTGCGAAAGCGCGCGACGAGCGAACGATGACCCAACTGCTCGGCGTTGCCCACAGCACGCTCGACGTAGAGATGGACCTCCACCGGGAGTTTGCCCGTGAGTATGGTATCGACCGGAAAACACTCGAACAGACGACCAAAGCCCCAACCTGTGAAGCCTATACGAGCTTTCTGATTCGAACCGCCTACGAGGGCTCGCTCCCGGAAATTGCGGCGGCGCTGTATCCCTGCGGACAGGGCTACCTGGATATCGGCCACCATGCTGCCGAACTCGCCACTGCGGAGCATCGGTACACTCCCTGGATTGAAATGTACACGAGCGAGGAGTTTGCGGAGGCGGTTGCGATGATGCGCGACCTCGTCGACCGATGCGGCGAGCGGTATCCCGGCGCACAGGAGGCAATGCACGAGGCGTTTCTGACGAGTGCGCGCTTCGAACATGCGTTCTGGGAGATGGCCTATCAACAGGAGCAGTGGAAGGTGTGAATCGCCTCGGGTTCAAGCCCCGAGGCTTCCTGTCTCAACGACGCGCTTTGCAGACACACACTGAAAGCTAGCGGTGTCCGTAGGGAGCGCAGTCTCCACAGGCGTCGATTCGGGCCATCCCAGCCCTAACTCAGAAAAGCCTCTCTGCAAAGCGTTCATCGCCGCATTCGCATCCCTATCCGTCTCGAACCCACACGCTGGACACGAGTGTTCCCTGACCCAGATGGGTTTCGCAGTCTCTACGCCACACGATGCACACTCTTTCGTCGTTCCACGAGCAGGCACTTGCACAACGTGTGTACCGTACAAGTCTCCCTTGTATTCGAGGAGTGTGATGAATTGTCTCCACGCCGCATCCTGCTTGTTCCGAGCGTTCCCCTCAGATTGAAGCATTCCAGCAACGTTGAGGTCTTCCACGAACACGGCATCGTATTCTGAGACGAGCCACGTCGTCAACTTATGCTGATAATCCAGTACCTTTCGCTTAATCTTCCGCTTCACCTTGGCGACTATTTGCCGCTGTTTCTCGTAATTGTTTGAGCCGTGTTCTTTCCGCGAGAGTTTGCGTTGCTCTCGTCGGAGTCGCCCGTACTCGTCTTCGAGGTCAAGCCAATCCACGGTATTCCCGTCGCTGGTGTGGATGTAGTTCTGGATACCAAGGTCGATTCCCACACTGTTGCTCGCATCGAGCGTGTCCACCTCGGGTTTGTCGGGAACGTGTTCCTCATCGGTTTCGAGGCTGAATGAGACGAACCACTCGCCCGTCACTTCTTTTTTCAACGTGACTTCTTTGATACTGGCGTGGTCGGGGAGTGGACGGTGGTAACGGATTTTCACCCAACCGATTTTACTGAAGCGAACATACGCAAACCCATCTCGGCCCCTCTTGTTATCGAGGTCGAAACCGGACTGATTGTACGTGACGCTTCGGTACTCGCTGGGTGCTTGCCGCTTGAGCCACCCGACGTTGTATCCTTTCTCTTTCTTCTTGCGAAGATTAGAGAGGTTATCGTGGAAGCGTGCGACGGTGGCTTGTGCGGCTTTCGAGTGAAGCTTTGCGAACACAGGCCACTTGCGCTTCCACTCAGGCAGTTTGTTGTTCTGCTGGTATTCGCTTGGCTTGTCGTCCTCCGGGGCTTGTTCGTAGTCCCAGCGGACGTGGTTGTAGAGTTGGCGATGAACGTCGAGATGGTGTTCGGCAGCCATCGCTACCTCGTCGCTCAGGTAAGCGCGGTAACGGTGGCTGTGTTCCATCGCTGTCTATCAGTTACGGCATGTGTTCACTTAATGGTTAGTACTGGGGGTGCCTACCGGATTCATCCCCGAGGTCAAGCCTCGGGGTATTCTCCTATACCGCTTGATAAACGACAGGCCCGAAACGACAATATAGCCGCCCCTTGATAGCAGTAGACATGGATAGTGACCGGGCAGTTGATGAGGTGGACGAGGGGTTAGCACAGGCACTGGGGTTGTTTGTGCTAAGTGAGGCAACCGTACATGAGGCGGCCTCGACTGTGGGGGTATCACGGTGGGAACTTGAGGAAGCTATCGAACGTGCTGGGCTGACTGAACCGCTCGGAATCAACGAGTCGGGGGATGTGTCGGCGACGATTGACGAACTGCTTGACGACAACTGAACGATGTCCAGCGGTCCGGTCAGATGACCCAGAAGAGGACAGCACCAACCACGACGGCGACAAGATAGAACCCTGCAACCGCGCGCTTGTCGAGCGGTCGCCCAACCTGCTGAGCGAACAGCCGCCGCGTCGGCGGGAGAATCAATACGCCGGCGAGAAACAGAAAGGCGCTCGCTACGGCGGGAACCATCGCGAGCGCGCCAATCAGCGTTATCCAGCCGACAGCGTAGCTGATGCGTCGGTCAAGCGCCGAGGACTGGGTTGCATCCGCAACGAGTTCGTCCAGTTCGGACTCCGGAAGGTGTTTTACCTGTCGCTTGGTGAACGATTCGAGGGCTTCTGCCGCCTTTTCGTTCTGTGGCGCCCCACAGTGTGAACAGAAGTTCGAGCCCTCCGGAATTGACCGGTCACATTCGCGACACTCCGCCATTGCTCTCGTCTCCGACCGGTTGCTACCTGAATCTTTTGTCCCGCTTTATCAGATATGAGAACGGGCCAACGCCGTTATTACCTGCTATAGACTACTCTTCGCTAGCGATACGCAGTGTCGCAACGGAACGGAACCGTATGAGCTTCCCCCTCCGGAAGACCCACCTCTGGGTTATCGTGCTGGTAGTTTCCCTGGTCGGGGTCGCAGGTCTGGCCGGGACTGTGAGTGGCGATGCTCCTGCCGTTCACTCCGAGCCATCAATTGAGGAGGTCCTCCCCGAACATCTACAGGCTGACGAGGAGCTACAGGTGACCTACACCGCCGAACCAGCACACCCACATAACAGCACAATCACGCTCCGTGCAATCGGCCCGGATGGTGAGGTTGGATTCGAAGAGACCGACCTCGAAAGTGGTAGCGATGTCGAACACACTGTCCCGCTGGATGCTTTACAGGAGCTCCGGCCCGGTGACCACGACCTGATACTCGAAATCGAAGACGAAGATGGCAACACCACGAACACCACGAAGACCGATGCGTTCGAAGTGGGGACCGTCATCGACACCGATAGTGCGAGTTTCGACGAGCTTTCCTTCGAAGGTATTGCTGGTGATTTCGTCGAAGTGAGCGTCACACTCGATGATGTCGACGAAGCCTACATTCTCTTTGGCGGCGACCGGCCAACGGATGAACCTGTAATGATTGACACACCAGTGGATGTGCTCCATGTTGAGGGTTCTACGACATTCATTGCAAATACGCGGCTTATCGGGACTGACCGCCCCTCAGAGGAAGTCTACACCTCGATTGACGGGACGGTGACCAGCTATGCCCACGACCTCGGGCCGGCCGCAGAACCCGACGGGGTCTTCGAGGATGTCCGATTCGAGGATGCGGAAGGCGACCGGATTGCAGACACCCTCGAAGAACTCCGCGACGTAAGTAGCTCTGGCGTTCAGCCCGGCCCACTCGAAGCCGGTCGATATAGCCTTGTCGTCGGCGAAGGGCCAGCGATTGTCGTCCGCGACGAAGGTATCACTGACCCCCTCTTTCCGTTCGACCGCGCGAACATCGAGTTGACCGAGCCTGCAATTGGTGAGTTCAACGTCTCGACGCTGCCTGAAGGAAACGCCGATCAGGTCGGCTACGAGCCGGATAGCGAGGACCTCGAAGCGCTCGAACCTGGAGATATCGACCGCCTGCTCGAGCAGGCCATCGACACAAATACGATGACCGTCGATGACCGCCTCCTGCTGGAGGTCGAAGCGACAGGTATCTGGGGGGCCATGGTCGATGCAGTCCACAACGAGAGCGTTGATACCGAACAGGAGGAACTCATTTCCCCCCAGCAGTTTGGCGAGTTTATGGACCTGCCGGAGGGAATCGAGCTAACCATCGAACAGCAGAATATCGAGCGGAACCAGCCAGTGACCGAGTTCGAACTGTTCGACGCCAATCGCTCTGACGTGTCCTACTTTACCGACCCTGTTATCGGCACTGAGATGCTCGAACTCGACCGATTTTATATCGTCGTTGATACCCGCTTGCCGGGTGGTGTGACCGAACAACTTGAGGGTGGTGACGAGTTCGATATCACGTTCAGCGTCGATGGTGGCGACGATTTCTATGACTTTGCGGATATTACAAATAGCTTCAAGCCTGACCCGTTCGACCCGGCTGATGGAAGTCAGTTCCCGTATCTCGACGGACAGGAACTCCGTGAGGAAACGCTCTCGATTATCGACCGGGATGTGACTTATAACCGAACTGACCCTGATGGCCGACCAGTCGTGGCGAACGACTCGGGACAGACGATAGCCGGCACGACCACGCTTCACCCAGAGAGCAGTCCAATCGATATCATCATCGACCAGCGCTTCCCACCGGTGACTGTCGAATCCGAGGAGGTGACGCTTGATGCGAACGGCTCGTTCGAAATCGAGACTGACCTCTCCGATATCGAAGCTGACAGCGATGTCGACATACAGTTCCGCGCGTTCGAGGATACCCTCGACGAGCGCTCGCTGAACGTGCAGCCAAGCGAAGACGAGTTCGCACAGTTCGAGGTGACTGACCTCATAACCGATTCCCAACTGGTTGACGAGGAGGCTGTGGGTGAGGTTACTGCCGAGATTACGAATACCGGCCCCCTCGATGGCAACGAAACCGTCTCGTTTATCGTTGATGGTGAACCGCTGGAAAACCAGACGCTCGAACTGGCTGTCGGTGAATCGGAGGCCATCACCTTCGAGAGCGCTGCTGATCTCGGCCCCGGCGAACACCCCGTCACCATCGAGACGGCTACTGATTCGGACAGTCGGCTCCTCGTCGTTGAGGACCCCGCTCCGGTGTTTCGCGTTGCGAATCTGACTGCTGACGCACCCGTCGTGAACGACTCTCTTGAGCCGTTGTTGAATACGACCATCGAAAACGAGGGGCTCATCCCTGGAAGCGCCGATATTGAAGTCGCGATTGATAACGAGACAGTGACGACCGAGACGGTCGAATTAGGCCCAGATAGCACTGAAACGCTGGTAAGTGAGGGGAACGAAACGGAGTTTGGTGCGGCCGTCGATGAACTGACCGCAGGAAACTACACGGTGAGCGTCACGACGCCGAACGAGACAGCCGAGACGACGATGACTCGTGCGTCGCGTACCGGACCGGTGGATGTCGTTGCCATCGAAGCCGACAGCCCCGTCGACGTTGGTGACTCAATTTTCGGGAGCGCAACCGTCGAGAATTTGGGTGAGCAAACCGCGACGGAATCCGTCGAAGTTCGCTTTGACGGCGAGACGGTGACAACCGAGACAGTCGACCTTGAGCCCGGTGAAACAGCAACAATCGAAGCGACACATGATGGCGTCGAGACGCCCGGGGAGTACGACTTCACTGCAGAGACAAGTGTTGACGACAACGAGACGACAGTCGTCGTCGAGGAGAGTGATGACGGTGAAACCGACGACGTAGACGAGCCTGTGGATGAAGAATCAGCGGACGAAGATGATATCTTTGGCCTGGCCCTCAGTCCAGGCCGAGTACTCGGCGGGACGGTACTGGTCGGTACAGTCTACGTCCTCGGCTACTGGGTGTAAATCCAGAGGGCGTTGATTTTATTCCGCGTCTTCGACTGGCGCGCCGGGAACGTTCGTCTGAACGCTCGTCAGTCCCTGTTTCGCTTTCTGTTTTGACGCGTAGCCCTGTCCACCGTCAGCAATGATGTTCCCGTTATCGTGGCGAAGCCGCCAGCGCCATTTGTCCGCTTTGTCTTTAAAGAGTTCGAAGGTTGCCTTGCTCCCACCCTCTGCCGGGGCCTCCTCATCTTTTGACTCGTCGACCACGTACGCGCCGGGTGCGTTTTTCCTGACGCTTTCGAGTCCCTGCTTTGCTTTCTGTCGTGACGCGTAGCCCTCTGCGCTATCTGCGATGATGTTTCCGTTCTGATGGACCAGTCGCCAGCGCAGCTTTTCCTCGTTGTCCTCGAAAAGTTCGAATCGGGCCTTGCTCGCGACAACATCGGTTTCGACGTCGCCCTCTTCCTCTGGCCATTCGAGTTCGATTTCGAGCGACACCTGTCCGTCTTCGCGCTCAAGTTCGACCTCGAACTCGGGTTCGGCTGGCACATCGACGGTGATACTCTGTTCGTCGTCGACTGGCACGGCCTCGCCGCGTCGCAATCGGTTTGCAATACCCTGGAAGAAGGATGCAATTCGCCGCCGTTTCTGTGGCGCTTCTTCTTCGTGGATAGTTTCTTCAGACATACAGGGGAAAAATGGGTTGCCAATCGTATAACTGTACTCCATGATATGACTACTAACTGGCAAACAAAGTTGTAGCAGACAAACACGAACCTTCTACTGACTAACGGCCTAACAAACAGCAATGACAGCTGACTGGGAGCGGACGCAGCTACCTGATTGTACTGACAAAACAATCCTAATTACGGGCGCAAACAGCGGCCTCGGCTTCGAAGCGACCAAAGCCTTCGCGGCACACGGTGCAACGGTGGTTATGGCCTGCCGCAGCACCGAACGGGGAAAAGCGGCTGCCGAAGAGATTGCAGAGACAGTTGGCAACACTGGCGCAACGCTCAACGTCCACAACTGTGACCTTGGCTCCCTCGATTCCATCGCATCGTTTGCGGCCGATATCAAACAGGCATACGCTTCGCTCGATATCCTCTGTAATAACGCCGGTGTGATGGCGATTCCGCGACAGGAAACAGCAGACGGGTTCGAGATGCAACTCGGCGTCAATCATCTCGGTCATTTCGCGCTGACAGGGCAGCTACTGGAATTGCTCCTCGACAGTGAGGGAGCCAGTCGAGTCGTTACCCACTCAAGTGGGGCACACGAGATGGGCACGGTTGATTTTGACGACCTCCACCGTGAGCGCTCCTATGGGAAATGGGAAGCCTACGGCCAGAGCAAGCTGGCCAACCTCCTGTTTGCCTACGAGCTACAACGACGGCTGGAGGAAGCAACCATCACGGAGACAATCAGCGTTGCCTGCCACCCCGGTTATGCGGCGACAAATCTCCAGTACCGTGGCCCGGAGGAAGCAGGCTCACGGGTTCGACTCGGACTGATGAAAGCGGCGAACGTACTGTTTGCCCAGTCGGCCGAACAGGGTGCGTTGCCGATGTTGTACGCGGCGACCGCCCCGGATGTCGCCGGTGGCGATTATTATGGCCCGGGTGGCCTCCTGAATATGCGTGGGTTGCCCGAAAAACAATCCTCCAGCGAGGCATCCTATGACGAGGAGGATGCTCAGCGACTCTGGGAGGAAAGCGAAGCACTGACTGGTGTGACTTACGAGCTTGCGTGAGTCGGTGCTCAGTCCCTGAGGAGTCGCCGTGAGGAGTTCGTGACGACGAGCGTGCTGCTGATTGCCATCGCAACGGCGGCAAACAGCGGGTTGATGAGGCCAGTGATTGCGAGTGGAATGGCAATGCCGTTGTAACAGAACGCCCAGCCAATGTTCTGTTTCACACGGCTGTTTGCCGCGCTTGCAAGGTCGAAGACCGTCTCCAGCGATTCGAGGTCGTCAGTGACGATTGCCACGTCCGCGGCATCGGCAGCAAGCGCCGTCCCGCTCCCCAGTGCAATCCCGAGATCCGCGGTGGCGAGTGCGGGGGCATCGTTGGTTCCGTCGCCGACCATCACGGTCTGTTTCCCGGCACCGAGTCGGTTGACAGTCTCGGCCTTTGCTTCCGGTGGCACGCCAGCGAATACATCGTCGACTCCAGGATGCTCGCGGAACTGGTCGGCTGCGCGGTCGTCATCACCCGTCAAAACTGCCACCTCAATATCTTGTTCGTCAAGCCAGTCGATGACAGTCTCCCAGTTCTCCCGTGGGTCGTCGCCGACTGCTGCAAGACCGACCGCGGTTCCACTCTCCCCGACAATGACAGGGACGTTCCCCGCCGCACTGACCTCTTGTGCAGTAGTTGCGAGCGAATCGGGGACCGTCCAACCCTCATTAGCGAACAGGCTTGGATTGCCGACGAGAATTCTGTCGCCGTCGACAACACCGCTGACGCCGTTGGCGTGACTTTCGAACTCGGTGACGCGTGGACTCGGACTGTCCGGTGCGTCGAGTTCTGAGTCGCTGTCCGAGACAGATGTCACACCGCCGTCCGTTGCGACAGCATCCGTCGTCGATGGGTCAGATGCAGCGAACTCGGCTGCCACCGCCGCCGCAATCGGGTGCGAAGAGTGTGTTTCCAGTAGTGCAGCGCGCTCGAAAAGGTCGGTTGGACCGTCGGCTTCGATAACACGCATTTCTCCGGTTGTGAGCGTCCCCGTTTTGTCGAACACGACCACATCCACATCGCGAAGACGCTCAAAGATCGTCTCGTCGAAGACGACAATCCCACGTTCGAGGGCCTCACGGACGCTTGAGGCGATGGCAAGCGGCGTTGCGAGCCCCAGTGCACACGGACAGGAGACAATAAGGACGGTCAACGCAACCAGCATCGTTGCGGAAACGGAGGCACCCAGTGCCAGCAGGTGGATACTCCCAACGACGACGGCAAGCACCAGCACCAGCGGGACGAAAATCGTCGCTAGCCTATCAGCGAGTTGCTGGATGCCGTGGTTGGCGCTCTGGAGGTTCCAGACCATATCGGTGATGCGGGCAATCGAACTGTCGGCGTTCTCGCCGACTTCGACGATAAGCGAGCCATCCTGTAACAGCGAGCCACCGATAACCTGCTTGTCGGTAGTTTTCGGAACGGGAAGCGACTCACCGGTGACGACAGCTTCATCCACTGTTCCTTCGCCGTCGACAACCAGGCCATCGACAGGAACGCGTTCACCTTCACGGATGAGCACGTGGTCGCCAGGGGCCAAAGTGGAGACGCTAACCGTCTGGTGTTGGCCGTCTGGGTTGTGGAGTCGCGCTTCTTCGACCTGTGCCGTCGTGAGGTCCGCCAGCGTTTCTGTCGCTTGCCGTTTAATCTGATTCTCGTAGTAGCTGCCCACGGTAACGACGAGGATGATGCCGACGGTCACGTCGTAGTACATGTGCGGGTCGCCGACGAAAATAGCAAGGGTGCTGTAGGCCCACGCGCTGATGGCGGCCAGGGCCACGAGCAGGTCCATGTTGGGCCGGCGAGTTTTGAGGCTGACGTAGGCCCCTTTCAGGATGGGATTTCCGGTGACAAACAGGACGATACTTGTCAGAAAGCCAAGGACGAGATAGAAATACTGTGCGCCGGTGCTTTCGAGCATCTCGGCCATGAACGCAGCCACCTCCGGCGGTGCGTAGAGGCCGTGTTCGAAATAGGTCGGGTAGATGATGATGACGTAGTTGAGCATCACCATCATCCCGAAGACGAGGCCGACGATGAGTTGATACAGCAAGCGGTCTTCGGCCTGGCGCTTTCCAAGCGGGTCGTCCTTTTCGTAAGCCCGATAGCCCAGCCCAGTCAGTGAGTCACAGAGCGTCTCGGTATCCGTCTCGTCGGGGTCGTGAGAGACTCGGACGGTATCGGTGATGTAGCTGGCATCGACGGCGGCGACAGCCTCATCTTGTTGTGCCTGCGACTCGACGAACGTCTCGCAGGTGGCACAGTGCATCCCGTCGATGCGGAGAAAGGTCGTCTCATATCCCTCTGGAATGTCTTCTGCTGGCTCATCATCGAGTTGTTCGATGCCCTCTTCGACCGAGAGGTCAGGGCGTTCGTCAAGCGTCTCGTAGACGTGTCGGCAACCGGGACAGCAAAACTGGGTGCCATCGGCCGTCGAGACAGCCGTCTCTGCAAGCGGGAGTTCACAGAGCGTGCAGTGGTCACCGGTGCTCATTTGTCTGGTTCCGACTGGCAGACAGCAGACTGGTTGTCGTCAGCCGTAGTTGTCGAAACGGTAGTGCCAGAGAATGAATACCCTGTCGGTTGTTGTGCGCTCCGGGTGTTCTCCTGTGTGTTCTAATCGGATTTTTCGGGAAGATCGCCAGTCAATTCTTGAACCATGATTTGTCCGATGAACATCCGAAGAGTATCAATAAGTTCGTCTTCGTCAGCGTAGGAAGCGATATTTGCATCCCAGCGCTGGGTCACTGCTCCAAGCATTGCAGAGGAAACGGACGATTCGTGGACTACCAACACCCGCTCACTGTCTGGGTAGAGTTCCTCAAGAACCGCACCGACTTCTATCCCGACACCGAGATTGTCTCCGAGATGCGGTACGATGAACGCAACGACGTTGCTTGCATTTGCGAATCTGATGCTTTGAGTGGCAGCATCCATCTCAGTAAGTGAAATATTGGCGTCAACAGCAAGAAATGCGTTCACACCAGGAGTCGTCCGGAGGCTTCCCTGAACTCGCCGAAGCGTTGCCAGCATCTCATCCGTGGACGCTTCATCTGCGTGTGCTGACGGGAGAGATACCTCTTCGCTATCCATGCCCTCCGGGATGAGCGACTCAACGTCGAATGAAGTGTACGGCCCCATCAAATATACCAAAAAATCCGAGTAGGGTACTGTCCCAAGTTCGGCTTTCAGTCGCTCTCGCATCAGCAAAATATCCAACCCATTACTATTTAAATACAGGGCATACTCAATGACTATCGACTCAACAACCATTAAGTCGATAGGAGCAGTACATTGAGACAAGAACACCAATGGCAACTGCAAAAGGCGACAAAGAATATCCGCTCGATCCCGCCGAAATGCTGCCTGAGGACAGCATCCTCTCGTTCGAGGAGTACATAGACATGCAGCGTGCGATCGGAGAGGGGACTCGCTATCGGCTCCTCCATTATCTCACAAACTGTGGAGATGCAAGTCCGAAGGAACTCAAAACAGCGCTTGATATCCCTGGAAACACTCTCCATCATCACCTGAACAAACTCGTCGATGTCGGACTTGTCCAGAAGCGAGCTCGCAATGAAGCAGATAGCGATGGCCTCTTCACCTACTATCGGGCAAGTCCGTTTGGAAAACTGATTCTGGAGAATGGCGTCAAGGAACTGATGCGAATGGAAGGCAACTTTCGAGAAATGTACGGTGCCGCCGACGATTCCGAGTGAGTTTTTTAACGATTGATTAGTGAGAAGACATTTATACATAACAATAATACGGACTATATGAACCGTCGGACGTTTTTACGTCGTGGCTCTCCCCTGCTGGTTGGTGGGGTAGCGGGGGTGTCCGGCTGTCTTGATTTGCTTGATGATGGATATTACATTGAGGGAATACGGGTAGCAAAAGAGGTTGATCTCGAGATTAGCCCGGTAGTAGTTGATATGATGGTTACCTTCGATGACGACGTCATTTATGAAGATGTGGTTGAACTCGACGGAGAGAGGAACGATGGCTATGTGACAATACGAGAGGAGTTACCGAATGAATCTGGCCAGTTCCATATTGATGCATCCACGCCAGAAATTGATGCCGGACCGCTGAGCACCAATCCAGGTGAAAATCGTGACCAAGATTGTTTTTTCCCGAAAATATCCGTAAGTACTCTTGGCGCTCAAGATATCTCTATCTCAATAATGACACATTCCTGTGAGCAAGCCGAAATATGGGAGTGGATATGAGCATTCCTTTTTGTTGACCGTTCGGCACGCTCTTTTTTTGGCTACCGGCAGTAGCTCAGATACGATGAAACCAGCAAACAACCAGCTGCTCGATTTGGTCGGTGACCCGTTCGAACTTGAGGACCTGCTTACCTATCAG
>LKMJ01004464.1_pt1 | contig 13163 bp, 13 predicted proteins | sample 643391 | NCBI WGS metagenome assembly LKMJ01 (sample SAMN04112250, study PRJNA286221) | soda lake metagenome | biome: soda lake; feature: Kulunda Steppe; material: water; isolation source: sample PL-Br10 brine of Picturesque Lake | place: Russia: Kulunda steppe | collected 2010-07
GTCATTCAGCGTCGGTCAATAAATATGTTATCGGAGCACATATATATCGTCGATTACCTCAGTGATCGGCCGCTTTCGCGTCAGGACGGTCCAGACGTTTGCGATCATAAAGAGCCCGAGCGGGTACCAGATCACGAGCAAGGCTAACAGAACGGCTGTTGCGAGCCACAGAACGACGAACCACCAGCCCACGAGGACCGTCCACAGCAGGCGGACGATACTGTCCATCAATTAGACAGAGTACGTGCGTGTAAATGGGTGTTGTCCCAAGGAGGTCTCACCGCCTGATCGACCGCGTCAGCGTGAAGACAAAGAGGCCGATGAAGAACGCGCCGAGGAACGCCTCGACCGACGTGAGCAGGTTCACGAGCGGGTCGTCGATGGTCGGCGTCCCGAGCACGAGCGCCACGAACGTCTCCAGACTCAGCGTCAGATAGCCCAGCGAGGAGGCTTCGTCCATCGCGTCGACCCCGATCCCGGCGAAGACGAGGGCAAAGAGCAGGACGGTTGCAGCCGAAGCGGCGAACACTCGCCACGGTTTCTCCCCGTAGCCACAGGTGAGATCGAGGGTCGCGTTCGAGACCAGGCGTCCGGCTGCTCGGAGTCTGGCGACGACGCCCGCATCGGCTGCGAGCGCGTTCTCGGCGTGGCGACGCTTCTTGTACTTCATTTCTCTGAGGAAGAACTCCGCGGCGGCCTCGTCCTCGTCGGTCTCGTTCGCGCCGTTTCTGGCCTTGTTGTACGTCACTTCGAGCCCCTCGACGTCGAGGTCAGCCGTCGTGTCGAGGCCATCGGCGTCGAGTTCGTGGACGTGCCAGTCGTTCCGGTCGAGTTCGCTCCTGTGTGCCGAGAAATCGAAGCCGTCGAAGTCGGTTCGGTAGAACCGATAGCGGTCGAGCGGGTCGCGCTCGTCGCCCGTATCGAGGTCGACACAGCCGAGCGATCCGTCGGTGAAGTCATAGCGCAGGTCGTCGTCCGCCTCGGTCTCGATAAGGCCGCCGGTCATCGTCGCTCCTGTACAGTCGACGAGTCCCGGTTGTTCTGCCTCCAGACTGAGTCGGGGTGAACCGGTGAACGTGGCGTTTCTGAACGTCGGCGGCGTCCGGCAGTGGACGTCGGTTAACTCGACGCGTTTCTCGAACCGGCACTCGTCGAACGTGACGGGGCCGTCGAAGGTACAGCCCGAAAAATCAACGCTACCGTGGAACTCGACGTTCGAGAAGTCCGCCCGTCCCTCGACGGTGACACCGCCGAAGTCCGTGTACTCGTAAAAGCGGGCCGCGCCGACGTCTGATCCCGGCTTCTCGAACCCGACACGGTCGTGAAAGGTCGACCCGTTGAAGAAGGCGTCCGACCGGTACCGGGCGTAGAGTGTAGCAGGACCGAAGAACTCGGCGTTCCGTATTCGGAGGGTACCGTTGACCGCGGCGTACAGGTCGAACCGTCCCTCGAAGGTGGCGTCGTCGAAGTACGAGTCGGCGTTGATGTCGACGAAAAAGTCGACATCGTCGTGAAACTCACAGCGGTTGAAATGTGGCTCGTCGTTGAAATCCGCGTAGAACGAGGCCCGCGCGTGAAACTCGCTGTCGGAGAACCGAGCCATGCGGTGGAAGACGACCGGTTTCACCGTGAACTCGTCGTGAAAGGTTACGTCACGGAAGTAGATCGACCGGTCGTACTGGTCGCGTAGCACGGTCTCGCCCGCAATCTCGCTATGGTCGAAGGTGAGCACGCCCCGAAGATCGCTGGCACCGATCCGAAGACTACCGATCTCGCAGTGATCGAAGTAGACGGGCTGGCGAATCGCGGCGTCGTCGATCGCGAGCTCACCGTCGATCGTGGCGTGAGAGAGTTCGACCGGATAGTTGTCGGGTGCGTCGAGCAGGACGTGTGAGAGGTCGAGTTCCGGCAAGTTCGCGCCGATCAGTTGTTTCGGTGCTGCTCCTGACTCGTCGAGCGCGGCAAGGAGAGACGTCTGGAGCGTATCGTCTGTGACCCCCGCTTCGTCGCGTTCGGGTGCCGTGAGATGGAACACACAGCGGTCGAACCCCTCGCACGCGTCCCGGGGACAGTCCCAGTCACCGTGTCGTGGTTCCCGATCGTACTGGTCGGCCCACACGTCCGCCTCGATCCGGTACGAACAGGATCCGTCGGCGTCGCCCGGCGGTATCGCGGTCGGATGGACACCGGTCATGATCAGGCGCTCACGTTGACGAACTCGAACTCCTCGTCCGGGTCGTCGAACCGGTCGAGTCGAAACCGATCGGTCGGCACTGGTGCGTCCTCGTCGGTTACCAGCGACGCGACCACCGGGCCGATCACCGGTGCGGTCATGATCCCGCGCCCGTGAAGCCCCGTCGCCAGTACGAGCCCCGCCGGGCCATCCGCGGGGGTATCGATAATCGGGAAGCCATCAGGCGTCGTCGCGTCGACACCAGCCCAGTCATCGATCAGCCGTGCTTGCCCGCCGTCGACGAACAGGTCCTCGACGAGTTCCGCAGCGGTGCGACGGAACGACGCGTCCGCAGTCCGACTGGCCGTCTCGGGCTCGTCCTCGTGCGCTGAGCCACCACCGACGAGTAGCTGTCCCGGCGTCTCGGTGGGTCGGAAATAGCTGTCCGCGGACGGGACCCATCCCATCGGGAACGACCGTTCGTCGGGAAACTCGACCACGGCACACTGCGTGCGGTACGAACGGAGCGGGAGATCGACGTCCGCCGGAAGTAGCTCGGGCGTTCTCCATCCGGTTGCGAGAACGACCGTCTCGGCCTCGACGGTGTCGTCGGGGGTATCGACGCCGACAATCCTTTGTTCGCCCTCCTGTCGTTCGACGCGCAGGTCGGTGACTGGCGTGTTCGTCCGGAACTCGACGCCCGCCGCTTCGGCGTCCTGCCTGTATGCCATGGAGAGCGCGTGCGGGTCGATCCAGCCAGTTTCGCCGATCCTGAGTCCGTGTTCGATGTCGGATGCGTCGATTCCGGGTAGCTCCGTCCGGATGTCATCGTGGCGCAGCCGTTCGATTGGAATTCCGGCTTCGCGATAGTGCGCTGCGGCCCGATCAATGTCCAGTCCTTCGTCCCCGGACTCGCGCCGTAGCTCGTAACTCGGTGTGTCGTGGAACGATACGCCGTGGGTTCCGTCGTAGTCGCTGAACGCGTCGAACGCGTATCGGCCGACTGCCGGGCGGTCCGCGTACGCGGTGCGCACGGTGATCAGTCCCGCAGCGCGGCCAGTCGCGCCACCGGCGATCGACTCCGCTTCGAGAACGGTAACGTCGTGTGACTGGGCGAGGGTTCGTGCGGCAGCACAGCCGACGATGCCCGCGCCGACGATCACCGCACGTGGCGGTGATCCGGTGTCCGTCTCCATACGCATGGCTACCACTCGGGGGTCTTAACAGTATGATATCCAGCGATGTCGGCCGGTTTTCCGGTGTAGTGTCTGTGGATGGTGGGCGTGTCAGGCCGACAGCCGATCCAGTCGCTCCTGACACCGGACGAGGGCATCCTCGTCGTCCCAACGCAGGTACTCGCCGAGTGCGCGGGCCGCCTTCACAAGCCGTTCTACGGTCTTCGGGTCGACGTCCCCCTGCAGCGCGCGAACCCGCTTGACGTGCTCCGTAAGCGACTGCAGCGTGGCGAGGGCCTCGTGATCCGTTCGGGGCTGATCGTCGAGATATGTCTTCAGCTCTGCCCGATACTCGTCGACGGCGTTGGCGTAGGCCAGCCCGCGCGCCTCGCGGATCGAGGCGGGGACGCTCTCGGTATCGGGGCGTTCGCCGTGGTCGGCCCCCCGGAGCAAGGAGAGATAGTAGAGCTCTTCGTCCTCCGTGGGATCGAGTGACCGCCCGAAAACGTCAGCCACTCCTCGTAGTTCGTGGGCGGCGAGGTAGACGTCATCGAGGGGCTGAAGCTCTCCCGCATCGATAAAGCCGTGGCTGCGGATATAGTCGCGGCACTCCTCGACTGCCGCCGCGGCGATGTCCTCGCGGGACTCGTCGTCGATCATGTTTCGAACGCTGGTGAGGTTTAGCGTCGCGGGCGAGGCCGTGTGTCGTTTCCGTTCCTCGTCGATACCGACGCTCTTGACGCTGTCACACTCGGGACACGAGACGGTCCCGGTCTCGTAGTAGGACCACCGTGTCCCACACTCCTTGCACTCCCGCTGGCCGCGGATCTCCATAGGCGAGTGTAACGTGGGGTGAGTGAAATACCCACTCCCTCGGGGACGGCTTCGTTGGCTGCTCGCGAACCAGCGGTTCCAGCGGTGTCTGTGGGGTGTGACATTGTTCACAATATCACAAAAAGATCGAGCAGGAGGCTACGCCACGGACCCGGTCGACCGACTCAGGCAACAGTGACGTCCACGAAAGCCCCCGCCCGCTCGACCGTGACGGCCCCTTTCAGTCCACCCACAGCACCTCGTCCTCCCCAACCGGGCGTCTCCCGCCGGTCGACGCCCCCTCGCGCGGTGCCGGCACGGCCAAGCGCCGTGCCAGCACACGCCTTCAGCACTGGCTCAGCATACGCCTTTAGTACTGGTTCAGCATACGCCTTTAGTACTGGTTCAGCATACGCCTTCAGCCCCGTGCCAGCACAGCACCCCAACCGCCGGGTGGCCTGGCGCGCCCCTGTGACGCGCCAACGGGGAAGGGCAGGTCTGGTGCTGTGCGGGGCTGTTCCCGGTGGTCCGATGGGCGAGGCGACGAGGGACTTCCGGACTGACGGGCGCTGTCGTCACTCCCGTCGTGCGAGCAGCTCCTCGACGAGCGCGTCGATCTCGGCCCGGACCGGCTCCAGTTCCTCGATCGTCGTCCGATTGTACGCCCGCTTGCTCACGTCGGTATGTTCGGGCACGATCCCGTGGGCGGCCCGCGAGAGATCGGCCAGTCGTGTGGCAACCCCCTCGTCGACGTCCTCGATCGCTGGGAGTTCGAGCCGCGAGACGACTGATTTCGAAAGGCTCGCCTTGCCGCCCGAGGAGACGTCATCGAGCGTGCGCTGGTAGATCGAGGAGTTCAACAGGGCACAGAGAACGTGAGCCTCGCGTTCGTCGTCCGTACCGATGAACATGCAGTGATCGCCGGGAACGACCGGTTTCTTGCCAAGCCGCTCATCATCGACCGTCGAGACGACGACGAAGTGGGGTTTGTAGCCGAGCCGACACCAGACGACTTTGTATTCGGCCCAGGTGTACTCGCCGAGACCGAAGACGTTGTAGAAGGTGCCGTTGTCGAGCCACGACGACGAGCGGGCCTCAAGCGCCTCCCGGTTGTCGTCGAGATACGCGTAGGTTCGCGGACACGCCTCGCGAAGCCATGCCTCGTTGTCCTCGTTTGCGACGTCGACCGGGACGAGCCGATAATCGTGGCCGAACAGGCCGAACTTGACGACGTGGCGTGATTTGAGATACGGAAAGACCCTGTCGGGTTCGAGGTCGGTTACGCGCTCTGGCTCGATTTCGAAGACATCCCGGGCGTCGTCCTTGACGCCGTGGCGGATCTCGTGGGAACACTCACCGAGTGCCCGTCGCTCGGCGTCGCGTCGAAGCCACGAGGAAGCAGGGTCCTCCTCGTCGACCGGCACGAAGCCTGTCTCCTCGCGTTCGAGCGTCTGGGTCAATCGTTCGGCGCTCGTGAACGCGGGCGACGCCGATCCCCGTGACCAGGCGGTAACCGGAACTGGCCTACATGGCTCCCGGTCGACGGAAAACGAGTAGATCGCCGCACCGGCGCGCGCGTCCCCGAACGGTCGCAGGTCCGTAAAATCGTGGACGTGTTCGACGGCAAGCGGAGAGTCGTTCAGGCGCTGTTCGCGCAGTCTGCGACCGGCTGGGCCCTTCGTAATTCCGCGTTTGAGCACGAACGCCGCGTCGTCTGGAGCGTACCTGTCGAGACAGGCGAGCACGAACGGGACTGATATGTCGTCGTTCGCGTGGCCGAGTTTTGCGTCCGCACCGTGGTGGGTGACGAGATCGAGTCGGTCCGCCGGGCCGTCACGCCATGCCGCTCTGACCCGATCGGGGAGCGCACTCCAGGTAAGCCACGGCGGGTTGCCGACGAGATGGTCGACGGTTGATGCTACCCTGGTACCGCCGTACTGGAGACTGTCCGAGCGCGTGAGCCCGAGTGCGTCGGTAAGGAACACCGGGATCTCGACGGCATCGATCGCTGCATCGTCGAGTAGAGGGGAAAGCGCGAGCAGATAGGCGAGCCGTGCGCTCCGGACCGCAATCGGGTTGAGGTCGATACCGAACACGGAGTTCGTGATTGCCTCGACCTGCTGGGCGGGCGCCGGGGCGTCCTCGGCCGCCGCGTAGCTCGCCCGCTTGTGTTCGATAACTGCCGCGCAAAAGACGCCGGAGCCACAGCCCGGATCCAGAACCGTCTCCGCCGCGAAGTCGTCGACAGACAGGGTTTCGACCGCCAGATCGGCGATGCCCCGCGGCGTGTAGTACTCGCCGAGCGAGAGCCTGACCTGCTGGCTGACGACCGACTCGAACAGGTTATGGAGGATGCTCTCATCGAGCGCCGTGATGTCGAGAGATTCGATCGTATCATCGACGCGTCGGAGGTCGGCTCCGACAATCGTGTTGTGAACGGCGGCGAGGTCGACATCGAACGCCCCTGTATTCGAGCCTGGTTCGCGGTTCATCACGGTAACGCCGACCGTCGCCTCGACATGAGCGAGTAGTCGCTCGACGAGAAAATCGTAGTAGAGGGCGTCCGCAAACGCCGACTCCACCGAGATGCCGTCTGGGAGGTCACCGAAGACGTCGCCGTGACTCTCCCTGAGGAACGACTGCCACATCTCGAACGCAGTGGTTACGGTCGGATCGTTGTCGAGCGCTTCCCTGGTGCGCCCTGTGTACTGTCGATAGGCTGTGCTACCGCGCTCGAATCGGTCGGAAAGCCGGTCAGCGTGAGTCTGGTTCCGCACGAGTTTTTCGTCCGTCTGATCGCTCCTTTAGCTACCAGCGGCTTAATCGCTGGGATCGCTGACCGTCACCGGATTCTTGGCGCTGCCGCCAGTACCGAACTGTATGCGTGAGGAATCCGAAATCCGGGAGCAGTACGAGTACCTTCAGGAACAGCTTGACAGCGAGGAGATGCGTCACGAAGGAGTCAGACAGCTATTCAGCCACTACAGGCGCGCGCTGGGCTGGGTACTCGAAGAGGAACATATGTGAAGATTGGTTGCGGGACCCGGGCGATTGGTAGCGGCTGGTTTGCCCCGTGTCGGTACATTTATGTTGCGTCAGCGATTTCGTTTACGTGACGCTTCGCTTTGGAGGGCCGAAGCGTCAGCGGGGACCAATTCAGGGCGGCAAGCGGCACGCCGCGCTTTTTACGCGCGTGCCGCTTTCCTGTTTCAAACTGCTGTGAGCGACAGCCATGTCTCTGGATAGTTGCTATGACATGAACAGCCGTCTGTCCGCGCGTTCGTGACCCATCCCCATCAGCTCGGTAGTCGGTGCAAAGGACCACATGGCATCGAGCGGCTGGTCCCGGTACTCCTCGACGACCTCACCTATTATCAGCCGTAATTCGTCGAGGACTCGCTGGATTTCGGTGTGGCTGAGCCGCCCGAGCCGCTGGGCAGCGCCGAGCAGATCCGTGATGAAGGAGTAGCCGTGAACGAGACACGCTTGTTCGTGTGTGAGCCCCTCGTGCTGGGCGACCGCGGCGAGAGCAACGACGTAGTTTCCGGGTGTACGGCCATCCTCGACGGCGCTCGCGTACTTCCCAGCCGTACTGCCCTCACCGAACAGCGAGAGGACTTGCTCGCCTGCCTTCTCGGAGCTCTCGCGGAACTCCGCCGGAAGCGTCATCGAGTGCAGTCGTCGGTCGATCTCGACGAGCGCGTCGACGTCGCCCTCCACAGACGCGGTATGCGCGTTCGAGAGGGCAACGATCTCGGCCGGACCGACGATCGACCGGAGGTAATCTTCCAGCACCACCCGCAGATCGTCGGCGTCCTCGATCCGGTCGGTCTGGATGAACTGTTCGATCCCGTAGGAGGCGGTGTACGCGCCGACCGGCAGGAACGAATCCGCGAGGCGAAGCGATGTCAGAAAGGCGTCCGTGTCGTGGTCAGTCATGGTTGTGATCTTCCGAGTGCTCGTGTGAGTGGTCGTGATCGGTCTCGCCATCGCGTGAGCGGCTGTGGTCCGCACCGTGAGAGTGGCTGTGATCCTCACCGTGGGAGTGGTCCGGGGTCGGTTCGCGGTCGATAAACAGCCCCGGATCGACGAACTCGTAGTCGAGGCCGGCGTCGTCCGGGAGCGTGCCCGCGAGGACATCCTCGACGATGTGGCGCTCGGCCTCGACGGGAACGTATGCAATTCCGTCCTCGACCGCGAGATCCCAGTGCTGGTTGCCGACGCGGTGGCCCAGTTCGAGCAGCGTCGGCGTCGCCGTGTCAGCGGGAAGATCGATGGTCAGCGCTTCGCGCTCCTCGAACGAAACGAGGATCATCCGATCATCGTCGTGGTAGAGCACGTCGCCGTCTTCCAGTTCCGGCTTGTCGACGAGGATGCCGAGGTCGGTACCGGCCTCCGTGTGAACCCGGAGTCGGGACTTCTTGCGATCGCCTGCGTCCAGCAGTACCCGTTCGAGGGTGCCCGCTTTCTCGTGTGTTTCGGCGGCGGCCGCCAGCGATTCGTCGCGGTTCGTGTTGCCGATGATGCTGTTGACGGTGTACATGGTCAGAACTTTCGCAGGTCGGGTGCCGGTGCGTCGACGAGCTGTCGGCGCAACGCATCCCATACATCCCCGATTGTCGACGTTACGTCGGTCGATCTGTCACCGAGGACGCGGACAGCGATCCCAGCGTCCTCGGAGAGTGTCGAGGAGCCAGCGAGGATCTCTCCCCTGAGACCGTTGCTCGATTCCTCCCGCGCTGTCGCGGAACGGGTAGAATCCAGCCGCTCGTGGACGATATCGCTGAGTGCCCCAGCATTGTCGCCCGGCGAGAGCACGTACAGCGTTCCGACGACACCGAACCTCCCGAAGACGCCCGGGGTACGTGGGTCCATCTCATCGGGATCCAGTACAACTGTGTCGGTAAGGAGGCGTCGGCCCTCGGTCTCCGCAGCCACACGCGAGTGAAACCGGTCAAAACTGAATGGCTCGTGTTCGGAGAGTCCATCCGGGACGAGTACGTCGGTGAAGAGTATCGTCGAGTCGGCATCGACCTCGACATCGATGGTCTGGAGACAGCGCGAGTCGCGATTGAGAATCGTCGGATCGGGCACGTATTCGAGGTACGATCCGTTCGAGGCAGCCAGTTCGACGCCGAGATGGGCGAAGTTGGTGTGCATCGAATGGACTTTTGTCGCGCCCTGCCCGGTGACGCTCGCGAGCGCGGCGTCGTCGGCCTCGATCGAGAGCCGGTGTCGGTCGCCCTGTGCGACGCCACCGGTCGGCGTCTGGACACAGAGCGAGGCCATCCCCTCACAGGGGTCGTGTGCGAGTGGGCCGGTGTGGTGGAACGGAACGCGAGAGTAGTCCCGGAGCATCCGGGTTCCGGAGGGACCACCCGCAAAACGCGCCTCCAGTACGCCGTCCTTGCCGACCGTTCCGGCGGGGATCTGTTCGATCTCCTCTCGTGCGTACTCCGCGAACGCCGGTGGCAGCGTCACGTCCTCGATCGATCGATCACGTCCGACAGCAGAATCCAGCCGGCTCATCAGGCAAAGAGCACGTTATGCTCGATTCGTTCGGCCACGATATCGAGGTTCTCCTCCGCCTTACAGTCGGTGAAGACGAACTCCTCGTCGCCCCGGACCTCCCTGGTGTCTCGCTCCATCAAGTCCAGATCGGCGTCGACGTACGGTGCGAGGTCGGTCTTGTTGATCACGACCAGGTCCGACTGGGTGACACCCGGCCCACGCTTGGCCGGAATGTCGTCGCCCTCAGCGACCGAGATGACGAACATGAAGTAGTCGGCGAGCTCCGGATTGAACGTCGCAGCGAGATTGTCGCCACCGCTTTCGATCAGGACGACGTCCAGCTCGGGATGTTCCTCGACGAAGTCGTCGACGGCCGAGAGGTTCATCGACGGGTCTTCCCGGATCCCCGTGTGAGGACAGGCCCCGGTCTCGACGCCGCGGACGAGGTCGCCGGGAACCGTCCCCGCAACTGATTCGCGCAGTCGATCGGCGTCGGCCTGTGTCATAATGTCGTTGGCGATCACGCCGACGTCATAGCCCCGGTCGGCGAGCCTAGGCACCAGTCGTTTGACCAGTGCCGTCTTGCCGGAGCCGACGGGACCGCCGAGACCGACCTTGGCAACGTCCCGGTAGTCCATCACTCGCCCTCCACAGTCCGCATGTGATTGTCGATCTCCTCTAGCTGATCGGTGGTATCCGCCCGGATGGGATCGTGGACCGTCACGAGCTTCGTCCCGTCGGGAAACACCGGCTCGACCTGAATCATATCGACCATCTCGGGGACGCCCTCCATGACGTCCTCGCGGGCGAGCAGTTGAGTCGCTTCCGACCGTAGCGTCGCGACATCTTTGCCCTCGCGGGCACCTTCACAGACCCAGTCGGAGATGTACGCGACCGTTTCCGGGTGGTTGAGAGCGATCCCGCGTCGTTTGCGTTTGCGTGCCAGTTCCGCCGCCATGAACACCGTCAGGCGTTCGTCTTCTTTGGGAGTGAGTTTCATGTTGACTCAGAGCATGTACCGCTGTGCGAGCGCGATCTCCTCGGCCGGTTCGCAGGTAACGGGCTCGCCGTCGATCGCCACCTCAAACGTCTGTGCGTCGATCTCGATATTGTCCGGACAGTACGTGTTGTGGAGCATGTCGGATTTCCGAACATCCCGGAGCCCGGAGACAGGCAGGATCTCCTTTTCGAGACCGTACTCCTCGCCGACGTCCGCATCGGCCGCTGCCTGACTGACGAACGCGAGGCTCAGATCGTTCTTTGCCGACCCCATCGCGCCCGCACGCTTGCGACCGACGACGGGCTCGCAGGTCATCAGCGAACCGTTGGCCTCGCCCATCTCGCTCCAGGTTGGGAACCCTCCCTTGATGACAGTGTGGGGTTTGATCCCGAAGAAGTCGGGCTCCCAGAGCACGATGTCGGCCATCTTGCCAGGTTCGAGCGAGCCGACGTAATCGTCGATGCCAGCGGTGATCGCCGGATTGATCGTGTACTTGGCGACGTACCGGGCGATCCGCGCGTTGTCGGCACCCGTCCCCTCGTCGTCGGGGAGCGGCCCGCGCTGTTTCTTCATCTTATCGGCAGTCTGCCACGTCCGGGCGATCACTTCGGCCTGTCGGCCCATCGCCTGGGAGTCGCTGGTCATCATGCTGATCGCGCCGTCGTCGTGGAGCACGTCTTCCGCTGCCAGCGTCTCAGCGCGTATCCGTGACTCGGCGAAGGCGACGTCTTCAGGGACGTTCGAATCGAGGTGGTGACAGACCATCACCATGTCGAGGTGTTCGTCAACCGTGTTCGTCGTAAACGGCATCGATGGGTTCGTCGACGAGGGAAGCATGTGCTCGTGGCCGACCAGTTCGAGGACGTCCGGCGCGTGACCGCCACCTGCACCCTCGATGTGGAACATGTGGATCGCTCGCTCGCCGATGGCCTCGAAGCTGTGTTCGACGAAGCCGGATTCGTTGAGCGTGTCCGTGTGGATACAGACCTGGATGTCCTCGTCCTCCGCGACGGCGAGACAGGTGTCGATCGCCTCGGGCGTCGAGCCCCAGTCCTCGTGGAGTTTGAGTCCTGCCGCACCGGCCTCGACCTGCTCGTGAAGCGAACCGGGTTTGCTGGAGTTGCCTTTCCCGTAGACGCCGACGTTCATCGGCCATTCGTCGGCGGACTGGAGCATCCGTTTGATGTTCTCGGGACCGGGCGTACACGTCGTCGCGCCGCCACCGAATCCGCCGCCCAGCATCGTCGTGATGCCCGACCCGAGCGCGTGCTCGAACAGCTGTGGGCTGTTGAAGTGGACGTGAATGTCGAGCGCGCCAGCGGTCGCAATCATTCCGTCTGCCGGGATTGTATCCGTGCTCTGCCCGATCACCATGTCGACGCCGTCCATCGTCGCCGGGTTCCCGGCCTTGCCGATGCCGACGATCTCGCCGTCCTTGACACCGATATCGCCTTTGACGACACCGAGTGTGGGGTCGACGATGATGGCGTTCGTGAATGCCCAGTCGAGTGCGCCCTCCGCACTCCCCGTTCCGGGGGCCATCCCCATCCCATCGCGCATCGTCTTGCCGCCGCCGAAGACTGCCTCCTCTCCCGGGGTGCCGTAATCGGTCTCGATCTCGGCGAGCAGATCAGTGTCGCCCAGCCGGATCCGGTCTCCCTCGGTCGCCCCGTACAGGTCGGTGTACTGTTCTCGTGACAGCTCTCGTGTCATTCGTCTACCCCCAGAAACCCGCGTTCGCGCGCGCGTTCGAGTGCTCGTGCTTTGACTTCCTCGTCGTGGACGTCGCCGTTAGTGAGTCCTGCCATCCCGTGGACGATGCCCTCTCCACCGATCGCGACGAGTGGCACGTCTCGCTCGGTACCAGGTTCGAACCGGATCGCGGTTCCTGCCGGGACGTTCAGGCGCATTCCGAAGGCCGACTCGCGGTCGAAGTCGAGTTCCGGGTTCGCCTCGAAGAAGTGGTAATGCGAACCAACCTGCACCGGCCGATCGCCGGTATTCTCGACCGTTACCTCGGTCGTTTCCCGCCCTTCGTTGATCTGTACAGGTTCGTCGGCCCGGATCAACTCGCCCGGTACGAGTTTCTCAGACACGGTATTCGCCTCCTGTCGAGTCAGTAATAACCTCTCTGGATACGTTCATACTGGGAGTTCGTACGAAGAAAACCGATATAGCGGTTCGTTTTGACGAAAAAACCGCCGTAGACTACCCCGAAAGCACTACAATATCGTTGTGTTTCACGCTGAATCAGATGATTGGGCAGAATTAATACATCCATACGCGCCAGTTCTGACTACTTGCTCAGTCAACTGGCGGTCACTCCACCAGGTCGTCAGTTACCGGTGGCCGATCGTCGTAACGCCTACTGCGACGAGATAGATTCCAATAGCGATAACGACGATAGCCGCACCGGGACGGAGGCTGTACTGCCACGAGAGCGCGAGGCCGGAAAGTACCGAGAACTCGCCTACGACGACCGAGCCGATCA
>LKMJ01004466.1_pt1 | contig 13160 bp, 12 predicted proteins | sample 643391 | NCBI WGS metagenome assembly LKMJ01 (sample SAMN04112250, study PRJNA286221) | soda lake metagenome | biome: soda lake; feature: Kulunda Steppe; material: water; isolation source: sample PL-Br10 brine of Picturesque Lake | place: Russia: Kulunda steppe | collected 2010-07
AGGACGGCATCTCCCCGCGCGCGTTCCCCGGCACGGCCGGCGGCGCCCACATGTCCACCGGGCTCGAACACGACGAGCGCGGCCGGCGCACGGAGGACACCGAGATGCGCGTCAAGCAGGTCGACAAACGAAACCGGAAGGTCGAGACGGCCGAGGCACGCGAGGACTGGAGCCCGCGCGAGTTCGGCGACGAGAGCGCGGAGAACCTCGTCATCTCGTGGGGCTCGAACGAGGGTGCGCTCGTCGAGGCGCTTGAGCTCCTCGACGAGGAGGGGATCGACGTTCGTGTCATCTCCGTCCCGTACGTCTTCCCGCGTCCCGACCTCACCGACGCGGTCGAGGCGGCCGAGAACGTGATCGTCGTCGAGTGTAACGAGACGGGACAGTTCGCGAACCTGATCGAACGCGACGTCCTGGAACGCGTCGACCGCGTGAACAAGTACACCGGCGTGCGATTCAAGGCCGACGAACTCGCAGACGAGATCAAAGCGACCCTCGCGGCGGGGGTGGAGGCATAACCATGAGCTCGAACGTTCGATTCACCGACTTCAAATCCGACAAGCAGCCGACCTGGTGTCCCGGATGCGGCGACTTCGGGACGATGAACGGCATGATGAAGGCGCTGGCGGAGACGGGCAACGACCCCGACAACACCTTCGTCGTCGCCGGCATCGGCTGTTCCGGAAAGATCGGCACGTACATGCACAGCTACGCGCTTCACGGCGTCCACGGTCGGGCGCTCCCGGTCGGCACGGGCGTGAAGATGGCGCGACCCGACATCGAAGTGATGGTCGCCGGCGGCGACGGCGACGGCTACTCCATCGGCGCGGGCCACTTCGTTCACGCCGTCAGGCGGAACGTCGACATGAGCTACGTCGTGATGGACAACCGGATCTACGGGCTCACCAAGGGACAGGCCTCGCCGACCTCGCGTGAGGACTTCGAGACGTCGACGACCCCCGAGGGGCCGAAACAGCCCCCGGTCAACCCGCACGCGCTCGCGCTGGCGTCGGGTGCGACGTTCATCGCCCAGTCCTTTTCCTCCGACGCGTTGCGTCACCAGGAGATCATCCAGGAGGCGATCGAACACGACGGCTTCGGCTTCGTCAACGTCTACTCCCCGTGTGTCACGTTCAACGACGTCGACACCTACGACTACTTCCGCGACTCGCTCGTCGACCTCGCCGACGCCGACCACGACCGCCACGACTACGACGCCGCCAAGGACGTCATTCTCGACTCCGATAAGGAGTACCAGGGCGTCTTCTATCAGGACGAAGACAGCGTGCCGTATCACGAACAACACGGCGTGACCGAGGACATGTCCGTCATCCCCGACGGCGCGCCCGAGGGCGCGACGGATCTGGTTCGCGAGTTCTACTGAGTCGGTCGAAGATCGGATCGCTCGGGGCCCATTCCGACCTTCCGATCCCGTCAAAAGCGGGCGGAGTGGGGCGTTTTTCGGCGCATCCACGATCGGTTTCAGCAACACTAATTACCCGGACCTATATCTACCGTGTATGGTTGACCGTTACGACGTCGTGATCGCGGGGGCGGGCCCGGCAGGTGCCCAATGTGCCCGCGATCTCGCCGCGCGCGACTACGACGTCGTCGTCCTCGAGACGGAGCCCGAAGACGAGTTCCCACGACAGAGCAACAAGTCGACCGCGGGCACGTTCCCGTCGATGATGGCCGCCTTCGGGATCCCCGACGACGTCGTGATGCAGTACACCGACGACGTGGTGTTGGAATCGCCGAACGAGTACTACCAGTCCTATCAGCCCGGCGCCGTGTTGGAGTTCGCCGACTTCAAGCGCTATCTCGTCGCCGACGGCCGCGCGGAGGGCGCGGAGTACCGCTTCGACTCGCGGGTCTCCCGGCCGATCCTCGGCGACGACGGCACCATCGAGGGGGTACGCTACGCCGGCGACGAGGAGATCTACGCCGACGTGATCATCGATGCCACCGGTCCCGCGGCGCCGATCGCGAGCGCGCTCGACGTCGTCGAGTTAAAACGCGAGAACCAGGCGATCGGCATCGAGTACGAACTGGAGGGCGTGGAGATGAACCATCCCGACTACGCCGACCTCCGCCGGGCGATGATGCTGCGGTTGGACCACGACATCGCGCCGGGCGGCTACTCGTGGATCTTCTCGACGGGCGAGGAGAGCGCGAAGGTCGGGATCTGTTACATCCAGAACGATCGGCATCGGGAGTTCGCCAAGGAGGGAAAGACGGTCGACGGCTACCTGGAGGATTGGCTCTCCGGAGATCCCCGCTTCGCCGACGCCGAGCGGCTGGAAGGGAAGGTGCACCGCGGCTCCGCGCACATCCAGATGCCCGATCGCATGCACGCGGACTCGTTTCTCGCCATCGGCGACACCGTCCCGACGCTGGATCCGCTGTGGGGCGAGGGGATCCACAAATGCATGAAGTCGGGCCGGGTGGCCGCCGTCGCGATCGACCGGTGTTTCACCGACTCGAATCGGCCGACCGACGCCGGGAGCCTCGCGATCTACGACGAACTCTGGCACGAGGAGGTCGCCCCGCGAATGAAACAGCGGCTGATGCTCACGGAGATGCTGTATCTCGCGCCGAACGAGCGGTACGACCGGTTCATGCGCGACCTCCGCCGCATGGACGACGACGTCCTCGCCGAGGCGAACGAGGGCAACAAGCTCGCGATGCGGAAGCTGCTCCACCTCGACGACCTCCCGCTGTTGGGCAAGTACGCCCGCGAACACCTCATCTGAGGGAGCGACCCGTTTCGTGATCCCGCGGCGTCGGGATCACACTCCGCGAAGTCGACATCACACCCCGAGCGCGTCGGTGATCGCCGTTCGAACCGCCAGCAGCTCCGCGTCGGTGCGCTCTCGCGGACGGCCCACGTCGACGTCGATCGTCTCCACGACAGTCCCGGGCTGTCCGCCGAGCACGACGACCCGGTCGGAGAGATACGCCGCCTCCTCGACGTCGTGGGTGACGAGCACGACGGTCGCGTCGCGGTCGGCCCACACGTCGAGGAGGTTGTCCTGTTGTTCGTACTTCGTCAACTGGTCGAGCGCGGAGAAGGGCTCATCGAGCAACAGCACCTCGGGCTCGTACGCGAGCCCACGCGCCAGCGAGACGCGCTGGGCCATGCCGCCGGAGAGCTCGGCCGGCCGGTGATGCTCGAATCCTCCGAGGCCAACCGTCTCGATCAGGCCGTCGATCCGGGTACTCGACGCCGGGTCGTCGACGTCGACGTCCCCCGGCAGCCCGACGGCGACGTTCTCGCGTACGTCCGCCCACGGGAACAGCCGCGGCTCCTGAAACACCATGCCGACGCCGTCGCTCCCGCCGTCGCGGACGTCCTCGCCGCCGACCGCCGCCCGACCCTCGAAGCGCTCCTCCAGCCCGGTGAGCACGCGGAGCAGCGTCGACTTCCCGCAGCCGGAGGGGCCGACGACGGAGACGAACTCGCCGTCCGCGACCGAGAGATCGACGCCGGCGAGCGCGACGGTGTCCCCGTAGCGCTTCGTGAGCCCGCTCACGGAGAGCGCCTCGTCGTCCCGCCCGAGATCGCGGTCACCAGTCGACGACACGACTCTCCACCTCCTTCACGCCGAGATCCGACAGGTTACCGAGGAACGCGAACAGCAGGATCGAGCCGACGATCAGGTCCGGCCGCGCCAGCGTGCGACCGTCCGAGAGCAGGAAGCCGATCCCTTGGCTCGCCGCGATCAGCTCCGCGGCGACGACGAACATCCACGCGAGCCCGACGCCGCCGCGGATGCCGACGAGCAGGCTCGGGAGCGCCGCGGGGAGGATCACCCGCCGGAGCGACTCGATCCGCCCGAGGTCGTACACCTCGGCGACCTCGATCAGGTCGTCGCTCACGCCCGCGATGCCCGTCGAGAGGTTGAGGTAGACGGGAAAGAAGGCGCCGACGGCGATGAGCAACACCTTGGCGCTCTCGCCGATCCCGAACCACAACAGGAACAGCGGGACCCACGCGAGCGACGGGATGTTCTTCATCGACTGGAAGAGCGGATCGAAGAGGTCGTCGGCCGTCCGATAGTAGCCGGTCAGGGTCCCGAAGACGGTTCCGACCGAGACGCCGATCACGACGCCGAGGAGGACGCGCTGGAGCGTGATCGCGACGTGGCCCCACAGCTCTCCGGTCGCGGCCATGCCGTAGAGGGTGGCGAGGACGCGGGCGGGCTCCGGAAGCTGGTGGGGCGAGAAGACGCCCGTCGTCACCAGCAGGTGCCAGACGACGACGAGGGCCGCGGGAACGACGAGCCCGGAGAGCCAGCGGAACCGGTCGAGGCTCGGCACGTCGACGCCGCCGACCGTGTACGTCTCGCCCGTCGTCGCCACCTCAGATCACCTCGCTCGCGAACTCGGCGTCGAGCAGGTCGTCGACCGCCGCGCCCGGATCCGCCTCGTCGTTCACGAGCCCCTCGCGCTCGAGGATCGGCGCGAGGTCGGCGAGCAGGTCGCGGTGGGCGTCGCCCGGAAGCGGCTCCGAGAGGTCGGTTCGTGCCGTGAACACGCGCTCGGCGACCGGCTCGGACATGTCCGACTCGGCCGCGAGGACGCTCGCGGTCTCCTCTGGGTTCTCGAGGGCCCACTCGCGGCCCCGTTCGTAGGTCTCGATGATCCGGCGGGCGTCCTCGGGGTGCTCCTCCAGGAAGTCGTCGAGGAAGTTGAGGAAGCCGTAGGTGTTGAACCCGGGCTCGCGGTAGAACAGCTCGGTGCCCTCCCGTTCGAGCTCCAGTTCGGCCATGTGGGGGTCGAGGCCGGCCCACGCGTCCACGTCGCCGCGCACCAGCGCGCTCTGTCCCTCCGGATGCTGGAGGTCGACGACGTTCACGTCGTCCTCGCTCAGCCCGGCCTCGTCGAGCGCCTGCAGCAGGAAGAAGTAGGGATCGGTTCCGCGCGTGGCGGCCACGTCCGCGCCCTCGAGGTCCGCGACAGACTCGATGCCGTTCCCCTCCAGCGTCACGAGCGCCGTCCATTCCGGATCGGAGTAGACGTACGGCGTCGTGATCGGGACGCCGTTCGAGCGCGCCATCAGGGCCGCGATGCCCGCCGTGGAGGCGGCCTGTGCGTCGCCGGTCCCGGAGTACTCGTTCGCCTCGTTGCTGCCGAGGCTGAGCAACCACTCGACCTCGACGTCGGTCTCCTCGAACGCCTCCTCCAGCCAGCCGTGCTCGCGTATCACGAGACTGACCGGATTGTAGTAGGCGTAATCCACCGTCACGGTGCGGGCATCGTCGCCGCCGGCGCCGATGCAGCCGGCGAACAGTCCGGCCGCGCTCGCGCCGACGCCGCCGAGGAACGCTCGTCTATGCATGGGTGGCTCGTCCAACGACCCCTACTCATAAACCCGTATGGCTACGAAGAATATTCAACCACATCTATGATGCTTTACAGTAATTATTTGGGCGGCGTACGTGAACGATCTGCACGGTGAAACGGCGGTCTCGGCGCCGTTGCGTGGGGTTCGTGGCGAACGGAGGGGTCGATCCGGGTCGGCCGACCCGATCCGGGGCTCCACGAGATACCAGAACATGTTGCCGCACCCGAGGGCAGCACACGGGAGATCGGGCGGTCCCGAGACGTCGGATGGCGTGTCGAGGGGGTTCCGAGTCGGTACCTCACGGCGGCTCCGGGACGACGCCGAACTCAGGGGCCCGCCGTGGAGACGATCCGGATCACGTCGCCCTCGGTCAGCTCGTGGCTCTCGCCGATCCGGCGGTTCGACCGGGCGTCGACCGCGTGGAGGTAGCCCTCGCCGATGTCGGTGTGGACGGCGTACGCGAGGTCCGGCGGGGTCGCACCCGCGGGCAACAGGAAGGCGTCCGGGAGCACGGTGCCCGTGCCGTCGGTCCACTTCGAGGCGTCCTGGACGGGATAGACGGTGACGCGGTCGAGCAGGTCGTAGACCGCCGCGTTCAGCGCGTCCTGGACGCCGGTGCCGCCGAGGTCGTCCATCACGCCGCGGATCGCGTCGAGTCCCGCCCGTTGGCTCTCGGAGACGTCGCCGACGATCTCGAAGTCCTCGTCGCCCGGATCGTACTCCACGAGCCCCGCCTCAGCGGCGCGACGCAGTCCCAACTCGCCGTCGGCCGTGGCGGGGATGACCCGCTTGTCGGTCCCCTCCCGGAGCCGTTCGACGGCGCCCTCCGGAGCGACGTCGGCCTTGTTGGCGACGACCACGATGGGTTTCGTCCGCCGACGGACCGTCCGCGCGAGCGACTCGCGATGGTCGTCGCTCCACTTGAGCGGATCCGCGGGATATTCCAGGTCGCGGAGGACGGCGGCGACGTCGGCCTCCGTCGCGCCGAATCCCGTGAGCATGTCCGCGAGCGCCTCCTCGACGTCGAAGTCGGGCGAACGAGACTTCCGCTCGACGCCCTTCCAGTTGTCCTCGACGATGCCGGCGAGCCAGAGGTCCATCTCCTCCTCGATGAAGTCGACGTCGTCGAGCGGGTCGCGTGTGCCGGGCTCGACGGGCTCCCCCTCCGCGTTCGTCGCGCCCGAGGCGTCGACGACGTTCAAGACGACGTCGGCGTTGGTCAGCTCGTCGAGAAACTGGTTGCCGAGTCCCTTCCCCTCGTGGGCGCCCGGGACGAGTCCGGCGACGTCGAGCAGCTCGACGGGCACGTATCGTGTGCCGTCCCGGCAGTTCTCGTTCCCGCAGCGCTCCTCGCGGTCGAGACAGGGACACTCGGTTCGGACGTACGTCACGCCACGATTGGCGTCGATGGTCGTGAACGGATAGTTGGCGACGTCGACGTCCGCCATCGTCGCGGCGGTGTAGAACGTCGACTTGCCGGCGTTCGGCTTCCCCGCCAGCGCGACCGTGATCATGCACGTTCCTCATCGCCGTGGGAAAAGCGCCTTTCGGTCCCCCGTGGCCGACCCGTGGTCGTCGACCGGTTCGCCGTGGGTCGGGTCCACACCGGTTCGCCGTGGGTCGGGTCCACACACCGGTTCGGAGCGTGGGCAACGACAAGGGATTTATCCGCCCGTCGCCGACGGATCGGACATGACCGGTGTCGGCGTGATGGCGATCCTGAGTGCCCTCCCCGACACGTTCACGTTCGCGTGGCTCGTCGCGACCCTCTTTGCGGCCGCGTGGGTGCTCGACCACCGCGGTCACGCGGCCGGGCGGACCCTCGCGGCCGGGACGTGGGGACTGTTCGGGCTGTTCTGGCTCACGATGGTGCCGTACTTCGCGTTCGAACACCAGAGCTACGTGGAGTCGATCCTCGCGCTCGTCGGCGTCCCCGCCTGCGCGTACGCGGGATACCTCCTCCATCGCGGCCGCGCCTCGCTGTTCGTGCTCACGCGGGCGGTCGCGCTCATGCTGTTCATCTACCTCCCGTTCGAGACGATCCCGGCGTTCACCGTCGCCGGGTTCGCGTTCCCCGAGCCCCGGCGAGTGCTCATCGAGATCGTCGCCACCCACACGGGGCTGCTCATCGATCTGCTCGGCTACGCGCCCGAACGCGTCACCAGCCACGAGGGCTTCGACGCCGCCTATCGGTGGACCTTGGAGGACGGCCACACCGTCCGCATCCACGTCGTCCTGGCGTGTACGGGGCTGGGAAGCATGGCGATCTTCGGCGGGCTGATCGCGGCCGTGAAGGCGCCGTTCGACCGCAAGCTCCGCGCGCTCGCGGTCTCGATCCCGCTCATTTACGTGCTCAACATCATCCGCACGACGTTCATCACGGTCGTCGCCGGTAACCAGTACATGCACTGGCAGCCCGAACTCGTGTTGGCGATGTTCGGCGCGACCGACCCCTACCGGGTGTCGTTCCTCGTCTCCGACCGGATCATCAGCCAGATGCTCGCGGTCGTCGCGCTGATCGGGATCACCTACCTCGTCGCCCGGGAACTCCCGGAGCTCGTCGTCGTGTTGGAGGACGTCCTCTACATTCTCACGGGCGAGGAGCAGGACCTCACCGAGGCGCTGGACTTACCGCTGGAGCCGACGAACCGGGAGGAGTAACGTGGCGAACGGGATCCGGCGCGAGCGTTTATAAACGGTCGTCCTCGATGCTTCCGGGGTCCTGTGCCGTGTCGAACATGTTGTTCTCCGCACCGTCCAGCATCTCGTCGTGTGGATCCTCGTCGACGACGGTGACGTTGTACGCCTCGATTCCCGAGGAGATCAGCTCCTCGGCGGCCTGCTCCTCGGAGACGAACTCCTGGTCGGCCAGTTGCTGGAACTCCGCGTAGACGTCATCCGACAGGTTCAGCTCGAACGTGGGCATACACCCACCTTCGTCCGGAGGCTTTTAAACCCGGTGGGCCGAGCGCAATCGGTTCGGCGGAGTGAATCCCCTCGACGCCGTCGAGCGCATCGGCGACTCACAGGTCGCTCCAGGCGCCGCGGAACCGCTGGATCGCGGTGAGATGACCGACGACCGCAAGCAGGACGAGGAGGAGCTCGACGACGTTCAGTCCCGCGACGAGCGGCGCCGTGGTGACGGCGGCGGCGACGCCGACGACGCCCATCAGCGCGAGCCGGTCCGCCCGGCCGAGGAGGCCGCCGTACTCGCGGCCGATCCCGACCGCCTGGATCTGCGTGCCGAGGTAGGAGGTCATGAGGACGCCGGTAACCGCGAGGAACCCCAGCGCATACGCGCCCACGCCGGCGGTAAATCCGGCGATGATGACGATGTCCGCGTACCGGTCGAGGACGTGATCGAGAAAGTCGCCGCCGTCGGAGGCGATCCCCTCCCGGCGGGCGAGTGCGCCGTCCACGAGGTCGAGCCAGCCGTTGAGCAGGACGCAGACCGCACCAAGCAAATAAAAGAGCGGATCGGCGACCGCGAACGCGCCCGCGGCGGCGACGGCGACGCCGAACGCGACGACGCTCACTTGGTCCGGCGAGAGGCCGAGCCGTTGTGCCGCAGTCACCCACGGACCGAGCAGTCTGTCCGCCACCGGCCGGAACTGATCGAGAGTCATCCGCATCCCACCTCGGCGGTCATGGTTCGTGCGAAACGTCGGCCGGGGCGGTTATAAACCGTCGGTCATCGTTCCGATGACGTCGTCGATACCCTCTTGCCGGGACGGACGGCGATCACGTGACGGCAGGGCTGAGCGGTTTCATCTGCGTCAGGTCCCGCTCTAGACGTTGGTGCGTTGGACGCCCCTTCCCTGTGTGACGGCCATGTCGTCGACCTGCTCGGCCTCGGCGATCTGGTGTTGGACCACGCGATGTACCGCTTCGGGATCGGGCACGTCCTTGATCCGCATGTTGCCAGCGCTGCCGATTCCCTGGACGTAGATGTTCCCGGTGTCGAGGAACTTATCCCACCTGTCCTGTCTGAATTTGGCGTCCTTTGCGCGATTGATCGGCAGCGACTCGCTCCGCGTCGTCGACGGCGTGTTCTTATATTCGATGAACTGATCGTCGGTGCCCGCATACTCGATGTCGGTGTTTTTCATGTAGCGGTATTTGTACGCGATGTATCCGATCGGGGCGCCGAGCCCGACGACGAGGAACGTGAGGAATCCGAACAGGCCACCTAACGCGGCCGTCACGGCCATCGCGGCGACGAACCCGAAGACGAGCAGGACCACCAAGGTCTTGATCTTGTGTAAGATCAGGTTGAGCCAGGCCGTCCGCAGGTCACGTTTGACGACCCACTGGATCTCCTGATCCGGCGGAACCTGGTTCTGCAATCCCCGTGATGGTTCCGCGGTTCGAATGGCTTCCTCTGCCTCCTGAAGTTCAGCTTGTGAACTCATACCATGATTCAGAAAATCCGACATTATATATTTTATATAAATTAGAAAACATTACGTTGTTGAAAATAGATCCGACCGTCGACGGAAGGCCTCGCTTCGATGCTCAACGGTCCTCGGCGACGGCGGCGATGACGCGTGCGCTCGTTCGGATCCCGTTCTCGAAGCACTCGACGTCGAGGTGCTCGTTCGGCGAGTGGTTCCCCTGGTCGTGGTTCGCGTAGGGAACGACGAGGACCGGGACGTCCGCCAGCGCGTCGACCTCACGGAAGTACGCGGCCGGAAGGCTCCCGCCGAGGACCGGAAGCTCGACCGGCTCCTCGCCCCAGACGGTCTCCAAGGCCCGAGCGACCGGCCGTGCGGCCGGCGTGTCGACGGCCGTCTTCATCGGCGGGAACGAGCTCCGTTTGGTGACCTCGGCGTCGACGTCGAGCCCGTCGAGATGCGTCGCGATCGTCTCGAAGACGTCCTCCGGATCCTGACCGGGGACGAGCCGGCAGTCCAGCTTTGCCGACGCCCGAGCCGGAAGGACGGTCTTCATTCCCTCGCCCTGATAGCCGCCGGAGAGGCCGTTGATCGTCATCGTCGGCTCGGTCAGCAGACGCTCGTAGTACGGCGTCTCGCTCGCGAACCGGGACAGCGCCAGCTCCTCCGCTATCGCGGCGGAGTCGTCGGGGATCGCCGCGACGAGCTCACGGTCCGCCGCCGTCACCTCGATCCCGTCGTGGAAGCCGTCGACGGTGATCTCGTCGCCGTCGTCGCCCCGCATCGACGAGAGCGCCCGGACCAGCTCGTTCGTCGCCGCGGGCACCGGTCCGCCGAAGTTCCCCGAATGGAGGTCCGTGTTCGCGGTTCGGACGTCGATCTCAAACGAGAGGACGCCCCGGTTGCCGTAGATAAGCGTCGGCCTCCCCTCGCGGATCCCGGCGTCGTTCGCGACGGCGTGTCGCGGGCCGTCGGCGACGTAGACGAGATCGACGTCGGCCAGCTCCGCGGGCTGGTCGGTGAGATACTCCCGTAAGCCGGCACTGCCGCTCTCCTCGCCGCCCTCGACGAGCAGTTTCACCCGGACGTCCGGGAACGACTCCGCGGCGCGGAGCGCGTCGACCGCGAAGGCGTGGGCCGCGAACTGACCCTTGTTGTCGCCCGCCCCGCGGGCGTAGATCGAGCCGTCACGGATCGTCGGCTCGAACGCCGGCGAGTCCCACGCCTCGGGGTCGCCCGGCGGCTGCACGTCGTAGTGGCCGTAAAAAAGCAGGGTCGGCACGTCGTCCTCGACGCCCCCGTCGCCCCGGTCGTCTCCCGGACCGCACTCGGCGTAGACGACGGGATATCGGCTCGTCTCGATCGCTCTCGCGTCGAGTCCGGCCGCCTCGAACGTCTCGACGACGAGGTCGGTGGCGGCCTCCATTCCCTCGCCCGTGGTCGAGATGCTCGGCTGTGCGAGCAGCTCGAAGAGTCGGTTCCGGTAGTCGTCCGCCCGTTCGTCGATGACTTCGGCCAGCACATCGGATGACATACGTCGCCCGACGGACCCGCCCCTTCTCGGGTTTGTGGTGGCGGCACGCCCGGCCGGGAGGTCACCCACGGGTCGTCGACCGAAACGACAAGGGCGATCCGGCTCGAACGCCGACCATGGCAACCCTCCTCGTCGTCGGCGGTAGCGGGTTCATCGGTCGCGAGGTCTGCCGGCTCGCAGTTCGGGACGGCCACGACGTGCGCAGCGTCTCGCGTCGCGGACGTCCGGACGTCGACGCACCGTGGACCGATCGGGTTTCGTGGACGAGCGCGGACCTGTTCAAACCGGACGCGTGGCGGAGCCGTCTCGACGGCGTCGACGCGGTCGTTCACTCGGTGGGCATCATCACCGAGTCGCCGACGGACGGCGTGACCTTCGAGCGAGTCAACGGCGACGCGGCGATCATCACCGCACTGGAGGCCGAGCGCGCCGACGTCGGGACGTACGTCCTTCTCTCCTCGGCGGTGAAGCCCCCCGGCGTCAGGAACGCGTATCTGACGGCCAAGCGCCGCGCGGAGTCGGCGATCGTCGACCTCGCGTTCGACCACGTCGTGCTCCGACCGGGCCCGGTGTACGGCCCGGAGCAACCCCACTTCCCGGCCCCCGTGAACGCACTCTTTCGCGTGATGGGGTCGCTTCCCCCGCTGGCCAGCCGACTCGGCGAGTCGCGACCGCTCTCCGTCGAAACCGTCGCGCGGGCGACGTATCGAAGCGCGCTCTCGCCCGACGAGACGCTCCTCGACGTCGAGGACGTCCGTCGTCTGGGTCGCTGAGTGCTCCGTCCCGGGTGCTGCATCCTGAGTGCTCCCGGGAAGGCCACGACGGTGCTCCCTTCACGGCCGTCGGTCCGACCCCCCGACGACTCCGCCGCCTCCCGAAGGGTTAGGACCGGCCCACCCGTGCGTTCGTCACGGGGTTCCCGTGGGTAACGACGACGCCCGGATCGACATGACGACGGGGGCGATCCCCCCGAAGCTCTTCCACCTCGCGTGGCCGCTAGTGCTCGGTAACCTCCTCCAGACGCTGTACAACCTCGCGGACATGTTTTGGGTCGGTCGGGTGAGCACGGAGGCGGTCGCCGCCGTCTCGCTCATGTTCCCGCTTTCGTGGCTGTTCGTCTCCACTGCGATGGGGCTCACGGCCGCGACGATCGCGCTCGTGAGCCAGCACGTCGGCGCGGGCAACGATCGCCGTGCGGACGCCATCGTCGCACAGACCTGCCTGCTTGCGACGGTCGTCTCCGTCGCGCTCGCGATACTCGGGTTCTTCACCCGCCACTGGCTGCTTTTCTGGATCGGCGCGCGCGACGCCGTCTTCGTCGAGGCGCTCGCATACATCGAGGTGATCTTCCTCACGCTGCCGCTCACGTTCCTCTTTTTCGCGTTCCGATCCTCGCTGCAGGGCGCGGGTGACACCAAGACCGCGATGTGGCTCGTGGCGATCTCCGCGGGGATCAACATCGTCATCGATCCGTTTTTCATCCTCGGCTGGGGGCCCTTCCCGGCGCTCGGCACGCAGGGTGCCGCGATCGCGACCTTCATCGCCCGGCTGTTCGCGACCGCGATCGGGATCTGGATCCTCATCCGGGGCGACTGGGGCGTCCAGTTGCACCTCGGCGACCTGCGGCCCGATCCCGAGATCCTGCGGACGCTGATCGACGTGGGATATCCGGCGACGCTCGACGGCTGGGCACGATCCTTCGCCGCGGTCGCGATGGCGGCGCTGGTCGCCCGGTTCGGCCCGGCGGCCACCGCGGCGTACGGCATCGGGGTCCGGCTGATGTCCGTCTCGTGGACCGTCGCCGGCGCGGTCGGGCAGGCGACCGCGACGGGCGTCGGCCAGAACCTCGGCTCGAAGACGCCGGCCCGGGCGGCGGCCGTCACCC
>LKMJ01004467.1_pt1 | contig 13160 bp, 2 predicted proteins | sample 643391 | NCBI WGS metagenome assembly LKMJ01 (sample SAMN04112250, study PRJNA286221) | soda lake metagenome | biome: soda lake; feature: Kulunda Steppe; material: water; isolation source: sample PL-Br10 brine of Picturesque Lake | place: Russia: Kulunda steppe | collected 2010-07
ACTTCTCCTGGGAAAAAACCAGTTTGAGCACCATCAATAACACGTACTTTGGAAGTCATTTGTTTAACAATAACTTCAAGATGTTTATCAGAAATAGTAACACCTTGAGCTTTATAAACTCGATGAACACCATCAACTAAAATTTGTTGAATTTTATAAAAGCTTTGACGTACAGCTAGATCTAAAGGTAATTTATTAGAATAACGTTTAAATAAACTTTTTAATAAATAAGGTAAACTATCACGAAAGAAACGTCCACGTTTAGTAGTACGAGCTTCAAAAAACTGTTCAACTTTAGGAATACCTTGAATAATATCCCCGGTTTTTAATTTTTGATAAGATAAAGTAATAACTGGAGTTTTCGAATCAACAAAATCATTATCAAATTTATGAAGGATACCTTTAGGTGAAATAAAAATAGGTTGGGAACGACGTAAGGTAATTTTTTGTTTATTATAATGGATCAATTGACCAGAAGTTTGAATAGCCGTTTTGTTAGTAATAGGATCTCCATAAACGCAAAAATCGCCCAAACGTACTTTAATATTTAAATCTTTAGGCTGCCCCCCAACTAAATTAGAAACTTTTACTAGTTTGGATTGAATATTTGACATAACTCTTTTAGAAGAAGGCTTTGATGGTTCAGAGTCAACCGACAAAGTGGACTTCGCGTGAGTCCCCGGCTCCGCGAAAGCCTCACGAAGTTCAGACCCCGTCGTCAGACGGGGACTTCGTGTGGACTCCGCTTGGGCTCCCGACCAAGTGGAAGCCTCGCGAAGTCCAGACTCCGTCGTCAGACGGGGTTGACGACTTCGTGCAGAAGAAGACACAGGACTTGAGGTTGAATTATCAGAGTTTGAATCAGAAGGAGTTGGAATAACATTTAGTTTACATGCTAAATCAAAATCTAATTTAACATCTGTCATATTTAAAAATTTAACTAAAATATTATTAATAGAGTAATTTGGTTTAATTGGATTTAAATACTCAGAAGTTTTAATTTCCCCAAATCCTTCTTGTTTATTTAAAGAAACACGAAGATCAGAATTAGTTGAAATAGGTTGAAGAGTTTTGTTTGAATTTTCAAGTATCATATTATTATTTAAAGAGTAACCGTTAGGAGCTAAATAATAACTCATTAAATTAGAACTTGTTAAAACCATACATCCTTTATTTACATTCAACAAGACGACTTCTCCATTAAAAGGACTAAAGATATTAGTTTTAGCTACAGGTTTTACACCTAAAAACATTTCATTACGTTGACTGAACGAGAATAAAGTAGAACTTTTAGGAGTACGTGAAGAGTTACGGAAAAGAAGCTTTGACGGGGATAATGATGGAGTTTTTGTACCTATTAATTTAGAACGCTTTGCCGAAAATGATGAAAAACTGAAAAAATCGGTCTGTAAATTTTCAAAAGTTAAAACAGGATTTTTAAAATAACTAATATTTTGAAAACAAAAACACGGATTTTCTATTAATCTAGAAACAAAATCAGCTTGAAGACTTTGTGTAATATCCTCAAGCTTACTATAATTGTAGAAATAAGGGGATGTAAAATTCGAATATGAAAAGTTTTGTTTTCCTTGTAGAGGAAAACCAGACCCTTCGGAAAAACGGAGTCTACTAGATAGGTTTCCACGTAAACCTAAATTTAAATAAATTTGGAAAAGATTTGAAAGATGAGAAGATAATAAAGGAAGAGCAAGAGAATCTAAATTTGAAAAAGGTTGATAAGATAAAGAAACAAGTTGATCTTTAAAAATAGAATCGAGACCCATAGGTCTATTAAAAGATAGAAAAAAAGGTGAAAAATTAATAGGACGTTTGTGTTTATTTAAACTTCTATAATAAGGAGTTTGTATTTTTTCGTTCCCTAAAGAAGTGTCTATAGCAAAATTATTATCAAAAGACATTGGATAAATTTGAATATCACTGGTTGGAAATTTGGATAATTCATGAGAAAAATTTTTTTGTTTATTATATTGATGACTTTCAAAAAATTGCTTTTTAAAGAAAGAACTTAAAAAAGGAGTAACTAAAATTTTTTTCTTAGTTAAATTTATTTTATGAACATTATGCATAGGATCTTCTTTAAATGTTGATTCATGAACATAAGTTTTTAATTCTTTAGTATTCATTCTATGATATTCTTCTATAGGTTGAAGAAGCAATACAATAGTATTGGTCTTAGTTTCAGAAAAATGTGTATTTTGTAATGATTGAAGTTTATTTAAATAAGAAATTAATTTTTTACGTTTTTGTTGTTTAGATTCTATTTTTGAGAAGGTTTGTTGATTTTCAGGGTCCCCCGAATTAAGAGAACTGTTTAATCCATCTGAATGAGATGGTTGAGAGCAAAGCTCGTGCGGACTTAATACGTTAGCTTTAAAATCTTCAAATTTGAAGAAAAAAGAAGAACCCATATCGTTTTGATTAGTAGAAACTTTATCTGAAAAATAAGGATTGCGTGTTTCTTGAGAGAAACCCGGTAAAGTATAACGTGGTTTTGAGTTTTTTACAAGTTTTTTTGGTGTAAAAGTTGATTTTTTACAACGCTCGCTATTAGAATTAGATACTGAGAATAAAAATTGTTTTTCAAAATCAAAAACATCTGTTATTGCATGACATTCTAAATAAAGAGGTCTAGACACATTTAATTGTAAATTATTAACTTGTCCTGGATATAAAACGGTTTTATGATATGACATTAGTTCTGAAGCATTTTTATTTAAATACACCCAACCTTTTTTAAGATTAATATTAGTTTTTACCGTACTTAAATTATTAAGTTGAGAATTATTATGAAGCGAAAGATTCTGAGAATTGTTACTATTTATTGATTTAAATTTTTGAAGAGAAGATTGTATTTTATAAGAACTCCGTGTTTCTTTAAAGAAACACGGAGAGTCCGGGAAAATATCATATAATGTTTGTTTAAAATTTAAGGAAAGTAAATAAAGTGCCAGTTGTTCTTTATGTTCAAAACAGTTAAGTTTTTTGATTTGTCTTTTTATAGAATTTGAAATTATATTAGAATATCTATATTTTTGAGATAAATGAAATTTATGTAAAGTTGAAGGGGATAAAATTGTTTGATTTTGGTCTTGTTTTAGACCGGACCCCTCGTGTAAAGAAACATGAAGATCTGATACTTTGAATTTGTTTATTTTGTTTTGTTTGTATGGTAGGTTTCCTCGTAAACTTCTACTTGACAACCTAGATTCGTCAACCTTTACATTGTTTACGTAGGCCGAGTGAAGAAAAGAATTATATGTTGAGGGAATACAAAAAGAGCCACCTTTTTTAAAAGAACTTAACCAATTTTGTTTATTTTTCTTTTCCGTAAAAGAAACTAAAGTTGAAAATGTAATAAAATGAAATAATGATGGACCAAATAAACGTTTGTGGAAAGAATTTATAAAACTATAATTATTTTTAGAATTAAGGGGCCCTCCGTTTTTCTGTAAAATAAACACGGAGTTATTTTTAGGATTTAAAAAATCTAAAGTTTCTTTAAAAGAAGATAGGTTGCCTCGTAAATTTCTACTCGGTAGGTTTCCTCGTAGAGTGGACTCCGTCGTCAGACGGGGGCTGACGACTTCGTGCTGTCTCTCGTACGGACGACTTCGTGCTGAACCTCTACTCGACAACATAGACTCGTTCCCCTCTACCATATATAAGGGCGCCGAGTACGATGAAAAATCTTTAGATTTTTCAATATTATTGCAAATTGATTTTGTAGGACAATAATACCATTTATTAAGAAAACCAAAACTCTGTTTAAAAGAAGATCTGTGTATTTCTTTAACACCGGGTTTATTTTGTTTAAAAGGAGTTAAATTAGAAGTTTTATTATTGTTTTTGATAGTATTAAAATCAATTTCTAAGTCAGAATATTTCTCTAAATTAAACGTAGTCAATAAAGAAGGGTAATTAATAAAGGAAATAAAAGGTTTTAAAATACCTTGTCGATTTGTTTGAATAAAAAGAGGAAGTTTAGAGAAAAACAATGCAGATGAGGGTGGAGTTTCAAAGGATGTACCTGGGCGTACTTGATTACGAACATATTTTGAAGGTAATTTTAATTCGCTAGAAGGACTAAAGAAATCGAGTCCCTCCGTGTTTCTTTGTAGGTTTCCTCGTAAACCTCTACTCGGTAAACTAGACTCGTCACCCTTGACGTTGTCTAAAGGAACCGAGTAAAGAAACACGGAATGTTTTAAGGAATTTTTTTTATTATAAACGGACCCTCCGTGTTTATTTAAATAAACACGGAGAGTTCTATTAATTTGAAAATATTGATGAGGAATCCATAAGATACGTTTATTAAATAAAACATTTAAGTCATCATTTTTTAGTTTTTCTTCAAATTTTTTCTGTGAAAAAGTGGACTTCGCTTGGCTTACTGACGAGTCCTCACAAAGTACAGACTCTGTCGGAGGTTGACTACTCGGTGGGGTTAAACTATAAGGATCCTTTTGAGTACCTAAAGAAGTAGAAGAATTGTTTGTGTTATTTGAAATATAAAGAAAATCTAATCGAGTTTTTAGATAAAGTTCATAGGAATTTTTCCAGCGCATACCAAATTTTCGATTTTTAAATATCTCCGAACTTAAAGGTATAAGCTTATTTTGTTTTGGTATAAGGCCTTTAAATTTATAAAATTTAAAAAATGAAGAACTTTCCATCAGGGATTTAGTTTTCATTTTTTCCGTATTAAATTCTGTTTTTAACTCTTTAAGAAATTCAGCTTTTAAAGAAGCCGTATAAGACTGTTTTTGCGATGAATCGAAAGTTTCAAATGCCGCTTTATCTAAAGCTTCGGAGCCTGTTTGTTCACCACCAGACAAAGCTATATTTGATAAACTAGGACGTTTAAATGGATTAGTAGGACTCTTAGAAGAGATTTGAGATTCCGTAGATAATTTATCTTTAGAAAGAAGAGAGTCAGTTTTTGTTTTTCTTTGTAATAATGGAGAAGAAAAGATGTTTCCTTGAACTGGACTTTGAGTACACCCACTACGAAGGAAAGGAGTTGTAAAATTAATGTCAGAGGATTGTTTTTGAGAATCTAAAGAATCTAAAGATTTAATGTTTTTAGAATCTGTAAAACGATGTCTTTGTGAAAAAGAAACATCAAAAAAACTAGAATCTAATAAATTAAAAGTAGAAATAGAATGAGAATGAGTGTTATCTTGAATTTTACTTTTTAATAATTTAGAAGGTTTATAAAGGAAATTTTCTGTTTTTGAATTTAATGGTATATTTTTAAAAACTTTTTCAAAAAGCATAAAACCCCCTGTAGAAGTTTGAGATTGATAAGGGAACCAATGTAAAAGAGAATTTTTACCTTTTTTGTTTTGTTTTTTTCGTAACTGTGTAAAATCAGTTTCTTTTTCAAGGATAGGAGTTAAACGAGGGTGAATTTCGTACATTCTAAATAATAAATCATGTCCTAAATCAAAATTTTTTTCATAAGGTCCTCTCGTGTAATTCGCCCTCGATGAAACGGAGTGCTCACTAGTCCCAAACGCCGTTGTCAGACGGGGTTGACTAAAAATTGTTGCACCTAGTTCCCTTGCTTCACTAGGAAAAAAATTTTTAATAAAAGAAGAATTTTTGTTTCGAGAAGTAAGAATATAACCATATTTTTTAAAACGAATTTTTAGAATATCTAAAAATAAAACTGGTTGGGCAAGAGTTACATTTGAAGGAGACAAATCTCTATTTAAATGTTTCTGATATTTAGTGGGTCCTAATAATTTAGGTAATCTATATGATGTATTTTTGTTTCCAAGTTGAGGTTGTTTAAAAGGATAATAGATTTTGGCAGGACCGTTATTAAAATTAAAGTTCCACTGTGTTTGATTCATAGAACTTTGCGAATTAACTAAATCACCCAATCGAGGGAAACAACTTTCACCTCGTAAATTTAATTCATAGATTTTTCCAGACAGAACCCATGCATAACCCCAATTCCAAGCTTCATATAATTTATCAATATAATCAACGTTAAAACTATTAGAAGAAATCTCGCTTGTACTTTTTTGATTACGTAGTTGTGCAAGAGTAGATTCCATCAGTTTAGCATCACCAACGAATTTTTCACGAAAATCTAATGTTTTTGAATAAAATTGACCTTCATATTCTGATGGAATCGTTAATTCAGCTGCATCTGTAGCATTACTTTTTCGACTAATTGTTGAGATTTGAGCAATTACTTCTTTTTCATAAACTGATTGTTTATTACGAATGTATAATAAAGTATAACCTGGAATTTTGAATTTACGCGTTGTTTCTGAAGATAATGAAGTATTCACGGAATTTTCCGATTTTTCCTTTAGGTTGCCTCCTAAAGCTCTACTTGGTAAACTAGACTCATCGCCTTTGATGTTGTCTAAGGGCGCCGAGTACAACATATCAGACTCAATTTTTTTAATAGTAAATGAACCTTCACCTTTTGTTAAAAAAGCAATTTTACCTTCTGGGGTTCTAATCAATGTACCAGGAATAGCTGTGGGATATTCTACAATAGCATCAAAAGGTGCTCTAATTTGATCACTAATATCCCCTGAAAAAACACCTCCTGTGTGGAAAGTTCGCATTGTTAGCTGTGTACCTGGTTCTCCAATTGATTGTGCAGCTACAACACCTACTGCCTCCCCAATTGATACCAATGTTGAACCTTGACCTAAACTCCAACCATAGCACAGTTGACAAATTAATTGATTTGTTTCACAAGTTAGTGGTGAACGTACGAAAATTTTATCAAATTTCTTAACCAGCGTAAAAGCTAAATCCATTGTAATTTCTTGATTTCTTTTTGCAATTATTGGATATTCACGTAATTCTTTTTTTTCCCCTGTTAAAATCGAATTAGTTTTATCTAAATAAGAAGTTTTTAAATCCGGGCCCTCTGTTTTTTGAAAAACGGAGTCTTCAGAGGTATTAGATACTTCTCCTTTTGAAATTACGGTTGTATCTATAATATCACGTGCCAAAATACGACCTACTACTCGTTGAATTAAGGAATGGATAGTTTTATTTCCTTCTTTCATGTCTTTTAAAAAGATTCCTCTATATGTACCACAGTCAAAATGAGAAATAATTACATGTTGTGCTACATCTACTAATCTTCTTGTTAAGTATCCGGCATTTGCTGTACGTAATGCCGTATCTACAATTCCTTTCCGTGCACCATAACTTGAAATCAAATATTCTGTTATTGTTAATCCTTCACGGAAATTACTTCTAATTGGATAATCAATAATTTGACCTTGTGGATCTGCCATTAAACCTCTCATACCTACTAATTGTCGTACTTGAGAAATATTACCACGAGCTCCTGAAAAAGCCATCATGTAAACTGGGTTTAAAATATCCGTAGCTTCAAAATAATCTATTACTTCTTGTTTTAAACCTTCACTTGTACTATGCCAAGTATCTATTAAACGTTGAAAACGTTCCACACCTGTAATTTCTCCTCGTGCATATTGATGTATTGTATTTGTTGTATTTTTTTCTGCTTCAAAAATTAAATCATTTTTTGTCTGGGGGATTTTTAAATCATCAATACCTAATGAAATACCGGCTTTAGACGCATATTCAAAACCAATATTTTTTAATTGTTCTACCAGTTTTACTGTTTTATTTTGTCCATAGTTCTTTAAAAACCATAATACAAAATTTTTTAATCGTCCTTTATCAAAACATTGATTGAAAAAACAATTTTTTAAGTATTCTTTATCCGGTCCCTCCGTGTTTCTAAACACGGAGTTTGTCAAAGATTTTAAACTCCCGTCAGGGGATTTTAACACTTCAACATTTGGATTTGAATCCATTTGAATTATTTTACTAGTTCGCGCTTTTATACCCTTTGGTACCACGTACGATACCCCATATGTATTTTTAGGACTTAATAAGGGGTTTTTTTCTAATACTGGTTTTTTTTTACCATAATAAACTGTTTTTTTCCAACTCATTTTTATGTCCTTAATTTTATCTTTTTTAAGGCTGTTTTATTATTTTAATAATTTAAAATAAATTATTATAAATAATCCTAAAATTTTTTTTGAAGATTCTAAAATTTTTTATTATTATTTATAACTTCGATATATTCTTGTAGTAGTTTTAGTTACGAGCGACCGTAGATTATCTTTTTTATATTAAAATATAATCACCACAAGGTTTTCAATACTGTTTTAAAACGGCGTCTGTACTCCATGAGGACGATGTAGGGGGGTCCTACTCGTCTTTCAACCTATGATTGTGTACCTTATGATTGTGGCCCTTTATGAAATATAATTAACTCCAATTACAACCCGTAAAATGAATCTTTTCGTTCCTGAAAAGATTGAGTAGGTTGTAAGCGGCGTGCTTAAACATAAACAAGGGGGGGCTTTTATAAGTTACTGAGTATATGGTTTCTTAGTCAAGAAAACCTACAACCCTTCGGTTTTAAAAATCGCTCTTTTCAACTTTCTTTTTTTTTAAGAAAATGAAGAAAATCTCTCAAACATTGGAAAACTTCAAGAATTGTTTAATTTATTTATTAGCCATAAATATTTAACTTTAATATGTTGATTGGGTCTTCAATTTTAATTAAATAATTTATTTCTCTCCCAATCGAAATAAATATACTTTTTCAGTATTTTAATAAATCTATAATAGAAAAATTTTAAAATTTTTCTATTATATGTCTTAGAAACTAATCTTTTATTTTTAATTTATAAGAATATTTTACCTTTATTTATTGAATATGCTTAATCTTAATAAAAAACGTTTAAAAAATTTTTTAGAACTTTTTTTATTCTTTTAGTATTATACATTTATTTATAAAAAAACTATACTCCGTGTTTTTTAGAAAAAGCACGGAGAATTCATTTAGAAAAATGGGGGAATTTTGTTTGAGTTCATAACTCATTAAATTAAAAGAATCAATTTTTAATACTCCGCGTTTTTTGAAAAAAAAAAAAAACGCGGACTCCGTGTTTTAAAACACGGAGGGAACCCGGTCCGGTTAAAAAGATCATTATAAAAAATTTGTAAAATTATTAATTTAATTTTTTTTAACGAAAAAATCAAACTGTTAAATCTAGTTTCTTAACTCCGCGTTTTTATAACACGGAGTATAAAAGTAAAAATAAAAGTTTATATAAAGTTTTATATTTTATAGGTCGCTCTAGTAGCGACCTATAAAATATTTAACTGAAAATGTTATAAAGAATAAAACTAAGTATAGTTTTATTTAGATATATATCTATTTTTTTGTAGGTATGTCGCTCGTAAAAGAAAAAAACCAGAGTATTTAAAAATTTATTAAAGAAATAATTAAAGGAGTTTTGTATAACCTTTAAAAATCCATACTTTAACCCCGATAATACCATAAATAGTATTTGCAGTTTTATATGAATAATCAAGATTAGCACGTAAAGTTTGTAAAGGAACACGACCAGCGCGAACCCACTCACTACGAGCAATTTCAGCACCATTTAAACGTCCAGAAACTTGAATTTTAACACCTTTTACACGGTTAATTTTACCATCTGCAGCGGTAACAGGGGTACGCATTAAATCTTCTTTGGCTTTTTTAATTACAGCTCTAAAACTTTTACGTTGTTCTAGTGCTTCTACAACAGAATCTGCAACAATAGAAGCTTTAGCTTTAACACTTTTTTCTTTTACAGAATAGAATTTAACAGCAATTTTAGGAGTTAATTGTACATTATCAATATACATGTTTCGTTGTTTTTCAATTTGTTCTAAGAAGATATCTTGAAGAGTTTTTTCTAAATCAGCTTTAGAATGACTATTATCTAAAACGAAACGAACACGTTCTTGAATTTTAGTTTTTTGTTCTTCTGGAGTTTGTCCTTCAGCATTGATAGTACCAAATAAGAAAGAAGAATGTTTTTTAGTGAATTGTTTTAGCTTACGTAAATCTTTACGAGCTTCAGCGATAGTAGATAGATATAAATAAATATTATCAGATCTATGTTTTTTAACAGTTTGTTTTAAATATTCGATGAATTGAATTTTTCTACATTCGTTTTCAATCTTATTTAATTTTTTAGAGATAACTAAATTTGAGTTAGTATTGATTAAAGTACCAACACTAGGATCAGCACGACGTAAAGAAAGACTATCTTTTTTAGAAGTTAAGTCAGAGTTTTGGAAATTAAATTGTAATTTTTGTTTTCTTTTAAGTTGAGAAACATATTCTTTTAAGTCTTTTAAGAATTTTAACATTTGGTAATAACTTTCTGTTGAAATAGTACCAAATGTTAGAAAATCTTTTCTTAAAGATTCCATTTTTCTTAAAGATTTTTGTTCTAAAACAGAAATTAAATTAATTAATTTTGGTAAAGGTTTTTGTGCTAAACGTGGTTGTACTAATTTGAAGTTCCATTTTTTACTTACACTATTTGATGTTTCAAAACTTGGAGAGTTTTGTAATGCTAAAATGGAAGATTTTAAAACTTGTAAGAATTTTTTATTCATTTTGTTTCTATAAATAGAAACAAATTTTCTCTTGATACGTGACGGAAAAATATTGCCAGGTTTTTGTTCAAAGTTAGTTTTATTTAATTTTCTTCTTAAATTATTTCTTTCTTGTTTTGCTAAAGCTGAACTTGAAGATTTATTTTTTCTGTTATTTAACGTTAATTTTTGAATTACTTTATTTCCTTTTTTTGTTAATAAGAAACGTGCTTCTCGTGCAAGCTGTTTATAACGACGACGAATTGATTGACGTTTTTTAAGACGTTTTAAAATTAAACGTTGATGACGAATTTGACTTTTCGTTAATCTTGTAAATTTAGAACCTTTTTTTCTAAATCCATCAGTTTTAGCTAAGCGATCCCCTTTTGAAGTCGCGCCCTGACGATCCATACTTAATTCTTTATTTTCTTCGTTATTAACACCAACTTCTAAAGCATTGCGTTCTGATGAATCTAATGACTCATTTAATTTGAATCGTAAATGTTGAAAATAACGACGTGTTTTTTGTAAATGACTCACAAAATCACGATTAACTTTTAAATTTTCAATTGATGATTTAATTAAATCACAATTTTCTGCATGAATTTGAATTCCAATTTCATATGGAATTAAACCTCTTTCAATTTTTATTTGTGTAATTCTTGGAGCAATAGAAGATTCATTTTCACGTTGTTTTTTTAATACCGGATTTAATAATTGTGGAAATAATTGAGTTAATGTTTGTCGTAACATACGATCTTCTAAAACGCTTTGTGCATATTTGTTTTTATGAAAGCGTGCAAACCATTGTGATTGGTGTTTTTTTGTAATACCTACACGTAAACCCAAAGGATGTACTTTTTGACCCATAGTATCTATTTAAATTTTTTTTAAGCCTAGTTCTCATACCTTCTCCGCTTCTAGTGCGAGCCTATTTACTCGCTATTTTTTTAGTATGTTTTTTATTAACTACATAAACATATCAATATTTTATTTACGGAGATTTTTAAAGTTTAAAGGATAATTTTATAGAGAAGACTTAATTAGAACCTTTTTCATAATAAAAAGCCTATTAAAAATTTAAGATAATTTATGTATCTCAAATTTCTCTTATCTTATAAAGGCAAATTTTTTCTATAGGTTCAACCTTTTTCATTTAATTTAAAAAGTGTTATTATAATACTCGGTGCTCTTATACATGATACATGATCAAGCATGACGGGTCTAATATAAACTAGACTCCCGTAGACATCGTCAAGGGTACCGAGTACGACCTAGACTCACGAAGTCCAGACTCCGTCGTCAGACGGGGTAGGTCTCTCTTTAGAGGACTCTCAAAAGTCGAAGTTTTAAAGAACCGGAAAGGTTCTTTAAAATCTTCGAGTTTTCTCCATTCTAAAAATTCCTTAGGAATTTTTAAATTGACAAAAGAGAGACCTACTGTTGATCGTACATGAATTAATTAATTAATTAGAAACTAGCTAAATCACCTCTACGGTATTGTAAATATGCTGTCACAAATAATCCAGCGATAGTTACGGGTACTAATCCTAAAACAATTCCTGATAATAAAGGTTCAACCATATTAATGTATATATTTATATATATTTTTTTTAGAAGTTTAAATTTATTATCATAAGATTAAAAATAAGAGTTATTTTTAATAATAAATTTTTTACAATATCATTCTATTTTTAAACGTTTTCTTTTTTTAAATAAACATTTAAACTTCTAAAAGATCTCCAAACTCTTTCTTTAACAAATTTATCTGTTACTAGGAGTAATATCACTTCCATAAAATAGAATTATTTTAATACAATATAAAATAATAGAAATAATAAAATAATAGAAATATTTGGTAAAACCTATTTTACCATAATTTACTAAAAAATAAAAACCTCCGCGTTTTTAAAAAGGACTCCGTGTTTGTTATACCAAACATGGAGTATAATTTTTTTTTTTTCGAAAAAAAAATTTATTAAGTCCGAGAATTAAAAATGTTATTTTAAAAAAATCAAATAAAATATTACCATAAATGAAATGTTCATGAATAAATTTTTATTATGTCTAATATTTGTTAAGTTTAAGTTTGTATCTTACGATACGCGCTAATTTTTTTTTTTAACTTAGTTATTAAATTACTTTAGGTATATTTTAAATGTAAAAGTTTTGTAATTTTGTTCCATTAGCTTAATATACTTAAGCTAAAAATTTTTATAATATTTTTAAAATATGATGTTAATTTAGTGTGAAGTGAACTAAAAAGGTCAATCGTAGTGTACGAGCGACAGTGGTTTTCCTCGTAGAGTTAAACCTACAAAAGGTAGGTTCCGCGTAGAGGTGGGCCTCTACGCGGTAGGTTCCCTCGTGGACTTCGCTTAGGCCCCCGGCCAAGCGGAGGCCTCACGAAGTCCAGACTCCGTCGTCAGACGGGGTAGGTCTCTCTTTTGTCAATTTAAAAATTCCTTAGGAATTTTTAGAATGGAGAAAACTCGAAGATTTTAAAGAACCTTTCCGGTTCTTTAAAACTTCGACTTTTGAGGACTCTCAAAAGAGAGACCTCTGCGAGAGACCTAGACTCGCGACAGCGGGTCGCTGTCTCTCGTACTGACGACTTCGTGCAGAGGAGAACCTCCACTCGGTAACCTAGACTCACTACTTCCCTTCAGCCTTGA
>LKMJ01004468.1_pt1 | contig 13159 bp, 13 predicted proteins | sample 643391 | NCBI WGS metagenome assembly LKMJ01 (sample SAMN04112250, study PRJNA286221) | soda lake metagenome | biome: soda lake; feature: Kulunda Steppe; material: water; isolation source: sample PL-Br10 brine of Picturesque Lake | place: Russia: Kulunda steppe | collected 2010-07
ACATACACACACCACACAAACACACACAGCACACGCACACAAAAACGCCAGGCACGCGCGCGCACGCACGCGCACACACACACACACACACACATACACACACACACCCCACACACACATACACACACCACACAAACACACACACATTGCCCCTTGTTTATAGAAGTAACACATAGTATCTACTGTGACGCGGTACATGTAAAAATACTGGACTGGCACTCACAAAGCTTGCTCTGTGCCTTTGGAAGTATGCCACATGTCCCTGCAGAGGTTGATTGTAAGCAACCCTTGGCACTTGTTGTTTTACAGGGCCAAGTGCAGGCAACCAGTGGGCCATGGTCAATTTATAAGGCTCATTCTAAAAAGTCTGGTGAGTCTCCTCTTCCAAGTGGCTTTCTAACATTGTTATGGTAGTTCTCAGGCGCAGCGGCCGTGTTCAGCTTGTCATAGCATTCGTCTGCTTGGTGTTTAGCTGAATGAATAGTCATAGGATTGCAGACCACATTTGTCTCCTGCCTTCTATTTATTACGCAGGTGCAATAGTGAAGGATGTGAGCATTTGGGTGCTGGACAAAAAAAAGCTGATTGAAGCGAACAAGCAGTGAGTACGACACAGGCAGCACCATTGCTGTGTGCATGTAAATATAATAAACATACAACGGACGTGAACACGATGAGGCACAACATGCGTTGTGATCAAAGGCTCATTTGTTGTTGTTGCATGCCAACATGCAGGATTGCACGTCCCAAGCAATTTGAGGCCTTGTTTGAGCAGCAACGTCATGGATGTCAGCATCTGAATCGGGTAGGTGTCTGCTCGTCTGCTTTTGTATACATGCATGTCTCAAATTCTCCATGACGTCCAGGCACTGTGCTTTGTAGAAGAAACAGCCATAAGTTAGAGCCTGCAATGAGGCTGTACAATTGCAGTCAAATGCTTTGTGGTGGAAAAAGAGGGGCGAGGTTGGGAGCCTTACCTGGTGGTTTTGATGTAATGAGGCAGCAAGCAGAATGGTGAGTTCACCGTTTGCAAATATGTCAGGATGTGGGCACACAGCTTCTTGAGGTTAAGGTGTATTACACACGCTGTATGCAGCTGCTTGCATGCCCTGTGCGCTGTGTGCAGCTGCTTGCGTGCCCTGTTTGCTATACCAGGGCAGTGCAGCCTGCCTTCTCAATGCTTTCTGATCTGAGGCTGTGCATTGAGTAATGAGGCAGTCCCACCAGTATGGGCTCAGGTAGCATGCGCACTTGGACTCTCGCACGGGAACAAAGTGCATGTTGCGCAAACCTGCAAGGCATGCTCTGCAAACTGTGTGGTGTTGAGACCTAGGGGTCTCTGCCCCCAAGCTGCTCTCCTCCATTCTGATCATGCCCCCAAGCAGCTGTGCGCATGCCAAACGCGCTTGCAGATCAAGCACCCCGGGGTCATTCGGGTGGTTGAGCAGCTAGAAGATCTGACATCACAGGTGTGATCTCACCGTCCCCACAGGCACGCTCATTTGCTCTGTTGCTGCCAGTCCAATGCATGCCGTGCTTCAGTTGCGATTGCAAGCCTGTGTGCACATTGCACCAGCCTTTGCCTTCCAAATTTTAGATTGGAGGAGGTCCAGGGTGGTCCACACCTTGAAGAGGACATTTTTCCATGTGCATTTTTCCATGTGCATATAACCACATCATCAGGCCTCCTGCCACTTGCCTCATCTTGGGATAGCATGCTTGCGCTGGCAGGCTGCCCTGTCTCACGCGTGGATGGTGCCACATGGTAGCAACAAGGTGCTTTTGCGCATGCTCGAGCACCTCACCACCCTCTGCATGGCGCACACGGTATTTGAGCGGGTCATAGACCGGTGCTCTTCCGTGCGCGGCCTTGGTGTGCAGATGGTCTTCGTGACAGAGGTGGTGGCGGGGTCCCTTTTCAATGTGCTCACGCACTTTGAGGGCGTTCCAGGAGCCGGCATGGAGGCTCGAGCGGTGAGCGCATGGCTGTCGGGTGATGCACAGCACTGCGCACTGGTGGTAAGCTCCCACGTTGTGCGTCATCTTCCGCAGTGCACAGGGCAGCTGCAGTGCACTGGCCAGAGGCGTCCGTGTATCACACCGCAGAGCCTCCATGCTTGCTACGGAGAGATGTGTGTGCATGCTTGCTACGGAGAGATGTGTGTGCGTGCTTGTTGCGGAGGTATGTGTGCGCGTGCTTGCTGCAGAGATATGTGTGTGCATGCTTGTTGCGGAGAAATGTGTGTGTGTGTTTGAGCATGGATTGTTGTGTTGAAACTGTCAGGGCCTGGGCACGCACTGCAAAGAATGCGCATACCATGCCAGCCACCAGCATGCACGCTTCTGCGCTGTTTTGCAGGCGCATAGCCTGCCTTTGTGCCTATCCTACATGGACACATGGCCTGCGTAGCATGGCCTGTCTTGTCCCGCCTTGTACCTATAACCTGCGAGTTTTTGCTTAGCAGCCTGTTACGCTTCAGGGTGTTCAAGGACAGAGAGAGAATCATTTCCTCTCCTGTGGTGAGGAGCACTGGGCATGAGCTGGGCATGAACGGCTCGATGGGGTGTTTGAGACTGGATAAGGGCCTCAATGCGCACACAACACTTGCAGATGAAGCTTTCCACATTGGAGGTCAAGATGGGGGTCGTGCAGCTGGCAGATACCCTGGCATTTCTGCACGACGATGCGACGCTTGTACACTGCGGCATCTCACCCCAGGTGACCAGATGTGCTGCCTGTGCAAGGCCGCGTGTGGCACATGTTCTTGGCTCATGTGGCTCGTGCACTGTGTCACATGAGTCGGAGGGTGCACTATTTCCTTGTGCGCCGCAGCATCTCGCACTCTCACTCTGCTTGTGGCTGCCTTGGATGCTGAAGCTGCGAACCGCTGAGCTGCGCGTCAACAAGGACCTGGAGCTGTGATATGTTTCAGCCCTTTACCATCCTGGCTGCTGCCTCCTGTGAAGTGCCCACTGCTTGCTACTCCTCTAAAGTGCTGCTCCCTGTGAATTTCTGCTTTCTGGAAAGTGCTCACCTTCGAGACAGGCTCCTGCTGCCTCCTGTAATGTGGCTCCTGCTGCCTCCTGTAAAGTGGCCCCTGCTGCCTTCTGTAAAGTGGTCCTCGCTGCCTCCCATAAACTGGCTCCTGCTGCCTGCAGTAGATCAACCCCCGCAAGTGGGTGATATGCTTGCTGCATCTTAGGCATGGAATGCCACCTTGCGTCAATGCCTCCAGCAGAGTGTCCACAAAGTTGTATGATGGCCTAGTGCTTTGTCAGGCGCAGAACTGGCGACACTTGTCAAACATGCTAAATGTTGACGTGGTCATGTGAGGACCATAATGTGGCAAAAACTTTGCGTGTCCAGAGGGGTATCAGCGCATTTTTTATGAAACAAGGAAAGGGAGAGCCATTTCTTGCCCACACTCTGTGATGTGTGTGATGCAGGCAATCTTGATTACTCCAGATGGTAGCTGGAAGCTTGCAGGCTTTGCTCATGCTCTTGCCTCCAACTATGCGGCCCCAGCCCCTGCTAGCAGCGCGCAGTACCACTACGATGATCCTTTCCCTCCGGTTTGGGATGAGCTTGCCAAGGTGTGAACGCAGCCTGTGCATATGCTAGGGATTGCTTCCTTTAGCGGGTCTCACATCCTGGCATGGCCATGTCTGTGCGTCAATCCGCTTAAGATGTTCGACGTCTCTGCTCGCTACAGATACTATGAGCTGTACAGCGTGCCATGCATCCAAGGTTCTGACCTTGTCATCACGGCTGCAAATCTTGCATCACAGCCTCACATGAAGCAAGGGAAAGAAGCAATGGCAGTTGCTGCCCATGAGATCATCCCCATCCCATCAGCTCTCAGCATGCCCAGGTCCCCGGTCAGCTGCATGTGCCAAACGCCAAACAAACGTGCAAGCCATGACGTCATGCCGCCCCTCATCGCGCTCTTTTACCAGCGCACAAGCAATGCATAAGCGACTGAATAACAGTACAGCACTAATGCGCACGCACACACAACGCGCATGCTTGCAGCCCCTGCTGCCGTACACAGCCCCGGAGCTTGTTGGTGGCTTGGGCAGCCTTCAAGCTGCAGCGGGGCCCTCCATTACCCCAGGAGCTGATGTGTTCTCCACCGCTCTAGTCTTGTACGAACTTTTTACAGGTGGGCCCTGGCAGTGCATGAGAGCAGCGCTGGGTTTTGCAAGGAAACTAGGACACCCCAGTGCGGCACCCTCCTCTGCGTACTGTCCTCGTGCTGCTGTGTTGCAAAGCGGTGGTGGCCTGGAGGGATCATCAGCCGTAGCTGTGTGAAATGCTGTGCTGCGCAGGGACGTGGCTGGAACGACTTTCCATTAAAGGTCTGCATGCCCCTGCTCTGTGTCACCCCCCACAGACCCCGATTTGCTCCTGGCATTGCGCATGCCATTTGAGCCATGGTCCGCAATAATTGCTGCTTGTCCCTATCAGCTGCTGCTTTCCAGTCCTGCACCTGCTCGCGAGTCCGTGCAGTTTCAGGTCTCTGTCAGCTGCCCTCCTGGAGGTCTGGTGTCTTATACATTGTGAAGCATTGAGGCCATGCATGGTAGACACATTCTAGTCCATGGGCTGAATGCCAAAATTCCAAGCTTGGGGCCCGACCCTGACCATTAGCCATTTTGTTTGTCTGACTTGTTAATCACTGCTCGTTTCCAATCTAGCCCAATACGTGAGGCAAAAACAGGACGTGAATAGACTCAATGGGAAAAAATACGTGCCTCTCTTTGCATTGCGGCACGGGCATTGCGTGCACGCGGTGGAAGCTTCTCAAGGCCCTCTGGACTTTTGCTCAGGGAGGACCAAAAAGGGCGTGTGATGTCAAGACTTCTGAACATGCACAATGTGCTCACATGGGTCTGCATGAGCGCCATCTCACAAGACTCAAGGTGCTTCTGGCATGGGTCTCTTGCCTCGCACCTGTAGCTGTTGACGTCGATGGCAGCGTGTCGTCAAAGCCACGCCCACCCAGCATCAAGGCAGTGGCTGGAAATTCAATCGGCACTACTGGCGAGCAGCTGCTTCCAGTGCGCTGCAACTTGCATGACTACAGGTAAATGGTTAGGGAGCGCCATGTCTTAGCGCCGTTTTACCAAGACGTGTGTGTGTCAGATAAGTTGACGATCACGTGATGTGCGCCCATGCTCACACACATGCGCATACAAATACACAAACACACACAATTTGCATACACACAGACACAGAAGACGCATAAATGCATACTGACGCGTTGACGCAGTCATTCTTGAGCAGGAGCAGAAGCGGATCATTTTCTGCCAGTGTTTCAACATTTGCATTGACACACATGCGTAGACTTGAGAGGGCACGTGTGCGCACGTGTACACACATGCACTTACATAAAACACACATGGATGGGGCTGCGTGGGTGGATGCGTGCGCACGCAGGGACCGCCTGATAGGCCTTCAGCAGAGGAGTGATCACAAATGGCATCCATTAATGCTCATGCCAGAGCAGTTGCAAGGTGGGGCTGTGCGTTGGACCAAAGGTTCAATGCTTCCATGGCGTAGAATGCTTGTCTTGAGAAAAAGCAGGACAAAAGGCCCAGACAGGGTGCAAGGCCCAGACAGGGTGCAAGGCCCAGACAGGGTGTAAGGCCCAGACAGGGTGCAGGGCCCAGACAGGGTGCAGGCAAAAGGTCACTTCCCCAACAAGGCACCAGTGCTGTCCAAGAAGGCATCAGTACCCCAACAGGGCATCAGTACTGACCGATAAGGCGTCAGTACCCCAACAAGGCATCTGCACCAAGCATTTGCCTCAAGCAAATATAGCAGGAAGCTCAAGGCGCTTATGCAGTGCATGGTAGAGACTGACATGATTTTGGACCGTATGGAGCTACAATCCACTAATCTGACTTGAATGGCTTCTTGAATGGCCCGGTGCGTGGATTGGAGGGTGCACAAAAGCTGCCAGGGCGGCCTCATCCTCATTGAGCACAAGGTGATGCTTGGTGATGCCTTTCCCAAGCCACTTCCCAAGCCCAAATCATTTACGCTACGATCAGAATGGCTTGCTTTTCACTGCAGGGCTCATGCAAACCATGTTGGCCATCAGCCCCAGCGAGCGCCCCGTCATCAATGCCTTGGCGTCAAATCCATACTTTCAGGTGCTGCGAAGGGGGTGGTGGCGTCTCATGTACACAGCATGCCTTGCCATCAACCCCATAGTTCTGAGTGTTGCACCGGGCTGCTTACTTTGGCCGCGTGTACGCTAAGACTAGGGGTGCAGCTTTAGCTCAAATGTGCATCATATGCAGATGTGCGCTAGTACGTGCATGGTGGCGCTGCTCGTCATACAAACTGTGCGCACGCATGCATGCGTGGGCATGCATGCCTGTGTGTCCTCATGTGCACTTGTGTGCGTGCTGCAAGTACATATGCACTTGGCTTTGCTGATGCTGGCAATCATCAGTCTCAGTCTCATGCGGGGCCCTGTGTGGGGGGGCAATTAATTGGGGTGGTCTTGGGGGTTGCGGCATTGTTGGTGGTGCTGGATCATGTGTTGCCTGCTGGCGTTGCTGGATCATGTGTTGCCTGCTGGCAGTACCGGATCATGTGTTGCCCGCTGGCAGTGCCGGTTTTCTTGCCTGCATGTCCTGCACTCACACTGGCATGTACAGTGAGCTGGAAATAATTGTCTGACATGAAAGAGAAAAGGGCAGCAGAAGTATGAGGACAAGAAGGAGGGGTTGCACGTTCAGCAAAATGAGAGCACAACATGTGCAGCAAACAGATCGCACAGCCTGTTTGATCTTCACATCGGCCACAGATATGTCCCATGCTGCATATAGCCATACGTGTGCAGGCCCAATCGAGGTGTTGGCTACTTGGGAGGATACCTGAAGCCTTGAGTCATTCTGTTGAGTGACCTGTACAGCGGATGCCGGCCTGGGGCTCTTTACGCTTGCACAGATGCTGAAGCACACCCAATACCAAATGATTGCTGGGGAAAATACTAAGATACCGATGGCAACACATTATCATTATATTATTTTACCTACCGCATTACAGGAAGATGTGCTCCTACGTGCTTTGCGCTTTCTTGACACGCTGCTGCAAAGAGATGAAGAGCAGAAGGTGGGGGCCCACTTCAGTGTTGCATGCACCTTGTTAGGTGCAAGATGGCCAGCGAGGCGTTGCCTGGGTACTGCAATTGATGCCTGCAGCCTGCACTGTTGCTGCAGCCTGCACTGTTGCGGCAGCCTGCACTGTTGCGGCAGCCTGCACTGTTGCTGCAGCCTGCACTGTTGCCACTGTTGCGGCAGCCTGCACTGTGTCGGCAGCACATCTACCGCGCACTGAGGACCCTCTGCCTGTTGCTGATCTGGGCAATTCCTTGTTTGGTGCAAGGCCTCAGCAGAGGCTTTGGCAGAGGGCTGAGAGAGCAACACCCTAGATCACTCCCCATATTGAATTGAATTGCATTACGCTGCCCTTTCTGACGTGGAACACAACACCTGCAGCCTATTCCTGCCTGAAAGCCTGTACAAAAATGACAGTCCTTGAAATTGCAGGGTTGCATTTTCAAAGCACAACCCACGAGCTGGTGCTTCCAAGAGCATTCCACTGCCCTTCCTCTGCCATTCCCTCTGCCATTTGCGCACCTTTGGGCCTGTATGCACAATGGTGCAAAACAGGTGTACACCCGGCTGGTAAAATGTCTGCAGGTGGTGTTCCTGCAGCATCTGTCGACCTTCTGGAGGCAATTTGACGAGCGCATACTGAAGCGCCGTGTGCTGCCCCCCCTCATCAAGGTGCACCGTGTGCTGTGCTGCACCATTTGCCGCGTGCTGCCCCCCCCATAACAGTGCACCATACCAGCACAAGCATTTATGAGAACTTTTCTGCCCAAAAATGGATGCCTTGATGATGTCCCCCCAGTCGACTGTACTAACCAGTTTAATCCCACTGCCCTTCCTGCCTCATGAGGCTTGATCATGCTGTCCTCCTGCCCCATGCTGTCCTGCCATCTGCTAGGCAGGGCTTGTGTGTCTCATCATCTATCTACTCATGCGACGGATGACCACGTGCTGATTCTGCCTGCAGGAGCTGGAACACTCGGCGCTGCAGCCGACACTGCTGCCCGTTCTGCTGGCCATGATGGACACATGCAGCCCCTCCTTCTTCATGGACCACCTGCTGCCGGTGCTCGCGCCCATCTTGGCCTCGGCGCAGGGCGAGCTGCTGGGCGCGCTGGTAGTGAAGGGCAGCGGCGTGCTGGCCAGGCTGATGACGCAGTGCGTGGCGAGGGGGGGGGAGACGTGAGGGGTGGGAGGTTGCCTTTGTGGTTGTTCAAAGGGAAGGGGGGGTTGTAGCGATTTTTGGTAGTGGTGGTGAGGGCATTTTTGCACTGGCCATGCTAATGAAAATGCCATGCCAAGAAGCCGTGCTGTATGTGCTCTTGCTTACAAAAGCGCTCTTGCTTGCAAACTAAACTGGTTTTGGGATCTACACAAACAAATAAACAAGCAAACAAGCAAGCAAACAAGCAAACATACACATGTTGTTCAAAGCAAGCATCTCTCTATGTGATCAAGCTTGCCAAGGTGCGGTCTTCTAGTGCTTTGAAAGCGTCTCTCCATGTGATCAAGCTTGCCAAGGTGCGGTCTTGTAGTGCTGTGAATGCGTCTCCTGGGCACTTCATACCTTTGTGTGCAACAGCCCAGGCATTCACGCATTTTTTGGGGTGACACAAATGTTCATGCTGGCGTCCACAGAAATGTGCTTTGCGTTGCTGGTGTTTGTCATCCCTGAGGAAGCTGTGTGTGTGTGTGTGTGTGTGTGTGTGTGTGTGTGTGTGTGTGTGCGTGCGCACCTTTTTTCCTTGCAGGGAAGCAGCATCGCGGCACCTGGTGCCGTTGTATGCCAAGGCCCTGGACAGCCATGGGAGCCCCAGTGTCCAAGAAGAGTGCCTGAAAGTGCTGCAGGTACAGTGCTGCATACCTGCGCTCTATCGTGTGCGCTACCGTGCACACGTACACTGTTGTGTGCGCTACCGTGCGTATGTATGCTCTGTTGTGTGCGCTGTTTTGCGCACGTACGCTCTGTTGTGTGCGCTACCGTGTATATGTACGCTCTGTTGTGTGCGCTGATGTGCATTTTTATGCTCTGTTGTGTGCTCTACTGAGCATACGTGAGCTAGATTGTGTGCGCTGCGTAGCATACGTATGCACAGTAGCTAACTCGCTCAAGCACACACACACAGCCAAGATCTATGCCCAGGCAACAACAGCTGAGCACATGCCCATGGTCTCTTGGTGCCGCGCAGGCCAACTGCCCGCAGCTGGACCTGAAGCTGCTGCGCGAGGGCATCCTGCCTCGCGTGTGCACCGTGTGCCTGGCCACCACAACAGGCGCCGTGCGCTCGCAATGCTTCAGGTTCATGTCGTGCGCGACCCCGCGTATGGGTCCAAAGGAGGTTGACGCAGTCATGGACGCGGCCAGCCAGGTGTGCATGCTGCAACATGCTGCAACAGGTCCCAGCTGCTCTTGCGTCACCTGGTGCACCTGTTGCAACTGATGAGGACGCGCCACATGCTGCTTTGTGTTGGCAGGCACGTCTGACACAAAAGGACAAGCGGTCCATGATTGAGCAGCAGCTACACCTGTCACAATTGTGCTGTAGCTGGGTTTGACACAAAAGGATGATCAGTGCATGATTGAGCAGCAGCCGCTCCTGTCACAATACTGCTGTAACTGGGCCTGACACAAAAGGACGAGCGGTACGTGATTAAGCGGCAGCCGCACCTGTCACAGTTGTGCTGTAGCTGGGTAGACATCCAGTTTTGGGTGCTTTTCAGCATGCAACTTGCTTGGCTACCCTGCCGCGTGCACAGGCGGTGTGGCTGTTGGCTGCAGCCCATCTGCACTCCTGTGCGTTGCACCCCATAAACATTGAGAACGTTGACATGCTCCCATGCAATGCAACATATAAAGCTGCGCATGCATGTGGACCTGCACAGGTGGTGGCTGTGGATCGCTCCGCATCCACGCTCGTGTGCGCAGCGCACCTCATGGACGCAATCTCGGGCCACATAGGTGCAGATGCAACGGCCACGCGCGTGCTGCCAATGCTGTGCCCGCTGCTGGTAGTGCACTCCTTGAACGGCCGCCAGTTCAAGGACGTCATGGCCGTCGTGCAGGTGTGTGGGCCGCGTGCTTGTGAGCTTGCACGCGAGAGAGCAACATTCAAAACGTGAAATTTCCGCCTTGTACAGCAGCGCCCCAAGGGGTACAGTTCCGCGTGGACCATGTGATATGGTTTGCTGCTGATTTCTCTTGTCCACTTTCTGCTGCTGCTGCTGATGATGCTGTTGCTGCTGCTGATTCTGCTGCTGCTGCTGATGATGATGATTATGATGCTGATGCTGATGCTGATAACGCAACCGCTGCTGCTGCTGCTGCTGCTGCTGCTGCTGTTGATAATGATGATGATGCCGCTGCTGCTGCTGCTGCTGATGATGATGATGATAATGATGCTGCTGTTGATAATGATGATGATGCAGCTGCTGCTGATGCTGATGATAATGATGCTGCTGCTGATAATGATGCTGCTGCCGCTGCTACTGCTGCTGCTGCTGCTGCTGCTGATGATGATGATGATGATGATGATGATGAAAATGATGCCTAGTGAAGGGCCAACATGGCATGACCACACGTCACTCCCTTGTGTCTAAACATATGCTTGAAAGTGCACAGAGGCTGTTGCAAAGCTGTTCATGCTGTCTCTTCCTTCCTAGATCAAGCATTGCTATGCCAAGTCACCCACCCCCCCTCTTCCTCCCGCCCCCTCACCCCAAGCCATGTGCCACGCAACCACGTTGAGCACAGGCAGCGCTGGGGCCTGCGCACACACCTGACGTGTAGGGTAGCTGCGATAGTTTGGATGCCACTGCCATGCTGCACAGGCCTGCCTCACACGCATGGCCACCAAGATAGGTTGGATGCCACTGCCATGCTGCACAGGCCTGCCTCACACGCATTGCCACCAAGATAGGTTGGATGCCACTGCCATGCTGCACAGGCCTGCCTCACACGCATTGCCACCAAGATGGCCCCAGACAGCCACTTGTCTACGTCCGCGTCCGCGTATTTCTCCAAGGCCGCGGCCGTGGAGGCCGCCGCGGCGGCACCGGCCCCTGTACACCCCCCCGTTGCTCCTGCAGCACTTCCAGGCACACCGAAAGGGGTGGCGAGCTGGGACACTCAGGTGGGTATGAGAGCAGGGGCTTGCTTGGTACCTGAGTGTGCCCAGGGCTTGCTTGGTACCTGAGTGTGCCCAGGGCCTGCTTAGTGCCTGTGTGTGCCTGGGGCCTGTTTGGTGCCTGAGTATGCCTGGGGCCTGCTTGGTGCCTGAGCATGCCCAGGGCCTGCTTCGTGCCCGATTGCGCCTGGGGCCTGTTTAGTGCCTGTATGCCTGGGGCTTGCTTTGTGCCTGTGTGTGCCTGGGGCTTGCTTGGTGCTGATCGTGCCTGGGTCTGCTCTGCCAGGGCGAAGCACGTGCATTTGTGTACAGGTATCGACACGTGCAAGGGACCTGCTGCAGCACTCCAGCTTGCAGGGGTTGTGGCAGTGCTCCCCGCAGTTTGCTATTGCACTGCATGGCAGTGCTCCTGCTTTACTTTCGCACGGCATGACAGCGTTCCTGCTTTGCTTTAGCACAGCATGACAGTGCTACCTGTTGCTCTGCTGTGGGCAAAGCCTTTGGGGCAGGTTTTGAGGTTGTGGCTCTCATAGACCTCCTGCTGAGCTGCCTTGATAGCTTCAGCTCATCAGCTTTTTTTAGCTCCATAAGAGGGTAAAAGACTCATGCCTTTGACCCTACCGTCATAGGGCACTTCAGGTGAGAGGGTTAAGGCAGTCGAGCTCAGGCAGCTCAGCTGAGCTGCACTTCGGCGGTAGTTCAACAGCATGACCCTTAACCCATTCACTGAGTTGTCATTTGGCCATCTGCCTGTGCAATTGAGAGTCAGGCGCAGCTGGATCCTCTCGGTGCTCACGCACACCTGCCAAGCAGCATGCCAAACCGGAGGCAGTATGGGGAGGTTCTGGTGTAATCAGTAGTGGTGGAAGTGTCTGATTGGGCTGCGTTATAGTGTGCACTCGAGCGCAGTGTGTAAAGAGCGTAACATAGCCTGAACCCTGCACCCCCACCGGCCTCTTTGCTGGCTGCCTACGTTATCTGCTCTTGCCACATGCGCCCATGGCGCATTTGCGTTTTCTGCTTTTGCCACTCATCGTACAGCTTTTGCACACCCTTTTGGTGCAAGAGCGCTTGCAGGCATGAACTTCGTTCCCTCTGTCGGGGGGTGGCAAGAACGCCAGGGATAGCAAAAATACCATGTGTGTGCAGATGCGCCTCCCCCTAGTGAAATAACAAAAATGAACAGATTGGGAGTAAGATGCCAGGCTTGCTGCGCTGACAGGGCTCTGCCTGCCCCTCTGCACATGCTCGTGCACCTTGCAAGCAGGTTGAAACTCCTTAGGCGTGCCTGTGCACTTGCACGCGCCCTTTGTAAGCAGGTTGAACACTCCCAAGGCACACCTGCACTTGCACGTGCCCCTTGCAAGCAGGTTAAACACTCCCAAGGCGCACCTGTGCACTTGCATGCGCCACTTACAAGCAGGTTGAAACTCCCAAGGCACACCTGTGCACTTGCATGCGCCCTTTGCAAGCAGGTTAAACACTCCCAAGGCGCACCTATGCACTTGCACGCGCCACTTACAAGCAGGTTGAAACTCCCAAGGCGCACCAGGCCGCAAAGGCCAGCAGGCCACCTGCTGTCCCCCCGGCCGCCACGCCTCCCATCACGCTGCTGCCTGCCCAGCCCCCACAGCCGCAGCGGGCGCTGCAGCCGCCGCCACCACAGCCGTCGCCGCCACGCGTAGTGCGGCACCCAGCGGGTGTACCCATGGCTCCCAGAGCCTCGGCAAGCAGCAGCTTGGACCCCTTTGCTGTGTCTGACAGCTTTGCTGTGGGCATCGACAAGGGGTTTGCCATGGGCGGCAGTGGGGGGGACGGGCCGCAAGGGGCAAGGGGAGGGGCGTGGGGAGCGGGGCAGCAGGGGGGTGGCATGGGCTGGGGGCAGGGAGCCTCAGTTGGAGGGG
>LKMJ01004470.1_pt1 | contig 13154 bp, 14 predicted proteins | sample 643391 | NCBI WGS metagenome assembly LKMJ01 (sample SAMN04112250, study PRJNA286221) | soda lake metagenome | biome: soda lake; feature: Kulunda Steppe; material: water; isolation source: sample PL-Br10 brine of Picturesque Lake | place: Russia: Kulunda steppe | collected 2010-07
CGCCCTGCTCGACGAGGGCCCGTCTCCCGACCCCGAAAGCCTGGCCGCGGGCCTCGCCTGGCTGGCCGAGCTGGACGCCACGGCGGTGCTGGCCGACCCGCCCTGCCCGATCCGCCGCCTGGCCGGCGACCGGGACCCGCTGCTAGCCCCGGCGGCCATCGCCGATGCCGACCGGGTCCTGGAGCACGCCGGCCACTGCCCGATGCTCTCGCGACCGGCAGCGCTGGCTGAAGCCCTGGCGGCGCTGGCCGTTGCCATGCCGCCCCTGCGCCCGGCACTCACCGAGGAGGCATCCTCGTGAACGACGCGCTCGCCCGGCCGCCATCCGCCGCCCCCCAGGCGCCCGCCGACTGGCAGCATCGAGTCGCCCGGGCCTTCTCCCGGGCCGCCGGCGACTATGCGCGGCTGTCCACGGCCCAGCAGGCCATGGGCGAAGCCCTCTGGACACGCCTGCCGCCCCGGGCCGACGCCGTGCTCGACCTGGGCTGCGGTCCCGGCCATTGGAGCGCCCGCCTGGCCGAGCGCTTCGGCGACGACTGCACGGTCATCGGCCTGGACCTGGCGCCGGGCATGCTCGAGGCCGCCCGCCGGGTCCATGGCCATGAGCCGCGCCTGCACTGGCTGTGCGCCGATGCCGCCGCCCTGCCGCTGCCCGACGCCTGCCTGGACCTGGTGGTCTCCAATCTGGCCATCCAGTGGTGCCCGGACCTCACCCAGGTGCTGGCCGAGCTGCACCGGGTGCTGCGCCCCGGCGGGCGAGCACTGATCAATACCCTCGCCCCCGGCACCCTGGCGGAGGTCGGCCACGCCTGGTCACGCCCCGGCGCGCCGGCGGCCCTGCTGCCCCTGCGCGGCCGCGAGCGCCACCGGGTCGCGGCATGCCTGGCCGGCTTTCGACGCCCCGAGGTGAGTCAGGCGGCGTGGCGCTTCCACTACCCCGACCTGGCCGCCGTGATGGCCTCCATCAAGGGCGTGGGCGCCCAGACCGCCCGCCCCGGCGCCCGCCTGACCCGCACCGACCTGGCCCGGGCCCGGCGGCGTTACGAGGCGCTGCGCGAGCCCCGGGGCCTGCCGGTGACCTATCAGCTGCTCACCCTCGACCTTTCCCGCGCCCCCACCTGTGATTGAGGAGACCCGATGCCCGCCTACTTCGTCACCGGTACCGATACCGACGCCGGCAAGACCCTCGCCGCCTGCGGCCTGCTGGCCCGCGCCCGTCTCGCCGGGCGCTCGACTCTGGGGCTCAAGCCCGTCGCCTCGGGCAGCGAGACCACCCCCGAAGGCCTGCGCAACGGCGATGCCCTGGCCCTCCAGTCCCGGAGCGAGCCAGCGGCAGACTACGCGACGATCAACCCCTACGCCTTCGCCCCGCCCATCGCCCCCCACCTGGCGGCCCGGCGCGCCGGCGTCGAGGTCCGCCTGGCCGACCTGACCGACTGGCTGCGCCCCCTGCTGGCCCTGGAGTGCGACCTGACCCTGGTGGAGGGCGCCGGCGGCTGGCGCGTGCCCCTCAACGACGACGAGGATCTCGCCGGTCTGGCCACAGCGTTCGACCTCCCGGTGATCCTGGTGGTGGGGCTGCGGCTCGGCTGCATCAGCCAGGCGCGGCTGACCGCCGAGGCGATCGCCCGCGACGGGCTGCGCCTGGCCGGCTGGATCGGCAGCCTGGTGGAGCCCGGGCTCTCCTTCGATGCGGCCGAAGACGACGCCCTCTACCGCGACAACCTGGCCACCCTGGTGCGCACCCTGCCCGCCCCCTGCCTGGGCGTGATACCCCAGCTAGCGGCCGCCCCCTCCCACGCCATGGCCGCGGCCGCCGCAAATCACCTGGAACTTCCCGATGTTCATTGACTTGCGAAGGGGCATACGTAAAATGAGCGCGCCTGCCTATCCGTGCGGATGTGGTGGAATTGGTAGACACGCCAGATTTAGGTTCTGGTGCCTTCGGGCGTGGGAGTTCAAGTCTCCCCATCCGCACCATCGCAAGATCCCCCGTCGCAAGACACCGCGTCACCCCAAGTCCCTGCGTTGCAAGACGCTGCCTCGACGCGCCCGCGACCGTCGTCTCGCCGAGACGAACGGCGTCTTCGCGTGTCCGTTCCTTTTTCCCGCTACCTGCTGGAGCCCGTGATGCCCCCGAGCGACCGCTCTTCCGTCCGGTACCCCTCTCCCGTCTGGCACCCCTATGCCCACCTCAAGACCCAGCGCCCGGCACCGAAGGTGATCGGCGGCGAGGGGCCGCGCTTCACCCTGGAGGGGGGCGAGACACTCCTCGACGCCACCTGCTCCTGGTGGTGCATGATCCACGGCTACCGCCACCCGCGCCTGGTGCGGGCCATCCAGCAGCAGGCCGACGAACTCTGCCACGTGATGCTCGGCGGCCTGACCCACGAGCCCGCCGACCGCCTGGCCAGGGAGCTCGTGCGCATCACCCCCGCCGGCCTCGACCATGTCTTCTACTCCGACAGCGGCTCGGTGGGCATGGAGGTGGCCATGAAGATGGCGGTCCAGTACCAGCGGCTGCGCGGCCGGCCGGAGAAGCACCGCATGCTCTCGCTGATGAAGGCCTACCACGGCGACACCGCCGGCTGCATGGCGGTGTGCGACCCCGAGGAGGGCATGCACTCGCTGTTCGCCGGCTACCTGCCCCGCCACCCCTTCGCTCCGGCCCCCACCGCCCCCTTTCACGCCGACGACGAGACGGTGGCGCAGGATCTGGCCGCACTGCGCGCGGTGCTGGAGCGCCACCACGGCGAGATCGCCGCCCTGCTGATGGAGCCGCTGCTGCAGGCCGCCGGCGGGCTCAACATGACTTCACCCCGCTACCTCCAGGGTGCGCGCGAACTGTGCGACCAGTTCGACGTGCTACTGGTGTTCGACGAGGTGGCCACCGGCTTCGGCCGCACCGGCCGGATGTTCGCCGCCGACCACGCCGAGGTGACGCCGGACATCATGGTGCTCTCCAAGGGGCTGACCGGGGGCTATCTGGGCCACGCGGCGACGCTGGCCACGGGCCGGGTGCATGACGCCTTCGTGGGGGATTCCCCTGAGCACGCCTTCATGCACGGCCCTACCTTCATGGGCAATCCGCTGGCCTGCGCCGTGGCCCTGGAGAGCCTGGCGGTGTTCGAGGAGGAGAACTACCTGGGCAGGATCGCGACGCTCAACCGGGTGCTGGAGGAGGCGCTGGTAATGGACGAGGCGCTGGCCGCCCACCCCGCCGTGGCGGACGTGCGCACGCTGGGCGCCACCGCGGTGATCGAGGCCCGCCAGGCCGCGGATCTCGCCGGGGTCGCCGACTGGGCTCGCGAGCAGGGAGTCTGGCTGCGGCCCATCGGCCGCTGGCTCTACACCATGCCGGCCTATGTCACCTCGGACGCGGACATGCGTCGCATCACCGACGTCATGAAGGGCTGGTTCCTGGCACGCTGACCCTGGCTCAGACACCAGAAGGCCGCCGATCATGGATCGGCGGCCTTCCGGGTGGCGTCAGCACGGCCCGAGGGGCAGCGCTGACGCTGCAGTGCGCGTCCCTGGGCTTACTTGGCCTTGGGAGCGGCTTCCTTGACGGCCTTGGTGGCAGTCTCGGTCGCCTGCTTGGCGCTTTCCTGAGCCTGCTTGACGCTGCCCTCGGTCAGCTTCTGGCTCTCCTGAGCGTACTCCTGCTGCAGGGCGACGACTTTCTCGGCATCGCCCTTCAGGCGCTCGGTCAGCTCCTTGGAAACCTTCTGCTGGCCTTCCATGTAGCGCTTCAGGCCTTCGGCGTCCTTGACCTCAATCAGGCTGCGCAGCTGCGCCAGGCTGGTATCGGTATAGGCCTTGGTGGCCTCGAGCTGGGCGTTGACCAGCTTCTCGGTGTAGTCGACGGACAGGGCGGCAAAGGCGCGGGCCGGGGCGACGAACAGCGACTCGAACTGAGCGGTGTCGAAGGACTTGGGATCGAATGCGAATGCGTTGGTCATGGTGGGAACCTCCGGGTTCTGATGGAACGTGAACGGATCCCTGGGTGAAGGCCCGCTCTGCTGCAGTGCACAATAGCACCCGATTTTGTGCAGTGCAACATGGAGTATCCCTAGCGACTCGGCGCCGCGCTCCGCGCCGCTCTATCCCCATCACTCGCCCCGCTGCCCTAGCCGCGCAGCAGGGTCATCGTCAGGGCCGCGACGATCAGCACCACGGCGATCAGGGTGGCGGCATGGCGGGCATAGCGATGCAGCATGGTCTCTCTCCTTACACTATGTCGAAGCGGTCGGAGTGCAGGCGGATCGGCGAGACGCCAAGCTCGATCAGCGCGCCCTCGGCGGCATCCATCAGCGGGCTGGGGCCACAGATGAAGTAGTCGCGACGGCCGTCGTCGGCCGGCAGGCAGCGCTCAAGCAGACCCCGATCGACCTTGCCCTGCTCGCCCTGCCAGGCCCGGGGCGGCTCATCGAGCACGTGGATCACCCGCAGATACAGACGCTCGGCCAGGGCGTCCAGCTCCTCGCGAAAGGTCGCCTCCTCCCAGCGGGGGTTGGCATAGATAAGCCACAGCGGCAGGCGCTCACCACGATCGGCGAAGGTGCGCAGGATGCTCATCATCGGCGTGATGCCGATTCCCCCGGCGATCAGCACCGCCCCGGAGGGATTCCCGGCATCCGGCAGGAAGGCGCCGAAGGGCCCCTCGAGGAAGGCCCGCGTGCCCGCGGGCACCTCGGGCAGGGTCGCGGTGAAATCGCCCAGGCGCTTGGCGGTGAAGGCGATGCGCTCGGGGTGCTGCGCCGAGGAGGCGATGGAGAAAGGATGCTGCTGGAGCTGGAAGGGGCTGTCGCCCAGGGTGATCCAGATGAACTGACCGGGCGCGAAATCGAGCCGATGCTGGCCCACCGGCGCCAGCACCAGGGTGGTGGCATCGCCACGCGCCGGCTGCGTCTCGACCACCTGCCAGGGGCGCTGACGAAGCCGCCAGGGCCGCAGCAGGCGGGTCTCCGCCACCAGCAGCAGCGACAGGCCGATCAGCCCGGCGATCAGCCAGCCGGTGATTCCCGCCGTGAGATGGCTCACCATCAGCGCATGGCCGAGACCGCCGCCCACCACCGCCACCGCAAGCAGCCCGTGCAGGGCCCGCCAGCGCTCATAGGAGAGCCCCCAGGCCTGGCGCCACAGCGAGGTCGCCACCAGCAGCAGGGTGGCGACCAGCAGGCCCATCAGGGTGAGGGCGCGCAGCGTCTCCTCCCGAGGGTCCAGGTAGTCGAGCCAGGCGGGGCGAGAGGCCAGCATCACGAGGGGGTGGGCCACCACCAGCAGCAGCACGATGGCCCCCATCCGGCGATGAAACTGCAGCAGATTGTCGAAGCCCAGCGCCTCGCCAAACCAGCGATGGCGACCGGACACCAGCGCCTGCAGCGCCATCACCGCCATCGCCAGCAGGCCCAGCATGGCGCCGAACTCCGCCCCCGGACCGCGCGACTCCGCCGGGGAGAGCGCCAGCACCGCGACCATGGGCAGCAGCGCCAGACCGACATAGCAGCCTCCCCATCCCAGCGCACGCCATATCACTCTGCTCATCGCCTCCTCCCTGATCCGGACATCCGGCGGCAGAGCCGCGGACGTCGATAACGCCCCCTCGCCCCACAGGGTAAGCGACCAGATGCCGGGAAATGAAGCCGGGGGGGTGAAATACGGCCCCGCGCCCGGGGTATCATCAGCGTATGCCGACCAGGAGGCTGTGATGCTTGCGCACCGACCCCATCTGCCCCGAACGCTGCTGCTGCTTGCGCTGGGGGCGCTGCTGCTGACCGGCTGTGGCCAGGCGCGGCATCAGCAGCCCGGGCCCGATCCCCAGGACGTGCGCCTGGAGCCTGACTGGGCGGTGGCAGAAGACGGCTACCGCCTGCCGCTGCGCCACTGGCCCGCCGAGGGCGACTCCCCGCAAGGTGCCGAGGAAGCCCCTCGCGCCCTGGTACTGGCCGTGCACGGCTTCAACGATCACGGCGGCAGCTTCGACGTCATGGCCGAGGCGCTTGCCCCCCGCGGCATCGCGGTCTACGCCCACGACCAGCGCGGCTTCGGTCTCACCGCCCAGCGGCGGATCTGGCCCGGCCACGAGCGGCTGGTGGCCGATGTTCACCATCTGGTCGAGCTGCTGCAGGGGCGCTATCCCGACACTCCTCTCTACCTGGTGGGCAAGAGCATGGGGGCCGCGGTGGTCATGCTGACCCTGGCCGAGGATCCGCCGCCGGTGGCGGGCAGCGTGCTGATCGCCCCGGCGGTGTGGGGGCTCGACGCCATGCCCTGGTACCAGCGAGCCGGCCTCTGGCTCGGCGTGCGGCTTATCCCCGGAGCGAGCTTCTCTTCCGCGGCGGTCCGGCGGCTGGGCATCGCGCCCACCGACGACCCGGAGATCGCCGAGAGACTTTCCCGGGACCCACTGATCCTGCAGCGCGCCCGAGTCGACACCCTCTACGGCGTCAGCGAGACCATGAGCCTGGCTCTGACCGCCGCCGAGCGGCTGCCGGGGCCCGCCCTGATCCTCTATGGCGACGAGGATCAGGTGATCCCCCCCGAGGCGATGTGCGCCCTGCTCGAACGGCTGCCCGAGCAGGATGCCGACGCCCCCGACTGGCGCCTGGCGCTCTATCCCGGCGGTTACCACATGCTGACCCGCTACACCCGGCGCGAGCGCACCGAGGCCGACATCGCCGCCTGGCTGCTCGATCCGGGCGCGGCGCTGCCTTCCGGCCACGAACGTAGCCGTGACCAGGCCCATGCTGCCCTCTGCCGGTGAGGTGGCGCCAGGCCGGACCGCCGATATCTGCCGGACACACAAGCCCCCTGGAGGCTCATAGCGTTAGCGACGGGGCCGCTTTAGTGGCATAGACTCACAGCCAGGGAACTCCATAAGGAATCCAAGGATGCGAAAGGCCCTGATGGCATTGGCCGCCTGCACCGCCCTGGCCGCCCAGGCCGACACCGAGGTCGCGCAGGATGTTGCCGACGGCATGCGCGACGCCGTCAGCCTGCCGGGATCCTTCGACGGCGAACTCGACGCCATCAGCCGGCCGGACTCCACCGACGACGCACTCGACGACCTCCCCGTGCCGGAGAACGACAGCGATCTGCCCCCCTGGGCCAACGAGCAGATCGATCCCCTATACGAGAACGTATCGCGGTGGGTGGAGACCACCTCGCGGCGCATCGACGGCTTCTTCGGCACCACCGACGCCCTGGCCATCGAAAACGACTCCTATCTGCGGATCAGCCAGGGCTTGCGATGGAAGGAGGGCGACACCTTACAGGAGGATCTTGGCGCCAGCTTTCGCCTCGACCTGCCCACCACCGAGGAGCGCCTGCGCCTGATCATCGAGAGCGAGCCCGAAGAGACCCAGGGCACCCTGGCCGAACAGGATCGCCAGCTGGTGGATGAAAGCCCCAGCGGCGTGGAGAGCCTGCGTATCGGCCTCAACCGCCTGGGCCGGCATGACAAGCGCGAGCGCTGGAACACCCAGGTCGGCGCCGGTATCCGTGCGCGACTGCCCCCGGATCCCTATGCCCGGGTGATCAGCCAGCGCCTCTGGACCCTCAACGAGGGGCCCTGGCAGCTGGAGAGCGATAACCGCCTCTCCTGGTTCAACAACGACGGCTACTCCGCCCGCACCCGTTGGGACATCGGCCGCCCCGTTGACGAAAACCGCCACCTGCGTTTCATCAGCAACCTGCAGTGGCGCGAGGAGGTCGACCACCTGGAGTTCAGGGAGGCTGTGGAGCTCAACCGGCGCATCGATCGCCGCCGGGCGATCCGCTACAGCGCCGTGGTGCTCGGCGAGAGCGTCTCCGATCCGCGTATCGAGGACACCTACCTGCAGACTCGCTACCGGCGTGACCTCCACCGTGGCATCCTCTTCCTGGATGTGGCCCCCGCGCTCCATTTCCCCCGGGAGGCGAACCGTGACCCGCGCTGGGCGCTGGACCTGCGTCTGGAGATGTACTTCCGCCGCGAGATCGAGCGCGTCCGCTTGTGACCCTGACCCCGACACGAGGAGCCCCATGAGCCTCAGCAAGACCAAGATCAGCTTCTACCGCCGCCTCTATGTCGCCTACCTGGTGTCACGGGGCGTGGCCACTGTGCCGTCGGTGATGGCGGCCACCGGCATGCCGCGACGCACCGCCCAGGACACCCTGGCCGCCCTGGGCGAGCTGGATATCCTCTGCGAGTTCGAGCAAGACGACGGGGCCCGCCACAATATCGGCGCCTACGTGCTGCGGGACTGGGGCCCCATCGCCCCCGACTGGGTCGCCGCCCATGCCGAGGCGCTGCGTCAGACGCTGGGCTACCCGCCGCTGGACCCGCATTGACCCAATGATGAAAATGCATCACAGTTGACAATAAGTCTCACTTGAATCGCAGCACGGGCACCCCATGAGCACAGAGCGCCCCAAGGCTTACTACACCGCCGTCTTCCTGCAGGTCTCCTTCCGCGCCATCAAGCAGTCCATGGCCGGCAAGGCGAGCGACGACCTGCCCTGCTGGCTCGATACCCGGATGCTCGACATGCTCTCCCGCGAGCTCGAGGGCTGCAGCGACGAGACGGCTCACCCCGCCGCGGCCCATAAAGCTCTGGAGAGCGCCAGACAGGCGTGCGAGGAGCTTCTCTCCCGCTGCCCCGGCGGCCTCGACAGCAGTGTCTGCCATCGTTATCTGGACGCCATCCTCGAGGCCCTGCAGCAGGCCATCGAGGTCATGGCCGAGGCACCGGCGCCCGCCGCCCCCTCGCGCTGGCAGAGCGCCACCCGCTACCTCCTCCACGGCAGGAAACGCGTCTCGTAAGAGGCAGCCTGGCCCGGGCACCGTGATTCTGACCCTAGGCCGATCAGCCCGCTTGGCTGATGCCGAGCACCCTAGCACAACCACCAACTGCCTCTCTCCACAGGGGAGGCGCTGCCTCCCCTGTTACCTTGCCGCCAGGACCCAATAGCCCAGCGCCTCGAGGCGGCGCTGCTGCGGTGGCGTCAGTGCCACGCCTGAACCGTCACTTTCCTCAGGCATCCCCGCCAGAACCGCCACGCCGGCCTCGTCATCGCCGTGCAGCAGGCGCTCGTCGCAGCGCCGGCAGCACCAGGTCTCGCCGCCGCGATCCACCGGCGAGAACTCGAGCTCTTCGGCCCCCTGGCCGATCTGGATGGCCGAGAGCGGCCAGAAGGCCACCGACTGGCCCTCGGCATCCCGGCCGAGGCCCAAGGGGGCGCCGCACACCAGCAGCGATAGCGCGCCGCAGCGGCAGGCGATCTGGCCATAGGGTCCGTTGCTCATGAGTGCTCCTGTTGAGAGAGAAAGTCTGTCTCAGTGTGGCACCTCTCATGCCAACCTCATATGCCGCCGCCGGCATCAGGGGTCACGGTGGGACAAAAGATCGATGGTCAGCTATCGGCCAGAAGCGGCCGTTGCAGATATTCTTATGTATAACGCCGAGGCAACGGGCGCGCAGCTTGTTGCGCGTCCCAGCGAGCGAAAGCGAGCGAGTTTGCCGAATTGTTAGAGATCTTTTGCCCCTTTCCCTCTATTGCATCTGAAGCATAGAATCCAAAGGTTGCTTGTTTCATCAGATCCTCCCTTTACTACCGGCACCTTGTGATCAACTTCGAGCTTTGCACCATCGGCTGTGGAGAACCCGCAGATTTGGCAACGGTACTCATCCCTGCGAAAGATATCGAAACGAAGAGACAAAGACAGGCCGGAACGGACCTTTGTACCCGACTTGAATTCGGCATGTGCCTCCTCAAGGGCCTGAATTGCTTCAGCGTGCGCAAGCTTGCGAACCAAATAACCCGTGAGAATATCGAGAGAACCACTGTCGCTAGGAAAATTACGATCTCTTTGTACATCTAGTGCCATATCGCCAATTGGATCATCCCGGCCATCTTGTTGCATAAGCCAGCGATAGAAGGGACTGGTTTTCGGCTTCTTCGGAGCTGGAAGATGTGAAAACAGATTTTTTGCGTTCTTTGGTCTAACTAGGCGCCACTGCGTATTTTCTTGGAGAATTTTCCAGCCCTTAACGGAGCGATCGTAACGCTCCTTGTCAGTTCCGGAATGCTTGGTTTCGGCAAAATGCTCTTTGGATACCGCCAAGTCACAGTACCCGCAGTGATACTGGCCAGGTGCTTCTTCTAGCTCGTCGCCATGAAAGTAGTATCTGGTCGGCATTTCAATCTCTAACAGTTGTATTATGTAGCATGCTCGATATTCCACTTGAACGCGCATGCGCGTTCAACAATGTTATGCCGCACGCTCACCCCCCTCTCATCCTATTGAAACCCCTAGGTGCCTGCTCCCTTTGCCGGCATGGCCGCTTTGGGTCGAAACCGGCCATAGAAGCACCTATTACTTCTCACAAATCTCGCTGCCATATCGCCTTCCCTGCTCTCTGGTTCAACTCTGCTGCCAGGCTCTTTCCGTTTTCAACTCACCCCAGACTAGCTCAGCGGGCTTTGGTTGGCCAACTGCCGTGCAGGATATGCACACGATTGACGCGACGAAACGCGGCGGTGGCTCTCTTCTTCAAGAGAACCAACGCCGGGCAGGAAGGCAGTTGCAAGTGCGGCGCCGGGGCAAAACCCGAACGCGCAAGGGAGCGGGAAGGAGGCGTCAGCCGGCGACCTGGGGATCGGTGATCAGGCCGTAGGTCTCGGGGCGGCGGTGAAGGCCGAAGTTGAAGATGTGTTCGCGGATTTCACGGGTGCGATCGAGATCACAGGCGTAGGTGATCAGCTCGTCCTCGACGCTCCCCGCCATGGCGACGATCTCTCCGGTCGGCGCGATGATGCAGCTCTGGCCGAGTAGCTCGCAGCCCTCCTCGCGGCCCGCCTTGGCCACCCCGACAACCCACATGCCGTTCTGGTAGGCCCCCGCCTGCATGCAGAGGTGGTTGTGAAACCCCTGCAGGTGGTCGTGAGTCGGCACCGGCGGGTAGTGCATCGGCGTGTTGTAGCCCAGCATCATCAGCTCGGCGCCCTGGAGGGCCAGCATGCGGTAGGTTTCCGGCCAGCGCCGGTCGTTGCACAGCGCCATGCCCATGGTGCCGCCGAACGCCTGCCAGGTGCCGAACCCCATGTCGCCGGGCTCGAAGTAGCGCTTCTCCAGGTGCTGAAAGGGGCGCCAGGGCTCATGCTCGTGATGCCCCGGCAGGTGCATCTTGCGGTACTTGCCGACGATCTCGCCGTGGCCGTCGACCAGAATCGAGGTGTTGAAGTGTCGCGTCCGCCCCGTCTCCCGAACCAGCTCTGCATAGCCCAGGTAGAAACCCACGCCCAGCTCCCGCGCCGTCTCGAACAGCGGCCGGGTCTCGGGGCCGGGCATTTCCTGCTCGAAAAAGGCATCGACCTCGGCCGGGGCCTCGAAGTACCAGCGCGGGAAGAAGGTGGTCAGCGCCAGCTCCGGGAAGACGACCAGCTGCACGCCACGGGCGTGCGCCTCGCGCATCAGCTCGATCATGCGGGAAACGGCCTGGAGGCGGGTCTCGTTGCGGCCGATGGGGCCGAGCTGGGCGGCGCCTACGATCAATTTACGGCTCATGGGGACTCCTTCCGGTGAGCGAATGGGGGACAGGCGTGCTGGCGGGGCGTCATTCGCTCAGGCCCAGCAGGACCTGCAGCAGCACGTTGGCTCCGGCCTCGAGGTCATCGGGGGCCGTGTACTCCTCGATGTTGTGGCTGATGCCCCCGGCGCTCGGCACGAAGATCATGCTGGTGGGGCAGACCCTGGCCAACATCTGGGCATCGTGACCGGCCCCGCTGGGCATGCGCATCACCGAATGGCCGAGGGCCCGGGCGCTGGCCTCAACGCGGTCCACCATGGCGGGGTCGAAGGGCACGGGATCGAAACGTGCCAGGGTGCGGCGCTCCACCTCGATCCCCTCCTCCTCGGCCAGCTGCGTCACGAAGTCGGCCAGGGTCCGCTCGGCCTGCTTGAGGATCTCGTTGTCGGTGTTGCGCAGGTCCACGGTGAAACGCGCCCGGTTGGCCACCACGTTCACCAGGTTGGGGGAGAGGGTCAGCGCGCCCACGGTGCCGACCTGGTCACCGCCGAGGCGGGTCGCAAGCTCGCGCACGAAGGTGGCGGTGGCCATGGCCGCATAGCCCGCATCGTGACGCAGCCGCATGGGGGTGGTGCCGGCGTGGTTGGAGGTCCCGGTAAAGGTGAACTCGGTCCAGGAGATGCCCTGCACCTTCTCCACGGCGCCGACCGTCACGCCGGACTCCTCCAGCACCGGCCCCTGCTCGATGTGCAGCTCCACGAAGGCGTGTACGTCCGGTGCGCCCACCGGCGCCTCGCCCCGGGCGCCGATGGCGTCCAGGCAGTCGCCGACCCGCGCGCCGTCGATGCCCCGGGTTTCCAGCGCCTCTTCCAGGCGCATGCCGCCCACGTAGACCAGGCTGCCCATCATGTCCGGGGCGAAGCGGGCGCCCTCCTCGTTGGTGAAGGCTGCCACGCAGAGTGGGCGACGGGTGGTGATGCCGGCGTCGTTGAGGGTCTCGACCACCTCAAGGCCGGCCAGCACGCCCAGGTTGCCGTCGTAGAGGCCGCCGGTGCGCACGGTGTCGATGTGGGAGCCGGTCATCACCGGCGGCCCCTCCTCGCGCCCGGGGCGCAGCCCGAAGAGGTTACCCATGGCATCCACGCTGACGCTGAGCCCGAGCTCGCGCATCCAGCCGATGACGCGCTCTCGTCCCCGGCGGTCCTCGTCGCTGAGCGCTAGCCGGCAGACGCCGCCCCCTTCCAGGGCACCGATCTCACCCAGGGCATTCAGGCGAGCCACCAGGCGCTGGCCATTGATTCGCAGGGCATCATGCATGGGTCGCCACCTCCGCCATCACCTCGGCCGAAGCGCGGCCGACCAGTTCTCGATAGACCGCCTCGTCGGTGGCCCCCTCGCTGCCGATCAGCAGCACGCGGCTGTGGGCATCAAGGCCGAGCGTGCGGCGCAGCACCGACTCCTGGCTCGCGATCAAGAGGCCCGCCAAGCCTGCCACCGCGCTCTCGCCGGCTACCAGCGGGGCGTCGCCGTCCACGCCGTCGGCCAGCAGCCGCATGGCATCGACGGCGGCGGCGTCGCTCACGGTCATGAAGTCGTCGATGCCCTCGTCCAGCACCTCCCAGGCGAGCAGGGAGACCTCCC
>LKMJ01004471.1_pt1 | contig 13151 bp, 19 predicted proteins | sample 643391 | NCBI WGS metagenome assembly LKMJ01 (sample SAMN04112250, study PRJNA286221) | soda lake metagenome | biome: soda lake; feature: Kulunda Steppe; material: water; isolation source: sample PL-Br10 brine of Picturesque Lake | place: Russia: Kulunda steppe | collected 2010-07
TAATGATTCCTATCGTTTTATTTCAAAGCTTATGGATGTTTATATGATGGCTGGTGTTCACCAGCAACCTGATCAGTCAAACTACCTGGCTGAAGGTCAAACTTAAACTTGTAAACTTGTTAAACTTGTAAGCTGCCCTCGTCTGGCAGGTACAGCTTTGTACCTTACCTAACCTGTCTTTAGTTTCTATCTCAACGGCACAAACTCTGCCATTTCATTTCGGACATTATGGACTATTTTTCAGCTGGCAAAGACCAGCAACAAACCAATCAGCCTAACGACCTGGCTGGCGGTTAATCCCCCTAACTCAGAGCTTATGGATGTTTTCTGTATGGCTGGTTTACACCAGCAACCTGAAGAGTCAAACTACCTGGCTGAAGGTCAAATATTGTAAACTTGAACATGCACCGAATGCAACTGGCACTGCATGTAAGATGATCATCTTTTAGTAGAGCATGTTAACAAGAGACTTCTTCTTGAATGCCTCCTGAGACTCGACTCCTGAGAAATTTACAAATTGAGAAGGCTAGTGTCCAGATAACCTCCTGAATTAGACTCCCTCCTTCGATCCGCGAATGCAACTTAATCTAAGCCTCCAGGTGGTTGGGGGTCTTGAAGATCTTGGCAGGGTAGTCGAAGATCTTGGAGCTGTCACGCTCAGCCAGGGGGCCGCTGCACAGATAAACGGATGAGTACACATGGTCAGCATCCGCCAAGTCTGTAAGGATTAGATACCTCACAGCTCAGGGACAAGAACACAGCTTTGCATCAAAACCTATTGAGACAGTTGTCTACAGAAATTCAAAATTTCCTTGCTCACGTGCCTCCTCCATGACTTTTCTCTATGGTGTCATGAGAAATTTAACTCTGTGACCTCTACATGGAAGATATGAAAGGAACAAATCCAAAAGAGTTGCAACCGTTCTGTCATGACGATTTTCTTTATAAGAGAGTGCTGATCGCAAAACTTGATTCATACACAAAAGGCTTCGATCTTATGCACAGTGACGAGGATGCAAAGGAGGCTTCATCTTAGTAGGGCAGCTCAACCAACACCACCTCCTCATCCGTGCAGGGGCGAGGTCCCAGGCTCAAGTGTATTTGTGAACAGCATCAACCTTGCTCAGGGGCAGCAAGATGGGAGGCCACAACTGACTGGAATCCTCCAGGGAAGTTGGCCATGGTTCCGAGACACAACACACCCGCATCTGCCTGGTCTGTGTATTCTTGAGGCAGCAAGCAGCACCCAGGCAATGGGGTCAGCTCCCTCCAAGCACCCAGACTCCTTGACAGCCAAAATTTTGACCAGTAGCACCCAACTATATCATGGAAGTCTAGGGGCAGACACAAATTGCTGCGGAATGTCATTTTTGTGAGCCTTAACACACTGACGTACTCAAGTTGGTAGGATCATCTGGCTCCAAGGACATTCCTTGACATGCATCAGGAGTTTCTTTTTGAGCAGGAGTGTGCTGCCAGCACTCACTGGTTGGAGATGAGCCTGACGTGCACACCCTCGTTCTGGAGGCGGCCCTCCTCACGGAACTTCAGGAAGTCCTCACGGGAGAAGGCGGTGAAGCCCCACTTGTTGCTGGTGATGATCTTCTGGCGACCAGGGAACTTGAACTTGGCACGGCGCATGGCCTCGTGGGCCTGAAGTGAGCAAAAGTCGCAGGTGAAGGAGATTGGCCAGCCTGGTTGCTTGGCTGACGGAATCATGGCTACATTGCCACATCAGAATAAATATGTGAGCGAGTGTCACAAGAAGCCTGGAAGCTGGAACCACGCAATAAGACGTGGCCTTGAGCCAAAAACATAGCAAGTGCATGGCCTTGAGAGCCTTGAAATTGCAGCACGCACCAGCCTCTGGATGTGTGCATGACACATGGAGAAAGCACACTTGCGTGATGATTTTGTGTGCAAACTCAAGAATGATAATGGCTAGTTCAATCAGGAGGGAGTGACGCCTAGAGCGCATCAGCAGGCCATGCGCTTTGAGAGGCACCATTATTCAGTGTCTCCCCTGCTTCTGCTCGTGAGTGGAGTAGGTGATTATCATGGTTATGTTCGTATGGGACTGCTGCACAAGTCAACCTGCAGGTGCACTGGCTACTACGCCAAGTAGCGAGTCCATGGGTGGCAGGTGTGCAGGCAAAGATTGCCTTTTAAACAGCACCTCTAACCCTGATTTGTTTGCCCTCCTCCGCGGGCTCGCACCTACCGTGGCGGCATGTGTATCCTTGCAGCGGATGGACATCAGCACCTGGCCAATCTGAACGCGGGCAGCCAGGCCGTTGGGCTTGCCGAATGCCCCACGCATACCGGTCTGAAGCCTATCAGCACCGGCGCATGAAAGCATTTTGTTGATACGCAGCACGTGGTATGGGTGCACGCGCACACGCAGGTGGAAGGCCTCCTTTCCAGCATGCTTGACCATGTACTTGTTGGCCGCCACACGAGCTGCCTCCAGACCCTCACTCGTCACGTGCTCCTTCTCCCAACTGCGCAAGTACCAGGGAAGAGGCGCACTGATGCTCATCATGAAAGAAGACCATGTGGACCAGGCATGGCACTCACAGAACTAGCGCGCCCTATCCAGCGTTAAGAGAGCTCACAGCTGCTGAGCAACTTTGAAAAATACGCATCCTCTTCACAAACTCTTCACACTTGAGCTTGTAAGGTAGACAGCTGGCGCATGCTTGCCGTGGCTGTGCACTAGTCAGGAGCACACTTGCTGGCATGCACGCTCACTCCAGGCCCATGCTGGCCCACACTGGCTGGGCATGCCCATTTCTGCAACTCTTCTACTTGTCATGGCAGCACTCATTATAGCACTGTTGTCTGTGTCAATGCAAAAAAGAGAGCAGGGAGGCAAATACTCTCTCAAGAGGAAGGAACAGACCCGTGACTTATTTTCCGGGCCTGTCTCTTCTTGTTGAGAGGCCGTTGCTTCCATCATGGCCAGCCTTTGGTAGCTCAAGCTGCGGCCTAATGAGACTTTCTTGGGCTTCCAAGGACTGCTGCCAGCCACTGGGCGGCCTCGTCCCTACCATGCATGCATGTGTGCGTGTGGGCTGCTGGGCAGAGCAGAGCAGGCCGGACCTGGCGAGGTGCACGCAGGTGGGGAACAGGTCCACGTCCGCCCTCTTCTGACCAGCATCATAAATGCGGATCTTGGGGTCGGGCACACCACGGCAGTAGCGCGACTTGGGGTAGGGCTTGCCCTTCTGCTGGCGGTAGCAGCGCGCTGGGCGGCGTCCCATGTTGCCGCCTGCACGCAATTGATGATGATGCAGGAACGAAAAGAGCCACGTGAGGGAATGCAAGGACGAGAGAGGAGGTCCGGGACGAGGGTGAGCGGGCGAGAGGGAGTAGGGGAGAGGGGAGGCGAGGCACACACACACGCATGCCTACACAAGTTCCCGCAAAGCAGACTTCTCCGCCCCGCAGCAGGGGGTAGATGCTGAAGCTTTTGGGCACCACGCTCCAACATGCACGCCTCCTGCACAGGCCTGCAAGGCCAGCAGCGCTGATGTTGCGCCTGATAGCCCTGCCCCATCACCACACCTCATGCAGGCGGCCAAGCAGCACGCATTCCAGCAGCTTGAGCACGTTCCCAGGCAGAGATCTCAAGACGCGAAGTGCAAGCAAGCAGCGCACAGGCCGGCAGGCGAACATACTCTCACGAATAAGCCAAATCACACTTGTCGTTGCTAATACACCTACCTTGTCTCTTGTTAAATCGCCAACAAATAGAGAAGGGCCTGTTCCTATCCCTCAGCTCATTTTGTGTGCAATCAACCGTACAGACTGAACCAGGCAGATGGTTATTTTAATTTTTAATAAACTAGATTTTATGAACAATAAGTAGCATTGGTGCATCGTAGAAAGTGGAAGATGCACCCCTTGCTGGCAGCTGTGCAGCGCCTCGCTGAAACTGCTCCCTCCCGTCCTCTGGGATCTTTGTTGCATCCAGAAATTGTAGTGTAGTAATCCTGAGGATGCTTCTATTGTAAAATGCAAGCTCAGCAAGAGGGTCAGTCAGCAGGTTGGGGCTCAACGTTTAGCCAACTCGCTTGGCTAGAGAGAGGCTATCATGGATAATAAACCTGCTACACTGCTGCTCTGCAGCGGGATTGCAGTGAACATGCTACCTGTTAACAGAGATGCCAGAGTCCAGCTTTCCCAATTTCTCTTCTATTGATCACGACAGTAACTGGCGGATGCGTATACGAACCTTGGTGTGGATCCTTCTGAGGGGATATAGGGCTCTCAGGGACAGCACCAGCCTACCAGCTTGTTCAGCTTCCAAAACTCCAATGAGGGGCACATCCACATGAATAAGGTATTGCAAAGATACCAGGCCTAGGAGCAAGCTTGAAGCCGCCGACTAACAGCACAGTATGCTCTGTCAACACCTTTGACCAGCTGCAGCACAGGGTTAGCCTCCACACTGTTCTTTTGAGCGCTTGCGGGTGGAACCATCAAATGCCCTGGGGCAGTTTAAAGCCTGAAACTGTGGATGGAGCCTTCAATGAATCTCGGTCTTGGTCCTCAGTCATAAGCTTGATTTAGTGCTTGCCAGCATGTCATAAGAAAACTCATACCACCTCTCATCATCACTGACTTGGAAAGGTCAAGAGTGGGGCACTGCTAATCGCCCTCCTGATCCTCATTGATTTCTAACTCTCCCTTCCAGAAAACACCACCTTGCTTGCCTTTTGAGTTGGTTTTAGTTGCAGGCATGATTGGCTTCAGCTAAGCTACCCTCGCTCGGCAGGCACAGCTATTTAACCAAACCTATCCTGTCCTTACACTGGTGGATCGGCCTCCACCAAGAAGAAACTTGAGGACCTACAGGGTGACAAGACGCCCCTTGCTCAAGACCTAGAACTTGCTCTCAAAGAGCAACTGGATTTTCCAAGGCGCATCTAGTTGCGGTCTCTGTGCGCATGATACAGAGTGAGCATAGAATTTGAGAGCACTTGTTGGACATTGTGCAGCACATTCTGAAGCTGCTGAAGAGGATTTTGATTGTCAGGGACACACCCCCATTCATGGTGCATCATGCGCGAGTGTGGTCTACAGCTTCTACAGTTCAACTGGCTCCAGGCGGCAGTGAAGCTGCACAATGCTTTGATCCAAAGCAATAGCTCCACTGCCAGAAAGATTTTAGAAGCTGACATGTAACTGAGCTCACGAGGCAATGATTCCTGGTCATCCCACATCCTATCTGCTGTGGATGGTCTAACGCAATCGGACATTTTCAAAGAAAGGCTGCTGATGTGTAAGCCCATTGATCTTGGTCGCTTTGTTGTGGACCTGAGGGAGAGGCACTTGGATTATCGCACCTTATTCTGATAAGCATCCATGAGCAACAGCAAACACTCTACTTATCATCACCAGTGCACCCTCCCATGAAGAGGGCCCTGGTCACGCGATCTCCATACAACTGTCACGCCAGATTTATGCAGTGCCAGATTTTTGCTGCATTGTGAGCCGAAGGTTGTTATGGCCATGCCGCGAGTCTAGTTTGAATGCAGCAGTCTCTCGGCGTGACACAACCTTCCCAGATACATTCTTCCTGACTTCCCTCATGACATTGTCTGCAGTGTGTCACGCTTCAGACTCTGAGCCCGCACCCTACAAGTTATCTGAAGAAGTGGCGCGGCAACTGCGCAAACTGCTGGGCAAGCCCGCACCCCTTCCTGGCGGGTGGCAGCAGCAACAACAGAGGAGGCGGCAGCAGCAGCAGCAGCAGCAGCAGCAGCAGGGGGGGCAGCAGGAGCAGCAACTGCAGCAAAGAGAGCAACAGCAGCAGCGACAGCAACCAAGGGAATAGCAGCAGCAGCAGCAGCAGCAGCAGCAGCAGCAACAGATACCTAGGGAGCAGCAGCAGCAGCAGCAGCAGCAGCCGCAGCAACAGCAGGAGCAACCGCAACAAGAGCAGAAGCAGCAAGAGCAACAACGCCGCAAGCTGACAGCATTGACGCCGACAAAGAGGAAGGCGACCGGGACTCCCCCGACACAGGACCTTGGAGATCCATCAAGACCAGGAAACCTCCAAGAGCGTGCTTGTGGACTGGCTCGCAAACGTGCAAGTGCTCTGGCAGCTGGTTGGTTCAAGTTGAAGTAGCTAGTCAGCGAGCCTTGCTCTTTTTGATCTCTCCAGTTGTCATCCTTTGCTGTGATCTTGCCCTTGCATGCTCGTGAACTGCCTTCAAACGTCTTCCGGTTTTCAGTTTTGCTATTCACCAAATCTGGCTTCCAGACACTACCTTTCTTCTGATTAGAGCGCTTTTAGTTTTGGTTTGGGGTTGCAGGTCTTTCAGGCTTCAGCTAAGCTGTCCTTGTTCGGCGGATACAGCTATGTAACCTAACCTGACCTAACCTGCAATTTAAAAAAGTGACCTGGACTCACAATACCTCCCCTACTTGTGACTTGTGCAATATTAATGACGTACAAGATGAGCAGCATGTCTTTATCCAGTGCACCCATCCACAAGTGGTCTCTCTCTGCAATACTTAAGCGTCTTTGTTTCCTCCCACACAATTTGTCTGCTTTTCTAGGCCAGATGAACAATAAGCCATATTTTTTCCTTGATGCGCATTGCTTTCTATGATCGGGCTTGCAGTTGCGCTTCTTGACTGAAGGCCTTCTTGCAAACCCTTGTACGGCACATTCCTGGTGAGACATGTCTAATGCTGAGGGGCAACCTGAAGGGTGGATTCCTGCTCCTCTCATGCACCTCAAACTGTCCAAGCAAGACGAACTCATCAAGCAATGAAAGGCAGGGAGAAGGGCAACCGCTGGTGGTGTGGAAGCTACCAGGGGCATGGCAGACAGCCAGATTTTGGGCCTGTGTGATTTTCTTTTCTTTACTTTTCTTTTCTTTTCTTTGTATAATTCTGTAGATTTTGGCCTCCATCCTGATCACGGTGGAGCACTGGATAGTTTACTGGCGACAGGAGTGGACTTTTCCTCAAGACAAGCAGTTACCTGCTTTGCGTGGACATGGCTGCCTGCAGCCACCACCTCACATGGACCTAAACATTTAGAAATTCAGGATACCTACATCCAGGATGTGAAGAAGTATTTAACGGACTAAAAGCCGTGAGACAAGGTCTGAGCCGTGAGACAAGGTCACCGCATCCAGGTCAGCCTCCTGTGCCAAATGCACGCGTGAACTCCTCGTAGCTGGCAAGCATTGCACGGTCTGTGCTGGGCTTGATGATGCGCATTGCAGCTGCAAAGTCCTTAGTAGCTATGGGGCGCAGCGCTGTTGCAGGTACATGGGTCAGAGCTGAAGGAGGCAGGTCGCGGATAGGTCCCATAGCGGCCTCCTTGGCTGCAGTGCGCAGAGCGCAAACACGCGACCATGTGAAAGAACGTGTGTGCGTCAGTATCAGTGCCTCATTCAGAGCTCTGAACTCAGTCTGATTCAGACAGTCTAAACTTTTGATGTGTTTGAAACTGGATTTGAACATCAAATCATACTAATCCTGAGCAACAATGAAGTGGTGCGCCATCATTGCACCAGAGGTCCATTCACCTCTAGAAAGTGTCTTTGACATGTGAGCGCACATTCATGCTCTTACAGGCATCAAGGGCTGCTGTCAGAACAAGACACACTCGCTGTGCACTCAAGTGCATGAAAACGGCAAGCTTGGCAGCGGGAGCTAGTTCAAAGGCACCTACTCAGAGCTGTCAGGTCAAGGAGGCAGGTCTGTCTGTTCTGACCCACGCTGGCATCAATTCAGAGCTAGTTTTGGACCACCTACTCAGGGCTGTCAGGTCGCTGGCCGAGTATCCCTCTGTCGCCTGGATGATGGACCCAATGTCACGGGAGCGCAACGAGTGTGGCTGACCACTGAGCAGATGCTGCAGGATGGCAGCGCGTCCCTCAGCGTCGGGCAGGGGGATGTAGATCCTGGATGCACGGCAACATTTGTGGATGCACAGTACTATTGATTTATTTCAGTGGTTGCAGCAAGACTCTCTCAAGCATGGCATTAGTTGCATAGCAACAGACATGTCTCAATGGGAAAATGATTCGTGATTCGGCCCATGTTCCGGCACTGACACCATTCATACAGGTATACTGAGCATCTCTGGGCAGGCACGACTCATACCATTGTGCAAGCACTGTTTGCATGCCAAGGATACCTAACTACAGAAGTCCAAATTGCAAACCCTCACAGAGGTATCCAATCTCTAAGCTTGCACTCGAGAGCAAGAGGCGAGAACTGGCCAAAACGACCCAGAACAAGCGAATATGAGCCAAAACATGTCAGAATAAGCCAGTAAAAACAAGCATCTGGGTACGAGAAACAAGCGGCAGATTAAAGCACGCGACTGTTGCGCCATCAGTGTCACCCTGCTGGACATCAATCACCTTTTGACCAATCTTCTCCTCACTGCATCATCCAATTCAAATGGACGGTTTGTTGCGCCCACGACGACCTACGCAGAGAGGGGCATGCACACCGTGTCAAGAGGGACGCACACACACTGTGCCAGAAGGGAGGCATGTGCATGCGCACTGTGAGGAGGGAAGCACGCGCACTTACTAAAAGAGAGGTATTAGCACTGTGATGGTGCCCACGTCTGTGCACATGTGTGCAGGAGAAGCTTGGGTGCGCAGTTTTGGTACACCCAGTGTCACCTGATGGGGCACTTGAATACATTGGATCTCAATTGGAGCAACAAGGCTGGGGTTGCTTCCTGACCCGGATTCACAGTGCATGATTGCAAAGAACAATGACTTCGCAAACTGGAACGTGGAAAGTGATGATATGCAAACTTAAGGCAGCATTATCTGTGCGTGGGTGTGCAGCAAGACAGGTTTCCAAGCACGATGACAGGCGCGGAGCCACATGAACAAGCATCTGATCTGGCCCTGCTTTCCAGGAGGATCCTTGTGCTGCAGTGCTGCATGGAATGCAGAATCCGCACCAGTCCAAGGGCCTCTGGATGAAAACGGCACCAGGCCCTTGCATGGTGAACGTGTGGCATCATGCAACACGCATGGCTGCATGGATGCTCTATTTTGAGCCACGCCACCCGTGTTTGGCAGGCACAGCTAAGTAATCTTCATTGTTCTATATTATGGATGGGTCGTTCACAGCTTTGGGACTTCCTGTTAGCATAAATTTTGTATGAAATTTGCGAACCATCGTGTACGTACTCCGTATTTACCAAATATGGAAGATGGGCGGGGGTACCAGGGAGGCCCCAAATACACTCCAACGCCGCCCTCAACAACCTTCACAGCCCCCGTACGAACACGGGTAAAGATAAGGGCAAGGATTGGGAGTATGTCATGACATCAACTGCTGCAACTGCCTAACCACCAAGAATGTCACGGATCTGGTGTGGCGGTACAGCAACCTGCTCATGGCCAAGCGCATGCAGGCCCTGGGGCAGCTGCATCAGAATCAGCCCTGGGTGGTGCTCTGAGGGGAGGAAGAGGAGCAGGGGGAGGGGCCCGGGAATGGAGTGAGGGCAAAGATGCAGATGCTGAATAGAATCTCTGGCCATGAGCAGTGAGACGAGAAAATCAATGTGAAAAATGTAAGATTAAAGTGGTAGACAATGAGTGCTGGTGGAGGGGGGTCGTACGCTGCCTGGGCCCTGGGTGGCCCCTGTGCCTTAACAAATGGAGGGAGTGTTTCGCTGCCTACCTATTTTTCTTTTCTTGAGTGCGGAGCGCACCCCGCAACTACGCATTTCAAGAGGAAATCCAAAGCGGCCATTTATCACACGCTTCAATTCCTCACTATTAAGCGTACGCGTATGTATGTATGCAAATTTGCGTGTGACCCATCCATGTCCTATTTCAAGACAGTCTATAGCAGCAGGCTTGCAATTTGCTCCGAGTTGCAAACGCACCTTCTCTGCATAGCACTAGACTGCAAATTAGTGCAGAGGAACATCTTTGTCACTTACCACACGTTCCGAGCCTGGTGCAGCCGCCACGCCATCAAACTGCACAAGGAACTCAGTTTTTAGGCGCCGTGCAGCATCGTGCTCGTTAGAACCTCCTCTGCTGCTGAGCACAGAGTCAATCTCGTCTATAAATATGATAGAGGGCGCCTGCAGCAGGTCATTGCCAGAAAAGAGTGACGCATTCGGACTGGGCATGGTTGGAGGACAACCAGATCACCCGTACTGTATGGGCCATACAACATTTGATGCACTATCCATGGAATCACAGAAGGGAATTCAAGGCAAATCAACCAAATCACTAGACGCCACTAGCTTGCAGCATGCTTCCATGGACACATGGCAGGCTGAGTGAAGCCAGCTTCTTGGTCTGCATCCCCTCTGGGTAAGTACATACTGGATCTGCCACATAGAATGAAGGGTAAAGCATACACCCAATGGGTAAGCTAGAATGCAAATGTAGTGTGCGCTTTGGTATTTGCATACCTATTGCATGTGTACGTGTTTGTACGAGTGCTGGTGCTTTAGTTTACACACAAGCATGATTTTGCTCCGTGCATACCAGTGGGGTACACATGAAACCTGCCATTTTTTGGTTGAGTCCTTTCAATCTACAAGTAAATACCTTTCTATCCTGTTTACGTCACCTTTCCATTCTGGCATGATCTGCAACTTCCACGCCTACTCACTGACTTTCTCATCAGCCAAGGCAAAGTGTACACGCACAAAGCTTCTACGACCAAGGCAATGAACACACATGACACGTTTACGTTATGCAACTCGCACACGCACCACCCACCTTCTCTGCAGCCAAGGCAAAGAGCGCGCGCACAAGCTTCTCGCCCTCGCCCACCCACTTGCTGGTGAGGGAAGAAGCAGAAATGGAGAAGAAGCAGGCCCCTGACTCAGAGGCTAGTGCCTGCGCAGCACCGTGCAGCACAAACTGCCTGTCTATTTACAGCAAGCATGAGCCATAGATGAAGCAGGCATGTGTGCGTGCCCCCACCACCAGTCTTGTGCACGAGTATCTCAGTTTGTGGGAGCCATCAATGCCAGAAGGAGTTTTTTTTCAAACATTAGCCTCTGGAGGCCCTGGCTGTGGCTCATCACTCCCTCCCTTGTCCTGTGTGCATAATGCTTGCTGCTGCGTTTACACTGCTCTCTTAGAGAGAAGTCTCTGCCTGCGTTCCTCTACTACCGCTTTTCACTGAGCTGTGGGCAGTTTTATTTATGGCCACAATGCAAGGAAAGCACATGCGTGTGTTTGAACGTGCGTGCTTGGTGACGTGTAAGTGAGTGGGAGACACTAGTGAAGTATTTTCGCCCCGTGCACATCTTGACTATGCCCAGAAGGACCACAGGGACCAGAGGGACGGTTCAGGGTAGTGCTATGGCACAGCAGCTGGAGCATGCAAGCACAGCATAGGATAGCCAATTTTGTTTTCACGCACTCTGCCCATTGGCAACAGCGTCTGGCCGCCGAGCGGCGGGCTGTGCAAGAGAGAGCTGCAGTTTTCCACACACCTTGCCCAAGAGTGCCTTGCCATTGCTCAGTGGGCCGCACAGCAGGACGCCGCAGAATTTCAATCCCACGCACCTTGCCCAAGAGTGTTTTGCCGTTGCCTGGCGGGCCATACAGCAGGATGCCGCGGCACGGCGACCGCAGCGGGCCACTGAACAGGTCTGGCCGCAAGTTTGGCAGGACCACTGCCTCATGTAGCGCACGCTTGGCGAGCTGCAGGCCTGCATGGTGGGTGCATGGAGCGACACGGCTGCCCTTGGGCGATGGGCTCAGGGAGCGGGAGCTGGGCAGCAGGGCTGAGTGGAGGGTGTGAGTGCTGAGCCTTGGGGTCTCGGGTTTGGTTAGGCAAGGCCAGTGTTGCATGCAGTGCCACACACGTGAGGGCTCAGACTCAGAGCTCCATACAGTGCACGGCGCCAACAGAGTAGCCTTCTCACACCAACCCTTGTCCCTGGTCTACTCACACCAACCCTTCTCCCTGGCCTACACACACCGACCTTTTCCCTGGTCTCCCACTTTAGCTGCCAGCTGCTCCACTCTTGCCTTTCCCCTAGTACTACTCTCACTGGCCTTCGCACCCCACACCCTGCAGTGCAGCCTTACCTGCGATGCTGCCCCACGACACGCCTGGCGACATGTCTAGAATCTCCTGGCTGACGACGTCTCTGAACTTTTGGTCTTCTTTACTCGCAGCGCTGGCAGCTTTTGCTCTGCCGGCTCTGAGCACGCGACACAGACGCAAGGGGAACAAAGCATGTCTGGTCCCCTGCAGGTGCATGGTCCTCTGAGCTGCGCTGGCAGCCCTATCGCCCCGCTGGCGCTACACACTGAACGTAGGGGGTGCATCGGTCGCCTGTGCTGAGCTGCGCTGGCAGCCCCTGCTCCAGTGGCGATACTCAGCCATGATACAGCAACCACATGCATAGCCGCGGCCCAGTTGCAACAGGGCCATGGCCCTCGCTCTCATGCAGCCACGGCCGCAGCTCAAGATCTGTGCACGCAGGGCGCCAGCAGCAGGTGCGAGAAGAGGTCCACATGCCTGGCTCAAATGTCCCGCACAGCTACTGCTGAAGCCTGGGCGATCCTAGCTAGGCAGTGTGTGATCTGGGGAATCCCCAGAGTGTGCTGAGGGGAGCGGGTGTGTTTCAATGAGGAGCCCATAACAGGGTGCCCAACAACAGCCCATCCACAAACGTTCAGGGCAAAACCAGTGCGCGCACACCCTGTGCAAGCACTGTCAGGGCTCACCTGTGTCTTGGCTCCAGTTGCTGCAGCTGCTTCTGGGGCTGGACCCGCGCATTCTGGACCACCCCTGCAGCACAAGACGCCAAATGTAGAGCAGCTCCAGCTGCCAGCCATGCATTTGGTCAAACAACAAGGTCCACTCATGCAGCCAACATAGCTAATCCAAAAGCCTGCTCATGCCGCCTGCAGACCCTATTCAAAGACAGCCCGTGCATGCTGCCAGCAACCTGAATGTAGGAAGAGTGAGCTCAGCACAACACAGCAGAATGAGTGCAAAGACATTATGGACATTCTTGTATAAAAGCAAAAACACATGTATCACGCATAATAAGAAGACGCGCTTGCGCATGCGCACACATGTACACACGCACACGCGCGCGCGTGCACACACACACACACACACACACACACACACACACACACACACACACACACACA
>LKMJ01004473.1_pt1 | contig 13148 bp, 13 predicted proteins | sample 643391 | NCBI WGS metagenome assembly LKMJ01 (sample SAMN04112250, study PRJNA286221) | soda lake metagenome | biome: soda lake; feature: Kulunda Steppe; material: water; isolation source: sample PL-Br10 brine of Picturesque Lake | place: Russia: Kulunda steppe | collected 2010-07
GCGAGTGGTCCCCCGAGGAGACGTGACCGGGTGGATGGGTTCGACTGCGGAAACATCGCCTCACTTCGTCCGTGGTGAACGCTTTTGAGCCGCGCTTCCGTATGGTCGAAACATGATCGAACGCATCGATAGTACCGCTAGCGCTCGAACCTCCCGGCAGGTGAGCGAATATGAGTGACGAGGAGGCTGAACGGATGCAGGCGACGGCCGACCGACTCGGATTCGAACTCTCCCCGGAACTTCTCGAGCAGTGTCTCGGGATGGCCCACGACCTCGAGACGACGGCGGACGAACTCGATGCCGCCGGGGAAGTCCCCGCGATTTCCGATCCGGACGTGACGCCCAGCGGGGACGACTGTGCCCTGCTTTCGACCTACGCGGAGCCGCGCCGGGAACGCGAAGCCGGACTGCTGGCCGACGAAACCGTCGCGGTCAAGGACAACATCGCCGCGGCCGATCTCGTGATGACCTGTGGGTCCGATCGCGTCGGGGTCCGGCCCGACACCGACGCGGTCGTCCTCGAACGACTGCTCAAGTCGGGGGCGGCGGTCGTCGGCAAGGCCAACATGGACGCCTTCGCGCTCGGCCCGAGCGGCGAGTTCAGCGACTACGGCCCCGTCGTGAACCCGATCGGCGAGAATCGCGTTCCCGGCGGCTCTTCCTCCGGGAGCGGCGTCGCCGTCGCGACCGGTGGCGTCGACATCGCGCTGGGCAGCGACACCGGTGGCTCCGTCCGCATTCCGGCGGCCTGCTGTGGCGTCGTCGGTCACAAACCGACCCACGGCTACGTTCCCCGGCACGGATTCGTCCCGTTCGCACCCTCGCTCGATACGATCGGCCCGCTGGCTCGAGACGTCGAGACGACCGCGCGCGCACTCGCGGCGATCGCCGGGGCCGATCCGCGAGATCCGACCTCGAGTGGACGGCCGCCGACCGACGTCGAATCCGCGCTCGAACCGCCCGAGGCAGTGACTGTCGGGCTCCCGACGGCGTTCTTCGAGATGACGGACGAGCCGGTCGCCGAGGCCGTGCGGGACGCGGCCGAGGCGGCGCCGTTCGAGACGACCGCCGTGGAGGTACCGCTCGGCTCGATCGAGGAGGCGTACTTTTTGATCGGCGGCGCGGAGTTCGTCTGGTATCTCGAGCAGGGCGGGATCACCCGCGGGCAGGGGACGGATTACGGTGCGGCGATCAACGCACTCGTCTCGGCGGCCAAAGCGGCTGACCTCGGCGATCACATCACGGGACGGATCCTCCCGGCGGCTCACCTCGATACCGAAACCGGCGGCGAAACCTACCGCCGCGCGCGGCGCGAGGGGATCGAATTCGAACGCGGAGTCCGGTCGGCGCTCGAGGCGGTCGACGCGCTCGTCCTGCCGACGCTTCGGACGCTACCCCCCGAACGTGGACAGATGGAGACCGCCGAGGACATGTTGACGCTGCTGGGGAATACGGCGCCGTTCAACGTCGCCCGGACGCCGAGTACGTCCGTCCCGGTCGGGGAAGTCGACGGGCTCCCGGTCAGCGCACAGGTCGTCACCCAGCGCTTTCGGGACTTCGAGTCGCTGGCCGTGGCCGCCCTCCTCGAGGAACGTTCGGCGGTCGTCTAGTCGTCGAAAGTCATCATCGCTCGGTGAAGAACCGTGACATCGTGCCGAAAAACGGGATCGGAAGCCGCCGGCTGGCGACGATACCCCCTCTCAGATTTCGCGGACGACGTCGCCGTCGACCTCGATCTCTTCGATCTCGTCGTCGGTGAACGGGACCTCGACTTCGATTTCGACGAGGTACTCCTCGTGGGCCAGTGCATCGGGACTGAGGACGGTGTGACACGGATACGGCTCCTCGAAGGTTTCGTCGTAGACCTGCTTGTAGCCGTCGTGATAGTGTTCGTCGACGTCGACGATGTGCGTCGTCACTTTCGCGACGTCAGCGTAGGTCTTTCCGACGGCATCGAGGAGCGCCCCCACGTTCTCGAAGGCCTTCCGGGCCTGCGTTTCGATGTCCTCGCCGACGATGTTCGAGTCGGCGTCCATCGCGACCTGGCCGGCCATATAGAACGTACCGCCGTCGATTCTTCCGTGGTTGTAGCCGATGCTGCGGGCGTCTTTGAGTTCGGGTGGGTTGATCGCCAGTCGTGTCATACCTCCCCATGAATCCGGAACGGGAAAAAGTCACCCCCGATCGGCGCGCTGTCGTCCCGGCGCTTCGAACCGGGGTCGGTAGTGCGAAACGAAATCCCGGATGGACGCCGTAGCGAGTTCGACTATACGGCCACTTGGACGGAGCGCCTACGACCCGTCCCATTCCGGAGCCGTTTCACGGTTTTCCCGGGAAGTTGACGTACCGATCGAGCTTTTCGTCGGCGTCAGCGAGTACCGACGAGCCGTGATAAACGAGCCCGACGTCGAAGTCGTACTCCACGAGTCGCTCGAGGTTCGCTTCGGCCTCGTTGAGGTTCTGCGAGTAGACGGCCGGCGGGAGATGGAAGTACCCCTCGGGGAGCCCCCGCTGGTCGGCGCCGGAGACCGCATCGCCCATGACGGCGATCCCGGCGTCCTCGTCGATCAGTGCGTGGTTGTCCGGTTCGTGGCCGGGGACGTAAACCGCCTCGAACCGGCCGATCCGATCGCCGCCGCCGTATCGGTGATCCGGGCTGTGTTCGGTCTCGAGCGTCGTCTGCTCTGGCACCCACGTTTCGAGGTCGTAGCGGTCGACGATCGCATCGAAGCCGTCGACGTGATCGCCGTCGCCGTGGGTGATTATCAGTCGCTCCGGTTCGACGCCGATCTCGGCGATGCCGTCGGCCACTCGATCGGCCGTCTCGGCGAACCCGGCGTCGAAAAGCGTCGGCGTTCCGTCGGTGAGAAAGAACACCCGGAATCGCTTGCCGCTCTCTTCTTTTCGGCACGTGATGTCGTAGACGCCGTCTGTGAGTTCGGTCGGCATACGCGCTCTATCGTCGCCCCCGGACAAAAAGATGGGCCGTCGGGGCAGTTCCGGCCTCCCGTGTACCGTCAGGGCAGCTTTGGCCACTCCTCCGGTGGGAACACCTCGAAGGCGTTCAACACACAGGCGAGCATCGCGTAGTAGCCCATCGTCCCCGTGAGTTCGGTGATCCCCGACTCGCCGAAGGCCTCGAGGGCGGCCTCGAAGGTCTCGTCCGAGACGCCGTGGTTCTCGAACAGTTCGCGGCCGTACTCGACGATAACGCGTTCCCGGGCCTGGAGGTCCTCGACCGACAGCGAGTCGGCGACGACGTCGATCGCGTCCTCTCGAACGCCGACCTCTCTCGCGATCGGAGCGTGAGCGGCCCACTCGTAGGCGCAATCGAACGCCCGCGCCGTCGTGAGGATGGCCAGTTCGCGGTCTTCGTCGGAGAGCTTCCCCTCGAACCGGACGTACGCGCCGAGATGCCCGACGCGGCCGGCGAGTTCGGGACTGTTCAAAAGCACCGCGAACGGGCCCGAAATGTGACCGCGGCTCTCCGCGATCGAATCGTAGTGGCGGCGATGCTCCTCGGATACGGTCTCTGGTGTGGTGTGATACTGGATGCGATCCGAGCCAGCCATGGGTGATAGGCGAAACCGAACGTAATCAGGATTATTATCTATATACTGACAATTTGTTTTCACTCATACGTCGTCGTGTACCCGCCGTCCCACAGCAGATCCCCCCCGTTGAGATGTTTGCCGTGCTTCGAGAAGCCGAACACGAAGAGGTTCGCGACTTCGGCGGGCGTCATCATCTCTTTCGTTCGGGCCTGTCCGAGCATCACGTCCTCGATGACTTCCCGTTCGGAAATCCCGCGCTCTTCGGCGGTGTCCTCGATCTGATTCACCATAAGCGGCGTCAGGACGTAGCCGGCGCTGACCGAAAAGCTCCGCAGCGTGCCTTTCCCTTCGGCGGCGATCGACCGGGTGAGCCCGTCGAGCCCGTGTTTGGCGATGATGTAGGCCGGTTTGTTCTGCGTCGCGTAGTGTCCGTGGATCGAGGACATGTTCGCGATCGCGCCGACGCCGTCGTCGGTCGCGCGGATGTGGGGCATCGCCTGTCGAGCCGTCAGAAACGGCGCCCGGAGCATGACATCGAGCAGGAGATCGTATTTCTCGATCGGGAACTCCGGGATCGACGCGATGTGTTGCACCCCGGCGATGTTCGCGACGTACCGGAGCGATCCCAGTTCGGCGGCCCCGTCGATCACCGCCTCGACGTCCGCGTCGTCGGTGAGGTCGGTTTGGACCGGTCGAACCTCCCCCGGGGCGTGTAGGTCCTCTGCGAGAGCGATCGTTTCCTCGAGTCCGCCCTCGTCGAGATCCGCACCGACGACGGTCAGCCCGTTCGCCGCGAGGGCGACGGCGGTCGCCTGACCGATCCCCGAGGCGGCGCCCGTGACCACGGCGACGGTCCCGGGATCGAAGCGTGGGTCTTCGAGGACGAGGAGATCGTCAGCTGTCAGTTTCGGCTCGTCGAGTTCGAACGGTTCGGTGGACATAAGACTGCCTGAACGAACGAGTGCCGGGGATAAAACGGTACACCAGCGTTCGAGCCGGATGGATTCGGTTACCCGGCCGTGTTCGGCGTTCGAATCTCGGATGGATGGGCGCGGTTCGGACATGGTCCGTATAACTATTTGTCCTCACCGGCTCGATGTGGGCATGCCCGACGAGGTCAGACTGAACCGCATACGTGAGTGGCTCGAACCGCTTGAGTATCCGCTCTCGAAGGCCGACGCCCGAGAACGGGCCGCAGACATCACGATACGGTACGCCGACGGCGAGGAACCGCTCGCTGACGTGATCGCCCGCTCGAACGCCGATCCCTTCGAGTCGGTCGAGGATCTCGAATCGGAAATATACAGCAACCTCCCGGTGGAGGCCGTCGGCGAACCCGGTCAGTCCGAAGGGGAGGGGTGAGCTGACCGTCGCTTCGAGACGGATCGGACGTGATCGGCTCGCCTTGACCGACAGCTGCCGGTAAGCCTCGCCTGTAGCGTTCCGACGGGCGATCGCCGCCGATAGCTTCGTCTTACCGATCCTCCTCGCCGCGCTCTCCCGGTACATCATACTGTCGGCTGTACTTCGGTGACTCTCACGCCGTGGATTTCGACAGTCGTCGGATAATCCATCTCATACTGTCGGACGTCCCTATTTCAAATTCGGAAGCGCCCAACCGGCTTATATCGGGCGGACGGATTCTTCTGCACGGATGAATTTTCACGACATCACGTCCGACAGTATCAGAAACTGGTTGTTGCAAACGTCAGCGATTCCAGATCGAGGGTCGTTCCGACTCCGACCGGTACGAATAGTTCGGGTAGTTCCGCCTGAAGGACAGATTCGGCCTCGAATCCGGTACAGTGACAGGGAGCAATGAGTTCCAGCGCTGGTTTGTCTGCCAGCCATGCAGCGGTCTCGGTGACTTCTTCTCGATTCTGTGCGACCAGGTGTGTTCCACCGAGTACGACACTGACGTCCTCATCAAGGACGGATTCAGCGTAGGTGATCGTATTCCGCAACCCTGCATGACAACAACCCAAAATGAGCGCGATTCCACGTTCTGTTTCGACCGCCAGCGACTGATCATCGGGGATGTGATCGGTCTGTCGCTCGCCATCAACGGGCGTCACGCCGGAAGGGTTGTCGGGATACTCGCGCGGGATCTCACCGAGTGCCCAGATTCCTGACTCGATTTCGATCGGCTCACGATGTTCAACGATGGTCGCAGCGTCCTCGATCTTTTCACGTACGAACGGCAGACCAATATGTACGTCCTTTCGGTATCGAGGCTTCCACGCTTCTGGATGGAGATAGATCGTCGGCTCATCTGTCAGGAAGTATTCGAGCCCCCCTGTGTGATCCTCATGTCCGTGACTCAATACGATCGTCTCGAATTGGGGGTCAAGACCGAGTTCGACGGCGTTCTCTCGCGCAACTTTGGTCATGCCGGTATCTAAGAGCACATCGCCAATCGCGGCGGAGAATCCCCACTCGCCGCGCAACCAAGCGAATTCGTTCGAATCTGAAAACGGCCGGGATTCGGCTACTCGATTGTCCGAAAGAATGGTAACGGAGGTCACGACCGATACATAGCATCAAATGGATGATAAAGATGCCGGAGGGGAATATAACGTATCTCATCTTCACCTCTTGTTTATAACCCAGAGCGTCTCGAACTACTTGACCCGTGGCGGTTCACAGCCGGCAGTATTACTTAAGCGTTCTTTGCGAACGCACCCACCGCGCACGTCCGGAAACGGCGTATATCCCTCGCGCGATGAGTACCGACCGTAATGACGAACGCAGCAGTCATCATCCTCGCGGGAACCGACGGCCACGAAAACCTCGGCCGACTCGTGAACGCCCTCGAAACCGCACGGGAGTTCGCCGAGACGGAGGGCGACGAGTTCGAGTTGATATTCGACGGCGCCGGGGTGCAGTGGATCCCGGAACTCGAAGATCCGGACCACGATTACCACGAAGTGTACCGGACGCTTCGCGGAAACGCCGGCGTCTGTGAGTACTGCTCCGGCGCGTTCGGCGTCGAGGACGCGGTCGCCGATGCGGATGTGATGGCGCTCGACGACCACGACGGTCACCCGAGCATTCGCTCGCTGGTCGACGACGGCTACGAGATCATCACGTTCTGACTCTGAGCGCGAACGGGGCGCTCACTCACTCGATCGCGTCCGGTTCGGCGAGATCGAACGCGGCGTTCGCCAGCGTGTTCGCGGCCGCATAGCAGTCCTCCCAGCTGGTGTATTCGTCTTCGTTGTGGCTTTTGCCGTCCTCGCTGACGGCGAAGACCATCCCGGTGTCACAGATCCCGGTCATGTGAGTCGCGTCGTGGCCGGCGCCGCTGAAGAGCCGCATGCCGTCGTACTCGAGCGCTTCGGCGGCCGATTCGATCGCCTCGACACACCGATCGGCGAACTCGACGCTGGGTGCGCGCATCCGTTCTTCGTACTCCCAGTCGATCCCCTCGCGTTCGGCCGCGGCCGCCGCTTCGGCGAGGACGCGCTCGAAGGCCTCCTCGACGATCCCGTCGTCGGGATCCCGGACGTCCCAGGTGAACGTGACCTCCTCGGGGATGACGTTTATCGAGTTGGGCTTCGCGTCGATGGAGCCGGTCGTCCCGACGGTTCGCTCGCCCAGCGTCGAGGGGAGCGTTCGGATCCGGCCGATGACGTCCGTCGCCGCGACGAGCGCGTCGGATCGGGAGTACATCGGCGTCGGCCCCGAGTGGTCGGCCTCCCCGTGGAAGGTAATCTCCCCCCAGGTAAATCCGACGATCCCGGTCACGATGCCGACGTCCTTCCCCGCCCGTTCGAGGTACGGCCCCTGTTCGACGTGCAACTCAAGGTAGGCGGTGTACTCCGTCTGCGGTTCGGCCGGGTGATCGCCCTTATAGCCGATCCGTTCGAGTTCGGCCTCGACCGTCTCGCCGTCGGCGTCGGTCTTCGCGTATTCCTCTTCGAGGTCGTGTGCGCCCGCCCAGACGCCGCTTCCCTGCATCGCCGGCTGGAACCGCGAGCCCTCCTCGTTGGTCCAGTTGACGATCTCTACGGGACGTGTCGTCTCGATATTCTCGTCCTCGAGCGCCCTGACGAACTCGAGGGCGCCGACGACGCCGAGCGCGCCGTCGTAGATCCCGCCGTAGGGCTGTGAATCGAGATGCGACCCGACGAGCAGGGGCGCGGCGTCCGGATCGGTCCCCTCCCGTCGGCCGAACATGTTGCCGAACTCGTCGACCCGAACCGTCAGATCGGCCGCCTCGAGTTGTGTTTTGAACCAATCTCGGATCTCTCTGTCCGCATCCGAAAGCGCGAGTCGGTGGAGCCCGCCGCCCTCGGTGCCGCCGATCTCGGCCTGTTCTCGCATCGTCTCGACGAACCGGTCGCGATCGAGTTGCAGACGCATGGCTGTATGCTCGGCGGTCGCCGGTAAAATACTATCCCGGGTGTCGGGTTCGGGTTTGAGTCGGATTCGCTCGTATGGCCGTTCGGTAGCGTGACCGTCTAGAGTTCGACGCGTCCGATACCGTCCTCGAACGCTACCGACGTGCCGAACGGCTCCGAGAGCTCGTCGACGTACTCGATGATGTCGCGGGCTTTCTCGCCGGTCGCCTGCGTCGGGACGCCCTTGTAAACCGTCGGGGAGTCACGGAGGTATCCTGGGTGGAGTTCGACGCTCGAAAGCGACAGGTCGTCGTCGAACTCACAGACGGGCACGAGGTTGCCGACCACTCGCCCGGAGAAGTATCCGCCCGGCGGGTTCTCGGCTTTGCCGCCGTAATCGGAGTCCGAATCGTCGTCCTCGCCGAACATGCTCGAGACGCCGCGAGCGGCGAATCCCTCGCCGGGCATCCCCTCGGCCGGGTGTCTGTCGGGGCCGGCCCCGTATCGATCGTAGAACCGCGCGGGCAACCGCTCGACCGTATCGCTCATCATGAAGAAGTCTCCGGGATCGTAGAAGATGATCGACCCCTCGTGTATCTCGATGCCGCGGAGCGGCGCGTGGCTGCCCTGACAGACCACGACGTCCGCGCCCGCCTCGACGCAGTCGCGTGCAAAGGGCGGCAAAAACGGCGCGGGATCGCTCATGTCGCCTTCGGTGTCCCACTCGTGGGTGTGAACGTGTGCGATCGTGAGATCCGCCTGTCGGTCCGATTCGGCGACCGCCCGGAGGTTGCCCTCGCGGTCGGCCTCGTCCGTGACCCGGATCATGTCGTCGACGCCGTCGTCCTCGACGAACCGGTAGATCGTGTTGTGAATCCCCGGGGGGTTGAGGAGCCACTCGCCGTCTCCGCCGGGGGTGATCCACAGCCCGGCCGCTTTCGCCAGATCCTTGATCGTCTCGATGTACTCGGGGCTCGCGGCGTAGTAGGTATCGAGCGTTTCCCACGTCGATTCCAGGGCGCCGTAGGCGTAATCCAGCGCGTGATTCGAGGCGTGTGAGACCATATTGAAGCCGGCCCACTCCAGCTCCTCGACGATCTCCGGTTCGGATCGCATCCACGTCCCGCCCGCCTCGGCCGCGGGATACACCTCGGGATCGTCGAAGTCGTGAAACAGCGTCTCAAGATGCGTGAAGCCGACGTCGGCCGCCTGAAACCGCTCCATCAGGTATCTGAACCCGGGGTCATCACACGTCGAGATCCGCCGGTTGATGATCGCGTCTCCGGATAGTGCAATCGAAACTCCCATACTCGAGAGGGTCGTCGCAGGCGGTTAAAAAAGTATGTACGTCAGTCGATTCGGATGCACATCCGGCCGGTTCAACCGCTGGCCAGATCGCCGAAGCAGAGCCGGTGACCGCTCCGTCCGTCCGGCGTCATCTTGATACTGTTCCGTAGCGAATATCCTCGTGGGAGTCACACATGAAACGGAACGTTGGCGGCTATGACAGGATAGGGCGGTTCGTGATCGGCGCACTGCTCGTACTCGCGGGAATTGCCGGGTTTGTGGGACTCTTTTCGGTCGCGGTCGGGCCCGTCCCGCAGGCGCTCGGTGCATTGATCCTCCTCGCGATCGGCGCGGTTCTGCTGGCGACGGGCTACACACAGAAGTGTATGCTGAACAGCCTGCTGGGGATCGACACCTGCCCGGCGACGAGCGAGTGAGAGCGGCCGCTTTCCTGTGAGCACCGAGCGCGTGTTGACACGCTACTCTGGATAGTTCCGCGGTATCGCGTTTTTCGTCGTCTCACCGGCCGGAACCAGCCGGCCGTAGCCCTCCTCGACCTGAACGGCCTCGTCCGCGTAGGTCACGGTCCCGCGGACGACGGTCATCGTCGGCTTGCCGACGAACCGCTCGCCGTTGAACGGCGTCGTCTTGCTCTTCGAGTGGAGGTCTTCCTTTCTGCCCACCCACTCGACCTCGGGGTCGACGATCGTGAAGTCGGCGTCGGTGCCGACCCGTAGCGAGCCTTTCTGTGGGTATAGCCCCCAGATCTTCGCCGGACGGGTACTGTGCATGTAGGCCCACTGTTCGAGCGGCAACCGGCCCTCGGAGACGAACGTCGACATCACGGGGACTTCCGATTCGAGGCCGACGAACCCGGCCGCGCTCTCCCAGGTGCTGCCGAAGGGGTCGTCGACGCCCTTCTCCTCGTCGGTGTGGGGTGCGTGATCGGTCGCGATACAGTCGATCGCGCCGCCGTCGATCCCGACCTCCCAGAGCCGTTCGCGCTCTTCGGCGTTGCGAATCGGCGGCTGGATGCGCGCGACGTTGCCCTTCTCGTTCAGTACCTCCTCGGTGAACCACAGATAGTGCGGGCAGGTCTCGGCGGTGACGTTGACGCCGTCGTCTTTCCCGCGGGCGACGAGTTCGGCGGCCGTCCCCGAGGTGAGATGAAACATGTGTACCGGACAGTCGGCGTGATCCGCGAGGAGGATGATCCGGGAGACGGCCTCCGCCTCGGCGACGACCGGCCGCGAGTGAGCGTGATCGATCGGGTCGTTTCGACCTTCGGCTTGGAACCGCGTCTCGAAATGTGTGAGGATGTCGTCGTTCTCCTCGTGAAAGCCGATGCGTTTGTCGATCTCGGCCGCCTGCTGCATCGCCTCGTACACCTTGCCGTCGTCCGGCGGCGCGATGTTACCGACCGTCGTCCCGAGAAAGACCTTGAAGCCGGCGGCGCCGGCGTCGGCGAGTTCTTCCACCCGATCGTAGTTCTCCGACGTCAACACCGCATACGACTGGAAGTCGACGTGGGCGTCCTCGTCGGCGATCTCATAGACCCGCTCGAGCGTCTCCGTCGAGTCGATTATCGGATCGGTGTTGGGCATCGCGATGAGCGTGGTGACGCCGCCCGCGGCCGCCGCCGCCGTCGCGCTCGCCCAGTCCTCTTTGTACTCTTGGCCCGGCGAGCGGACGTGGACGTGACAGTCGATGACGCCGGGAAGGAGATACTGCCCGTCCAGATCGACGACTCGGTCGGCGGCACCGAGTTCCGAAGGAGCAGCGACCGCCGCTATCTCGCCGTCTTTTACGCCGATAGAGACGTTCGATAGGACGCCGTCGGGCGTCACGACGCGCCCGTTCTCGAACTTGCTGTCGAAGGCCATTGTCGACACATCAGAGCCGACAGTGATGTATATTTGGCTATCGTCTTTCGCCGCGAGCGAAGCTTTTTGTGCGTGAATAGAGAGCACGGACCATGAGCGAGAAACGACTCGAGGAGGCCTTCGAGACGGCACCGACGAACTGGGGGACGTGGGGTCAGGATGACGAACTCGGCGCGGTGAATTACCTGACGGGCGCCGAGGTCCTTCGGGCGGCAGCGGCGATCGAACACGGCAAGACGTTCACGCTGGGCGTGCCGATCGGACATCCGGACGGCGACCCGAAGACGCCCTCTCGCCCGGAGAACCAACACTACATGCGCCGCGATCGGGGCCACTACGAGGCCGGCAAACTCCCGGCAGACGGCCGGCAAGGGGCCGAAGACGTCCTCCTGTTCGCGGTCCACGGGACGACCCACGTCGACGCGCTCGGCCACTCGTGGTACGGCGATGAGATGTACAACGGCTTCGACCCGGAGACGACGAAGGGCGGGCTCGATCGCTGTAGCGTCGAGCCGATCGCCGATCACGGCGTGGTCGGTCGCGGCGTCCTGTTGGACATCGCCCGTCACCGCGACGTCGAGCATCTGGAGTACGACGCGACGATCTCGCTTTCGGAGCTGCGGGCGTGCGCCGACGAACAGGGACTCGAGCTCGAAAAACGCGATATCCCGCTGATCCGGACCGGCTGGCTGGAACGCTACTACGCGGGCGAGCGCGAGCCGATCGAGGCGTTCGACGAACCGGGGATCACCTACACGGAGGAACTCGCCGGGTGGTTCCACGAGATGGAGATCCCCGCCTTCGCGACCGACACGCTCGCGAACGAGCGGACCTACCCCGAAAGCGGTATCCGGCTGCCGTTGCACGCGACGTTCATCCGCGATCAGGGGATCCTCTTCACCGAGATCGCGCTCCTGGACGAACTGGCCGAAGATTGCGCCGAGGACGGCAAGTACGATTTCATGTACGTCTGCTCGCCGCTTTCGATCGTCGGCGGCACGGGATCGCCGGTCAACCCGATCGCGATCAAATAGCGTCGTCGGAGAGCGAGTTTCTCCGCGACGGACCGACCCCGGCGAACGGGGGGCTCGAACCGTACCTCGATCCCGTCGATGCCAACCATCTCGGCACCAGGAGTACCGACGGTTCCCGGTCGAGGTGTTCGGGGAGGACACGATCGGCTTCTGGTGGGGTTGGATGCCCGGCGAGACGGCCTACTGCTGGATCTTCTCCGATCAGACGCCCATCGCCCGCGTCGGGTTTACCCGACCACTGTCGCCGGATCTCGACACACTTCCGGATCCCGGTCGGTACCACTTGCTCGAGCTGACTGACGACTCGATCCCCCGGGGTAACGAATACATCCGCCGGTTCCTGATACTGCCGGCTGTACCTACAGCAACCAGTAGCGGACAGCATCCCGTGGTCCACCCCGGCTATTGTCGAATATCTCGAGGAACTATTCACGGACGTACAGCCGGCAGTATGAGCGCTCGCTTCGACGACGCACACGACGTCGCGCGGTGTGATAGAGAGACGAGCGCATACCCCCCGCCTTCCCGTGAGTGACGAGTGTTCCGACGTGTCGGAACCGAGGAGCGAACAGGCGGGGGTCAAGCGGACACTCAGAACACACAAATCGCAGTACTATGGCCGGACTGGATGACCGACCGAAGGTTCTTATGGAGGCCCACCATATCAAAAAATGCTACGGAATCGGTGAGACGCCGGCCCCCAACAGACAAGGGGCAGTGCCGAACGCGGTCTGTTCGTCACACGGCAATGACATCGATTCCGATGGGGCCTGCGTGACCGGGCCACAGCCCTATAGTGAGAGAGAAAACGAGAGTTTCGCCGGTATGCTGCCGGTTCCCTCTGAGTGCGGGTTGAAACCGCAACGATCTGCTTCGACAGGTCGGTCATCCGGTGGCCGGATGCCACGGCCTGAAGGCCGTGGAGGAGGTCACCAACATGGAATGCCCCCCTCTTCCCTGTTCCGCCCCTGGGTGTTGTGGCGAGTGATCGGGCCGTAGTGGAACGCACGATAGTGACGGATCGCCTACTCGGGCGCTGAGCGGTTA
>LKMJ01004474.1_pt1 | contig 13147 bp, 12 predicted proteins | sample 643391 | NCBI WGS metagenome assembly LKMJ01 (sample SAMN04112250, study PRJNA286221) | soda lake metagenome | biome: soda lake; feature: Kulunda Steppe; material: water; isolation source: sample PL-Br10 brine of Picturesque Lake | place: Russia: Kulunda steppe | collected 2010-07
CTGAATTCCGAGGGGAAAAGGGCAAGGACAACCTGAAGACCTGGCTGAGCAAAGCTAAGGTATGGTTTGCCAAGACTGACATCACATGCAGACAAGCTGTGGCTGAACGTGACCTGGTGCACTTGTTTTGCCTGCAAGTGTTCCCAGAGGATAGCCCGGCTCAACACTGGTATGAAGCCAATCAGTCTGCTCTGCTCACGAGCGAACCAGGAACTTCCATCAACGACAATCTGCTCATGCAAGTGAAGAAACATTTTGCGCATATTGAGACCGATCCCGACCAGGAGCTGCAAGATCTGGCACTGCATGCAGGCAACGATCTAAGCACCTTTGCACATAAATTCGTGAAAGTGCACAATGCTTCCACCATGCCTGATGGTCGTGCGGCCATGCTTCTAATCCAAAAGGTCAAGCACCTGCCCGAGCTGCACCAGAACTTGATGCAGGCGTGGATGAATGACAAGGAAACACCAGTGCGGACCCTGGCGGACAAACTCCACCGCCACCAGGATTACGTGGGGAGTTTGTGGTCGCGACCGCGCGGGCTCAGGGTGTAATTGCCCCATGTGGGTCGACGCGTTGGAGGATGCCGGGAAGGGAAGTGGAAAGAGGAAAAAAAACTGTGCGGACGTGCGCGCGTGTGTACAAAGTGGTATTCAGAGCAAAACAGGTGCGTGGACTGGCCGCGGACAGCGACAGCGTGCACAAGCAGACAACAGGTTGCCCGCGATGAGACTGCGGAGTCCTTCGAAGGAGGGAATTCCCTGCACGTTCCTCCTCCCTACTCAGCCTGCGTACAGGCAAGGTCAGCTGTAAGGATACAAAGCGCTGCTTGCAGCGGCTTCCCTCATGGACCCACACTGGAAATGGACTGGGGTTGGCCAATGGACTGGGGATTGGATGGCGCTGCCACGCCTGTTGCCCCCCAAGGGCTAGAGGTGTTTACCCCCTTGAGCACATCTTCCAGTGGCGTTCTACGACGGGTATTACTGCGAGTTCGTCAATAACATGCTCTGAATACAGCTATCACTGTATTGCAATCAGGTGAAATACCCAGCCAACCAACTCAACCAACCCCCCTGGTCTCAATGCAGCACAAATCTGACGCAGCACTAATCTGGCATGACATGGACAAGCATTCAGTCTTGAGTACGTAGGTGTGTATGCATAGGTTGACCAGCTGCCAAAACGCTGGCACATACACACTTTTTTTTTCCATGCACACTTACGTTGAAGAACGCAACATATGCATACACACTTTTTTTTCCATACACACTTACGTTGAAGAACGCAACATATGCATACACACTTTTTTTTTCATACACACTTATGTTGAAGAACGCAACGTTGAAGAAGTTTGAAGTGAGACCTAGACCTGCTGTTTTGTTTTAAAACCCCCCTGGCAAGGGCCCCCCCGGGGTTGTCTTCATGGCTGCCTAGTGATTTTTTAAATGTATGATCAGGTTGCAGGCCTGTTTGGCTTCAGCTAAGCCGCCCTCGTTGTTCAGCAGGTACAGCTATGTCACCCTTACCATACCTTCATCGTCACGCCAGATTAGTGTTGTTACGGTAATGTCAGGAGCCTGATTTGTTTGCAGCAGTCTCTCAGCGTGCCAACCTTCCCTTCATGGCTGCCAAACAAGTGCCTGCAGATCTTTGACCTTTTATTGCTCATGAGCTCTATTTGTCAACCTCTTGTCTATTTTCTGGTTAGGTCTACGTATCGCCAACTCTTTCTTGTCGATAATTGTGCTTTTCTGTTCCTCAAACATTACCTTGCCTTCAAGGCATCTGTGCGTTTCTTTTTGGTCTAGGTTGCAGGTCTGGTGGCTTCAGCTAAGCTACCCTTGTTTGACAGGTACAGCTACCCATACCTTGTATGTTTGCCAGGCTGATCCAGTTACAGGTTAACGACAAAAACAAAGAGCTAGGCTAAACTTAGCTGTAGTGCAGTGCTTAGCTGTAGTGCAGTTAGCTGCAGTGAGACCAAAAGCATAGTGCACCTGAAGTGCTTGGTTTGCATTTGACACTGGAGGCAAATTCACTTGACAAAGAATTGCGCAAAGGCTTGAAGACTTTAACATCTAATAGGAGGTCAAATACACTTGGCATTGCCAACTAATGGGTGCAATAGCTCAAGTCTTCAACGCGCGGTTCATGCTCAATTTGAAACAACGTTTTATTTGAAGCTCTGGTATTGGCTACTGAAGTGCTTGCAAATGCACTCAGCAAGAACATACCATTTTTTATCGTCTCTTGACTGTTTGTCAGGATGGTAATGCACCAAAGCCTGCTTAAGGCAAGTCTTGGCGCTTGATCTGTCTGGCACCTGGCACACACATGCATGTTTGACTCTCAGTCATTACAGTCATTTAGCAGTCATTAAGATGCTAGGCTATTGAAAAATATCAAAATCCCACAGAGGAGGGACCAACCCAAAATCAGGTGTCTTTTGCATGCCCCAAGAGCATGTTCCCGCTTCTTGGCACTTCTGAAGCTCAGGACTGAATTTTTTAGCTGTTAAGCTTAAAGGTGGGGTGCGCCGCAAGCGACGCTGGAAAAGTTGCCGAAGCTGTTTGGGTGTACACACAAGAAGTGAGGGGCTCCAGAATTCTGTTCCATTCTGGTGCGCTCATCAAATGGCTTTTCTGTTCCACAGCCATTCAATGAGCGCACCAAATATGGCTGATGGTGTGTGTGTGCTTGTATCAGTTGCAAGCGGACTGAAGCTGCTGCCCAATGTTCTGCAGCAGCTGGAGGCAATGCGATGCACTACTGCTACAAACCAGCCTATGTTGAGTGCTAGTGGATTGCTTTGAAACCCAATTCCTTGTATCAATGATGCAAATGTACTGTATGACAAATGCCTCCCCATGAATCATTCTATTCCCCATGGAGAATTTTATTCAAAAAGAGTAGTGAGCATGGTAGGCCCAAATGTGTGTGCTCTAGCTTAAGGCAGGGGCCCCACACCCGCCATGGCCAGGGTCGTCCAAATCATACAAATATTTTTAGATGGACAAGTTTTCCTGTAAGAACATGATTTAAATAGATGAAACAGCATGCCAGGACTTATGCTCCGTGATCCCCCTCTTACAATCTCAGCAGAAGTGTAAGCCAACAGCACAACTGCAAAAAATAATAATTTCAGGCATTTTACTTTACCTGAGAAAGCCTATGCTCTGGGCGTCTCGGTGGATAATTACTATAGACCAGATTCAAAAGCTCGACAGGCCCTTTGAGGTCGGCCTCCTTGAGCTTCTTCAGATCTTCTGCAAGCTCCTACAGAGCCAGTGCATAAACAAGGCTCGGAAGATGCAAATCAAATGCTCGTACACGCACATGTACACAGCCACACACATGCAGGCATTTGTAAAGGCCTGGCAGAAAGCTTAAGTAGATTAAAAATCTGGAGTACTGAGGTGATTAACAAACTCACCTCCAGGAATGGTTCACGTGCAGCTTGTTTTTCAGCCTCCTCCTTGCGTAGTTGCTCAGATTGAATACTCCTCACTATATCAGCAGCATCCTAGAAAAACAGAATTTCAATATAAGTTCCATCACAATCCACATGTGGTCATAGCGTGTTGATTATTCAAACGATAAACGCGTACTTCCTCTAGAATGTGATTGCCCATCTTGGCCTCATCAAAAATTTCTGCTAGAGGTTCGAGGCTTCTCAATTTTCATCAAAAAATACAATAAGGGCCTCGCGAAGTCTGTCCGCGAAGTTGGGGCACCTCCCAAAATTCTTAAAATTTTATTACATAAAATAGGGCTGGTCCTGAGGGTGGCCAATTCACATTGGCTAGGTATGGCTTGTTCACGCGCCACACCCGCGAGGATGGGCCCCGCAAGGGTGTTAACACCAACATTGTCCGTACAAGGTTCAATCCAGAGATAGAAGCATGGGATGAGGAAGAAATAAGCAGGAGGGGAGGAGGAGAGGTGCAGGAGAGGGATGGTTAAATAACCAAACAACTTATAAGGGGAATTCTTCTTCGAAGACATGGGAGGAGGACCCCTGAGATACCATTATATCAGCAACTTGCCTAACAGGCCCGTTTTCCTGAAACTTTTGCTGCTTTTGATGCTGCTGAGTCTTGCAGCAAAACAGTGAAACTTTGCAAATTTGGAAATGTTTCTGAGGCCCTCGCGAAGGCTTATGTTCGCAAAAAAAATTAATAATAAATTATAAATTATTTATCCGACCTCGGGAAATTCCAGTGTCGCGAAAACAAGGTGTCAGTACGGTATCTGCTGCTATTTGTCAGACCTGCCAAGCTAGCTCAGAAGTTATTGCAATCTCACCCCAAGGGAAATTGGGTATCAGGTGCTGTTCAGGAGCAAAAATGGAGTACCTGTAGCCTGCCCAAACATTAGGTGCTACCTAGCCTGCTGCAAGCATCACATCGCTATTTTGATTGCTGTAAATGTACATTTATATCATTTATTTTATCAAGAAACATTTCGATAAGGGAGATGAATGCTGGAGATAATTATGGTGATGGGAGCACACCCATTCCTTCTGAATGGCACATGAGTCAAGCTTTGATGCTCTGAGCCAAACAGGGGCCCAAAGGTCCAATTGGTGGGCCACACAAGCAAAACAAGCTTTTTCGCACCAATGTGTGATCTAAGAGCGAGGATGCTTCTTCTTCAGACCCCTTGGGGGTCAACTGCTGCTGCTCTGGCTGCGCCTGATTTGGAGGCCGCCCCCTCCGCTTTTGCTGTGGCTGCTGTCGCAAAAGCCTCGCTTTGTACAGGCCAGCTTGATGTGCTGCTAGCAGTAGGCTCAGCTCCTCTAGCTTGGGCTTGGTAGAGAGCCCCATTGTCTTTTGTGCTGCTGCCAGCAGCTCCTTTGCTGCTTGGCGCCGCTCCGTGCTGCGCTGCGGCTGCCTCCTCAGCCGATGGATCTCTTGCTGGCTGCTTGCCTCCTTCAATGAAGCTGCTTCCTTGCCCTCCTCCTGCTGTCGCACCACCGGCTTGAGCCGTGCTAGTCACCGCTCAGCGGTATCTTGGATGTCATCAGCGTGCTGCACCGTGCTCATCACCTCTTCCCTGCTAACTTCTTTCGCCTCCAGGGTCTCCTGCTGATCATCTGCCCACAGCCTCCAGCTGCTGCTGCAGCATCTTCATGCGCTGCTGCTCAGCTGCCGACGCCACTGCGTGCTGCTGCAGCTGCTTGTTCAGCAGCGTGCTTGGCTTGCTGCCAAGCAACTGCTGCTGCAGTGCTGTGCCTCCAATTGCTGCCGCTGCAGCACCCTGGCATCAGGCTTGGGGGCTTGCTGCTGCCTGCTGCTGCTTTTGAACTTCCAAGTCTGTAATCGGCTGTTTGGAGCGCGGCTATCGACTTACTGAGCTGCTTGCGTCTCTGGTGGCTCGTGATTCTGACCGGCCGATGCCCTGCTCGCTGGCCCGGGGGCGATGTCATGGACCAGTCCCCAGAAACACCAGCATTTCGCTCCTGCTCAAGTTCCCAACCATAGCTGCTGGTCAGCCAAGCCGAGGGGCAACTTCCTGGAGACCCCAATGGGCAGTGTTTTGGCGGTTTGATTTCCAGCCCCACACCCTGGGCCACCTCCCCAAGCGCAAACTGAGTATGCAGGGTGGTTTAGATGCATCTAAAAGACAACCCCTTGCACTCAGATTTGAGTGACAGCACTTGGGCATGAACCTACTTGGCTGACCTGAATATTAGTCAAAATCATACTATGTTGTATCCGTAATTATGTTCAATTGCGTTGTTTCACCTTCGATTGAATCGACTTGGACACCTCAACTCACCTGCACTGTACTTCTTATTGTGCGGGAAGTAACAGTGCCTTTGGGGAAAAGTGCAGGGCGCATGCGGCAGAATGCCATAGATATATTCGAAGGGCAATCTTTTGGCAAAGCCCCCCATCAAGGGGGCATAGCCCCCAGCATTGGTGTCTTCCGCCAAAGTTCATACCACGCTGCCCAGCCCACCCTCAGGCCCCCCTGCCCTGCAACTTGGGCTACTCCCCTAAACAAACTGTCAAGGAGGCCATGCAGAGTAAGTTGGGTGGGGGGACAGCGGTTGAGGCTGGCCAGGAAAACGAAAATTGGGGGCGTGTACTGGCCAGGCCCATCCTGTTAATTACATGAGCTGAATCCTGGTCTAAGCTCCAAAACAAAACCTTTCCCGGGGCAAAACATTTTGGGGACCTGGGATGCAGTGGGTAAAGTTAAAGAGCAACAAATAACGTTTGGCAGTTGCAAGAAGCTGTCCCGACCTCCCCACTTAGGCCCCCAGCCCAGGTCCTGCTGATGCAGCCTTCATCAGCAAACTTTGCTGTGTGCATTTGCTGCATTTGCAGTGTCAGGGGCCCGGGGGGTGGTCCGGCTGGCAATTTCGCACTGCGCCGGAAGGTTGCAGCTATCATGCCGCTGAGTTGTCGGGTTTTGATAATTTCAATTTTGCCATACTCAGCAAATTAATTCCAGTGATGCAGATGGGGTTGTGGAGGCTGCAAAGAAAATGCTGTATTGACATAGTCGTGCCACCGCTTGTGCTCCTTGTGGGTGAGTGCAGTAGTGTCACTATGATACGCAGCTTTTGGATGAATGCTGGTTGCTGGTGTTGTTGTGTGCCAATGCAATGCAGTTTCGCAAGTTGGCTTGCACAAGGAGTACCTTTCCTGCCCGTAGACCAGCAGACCAGAAGCAGAAGCAGCAGCAGCACTTGAAGGAGGAGGGAGGGCGCAATTCACAAGCCTCAACAAAGGGTGCTTGTGAGCATTAGTGCACCACATTGGTGCTACACAGTACCTGGGCAGCAGTGTTGGTACACTTGCAACTGATACGAGCACATGCAAAGCATCAGCCATGCTTGGTGCACTCATCAAATGGCTGTGGTACAGAATTCTGGAGCCCCTCACTACTTGTGTGTACACCCAAACAGCTTCGCCAACTTTTCCAGCGTTGCTTGCAACGCACCCCACTTGTCCGCGATTTCAGATATTTTCAGTCACTGAGTCAGTCCTCTAGGCCCTCCAGCTCCAATTTTCCCAATATTACCCCCAAAAGTAGATGTCCCTTGAATACTCATTAGTTTTTGGCAGAATTCCCTGCCCCCATATTCGGCCATTGAGCAAAGATAAGTTTTCCAGTCTCCTAATTGGTGGTTGGTAGGCCTTGCTCAAGACTAATGCTAAGTTTAGTCAACAATGTGATCAGGTAGGGATTTCGGGTCAGTTGTTGGCGCTGTAGACTGCATTCCGGCACAGAAGGCATGGCCAGATACAACTTGGCAAATTTATCACCCAGTACATCCACATACTTTAGGTACCATGTGGTGGTACCATATTGCAAATTTGCCTCCCAGGCAAGTCACAAGCGTATTGGGACCAGCCTGAGCTACAAACTATTGCAAACTAAGGTTTATGCAAACTTGAAAGTTATGAATTTTGTAGGACTGTCGATCCCCCTTGTATGTGACATAGTATCATGCATCGTATAGGGCTTCAATACCACAGCCTTTTGATGAGCGCACTAAGCAGGGTGATGCAGTACACGTGCTAGTGTCCATCATTAGTTGACTGGCGCTGCCCAAGCCTAGCAGCTCTGCACCACCTCTGGTACTTTTGACAGGTCAAACCAGCCATGTTGAGCACTTGTGATTGCACACCCCCTCCTTTCCCTAACTGCTGCTGCTGCTGGTCTACTAACAGGGCAGGTGTTCCTGTGCAAGTCCACCCGCAATACCACGTACACCGCATTGGCACACACCCCCCGCAAAGTTCATTCATCTGGAAGCCGTGTGTCATCACGACGCTCCTTCACCCACGCACAAGGTGCACGCATGGAGCCACGAGCGCGAGTGCAACACTTTCTTCTTTGCAACCTCCCTTACCCTGTCCACATCATTGACATGAAATTACTGGTCCAGAAATTATCAAAATCCGTCAACCCAGAGGCAAGACAGCTGCAACCTTCCAGCACAGTGCGAAGTTGCCGCCCGGACCACCCCCCAGGCCCCTGACACCGCAGGTACACTCAGCAAAGTTTGCTGATGGAGGCTGTATCTGCAGGACATGGGCCGGGGGCCTGGATGTGAAGATCAGGCCAGATTCCTGCAGCTACAAAATGTTACTTGTTGCTCTCAAACTTTAACCACTGCACCCCAGGCCCCATAAACGTTTTTGCCCCGCTAAGGTTTTGTTTAGCCTAGCCCAAGTATCAGCCCATATAATTAAAAAGGCTGGGCCTAACCAGCACACTCCCGATATTCATTTGCCCACGTCCCGGCCAGCCTCACCCGCTGCCCCCCCCCCACCCAGCTGACACTCCAGGGCTACCTGAATACTTTGCTTAGGCAGGGAGCCCAAGTGTCAGGGCGGGGGGTCCGCTGGGCGGGCCTGGGCAGCGTGGTGTGAACTTTGGCAGAGTAAGACAATGATGGGGGCTACGCCCCCTGAAGGGTGGCATCGCCAAAAATGAATATCAACTGCCAACTCCAAGACTCAGAGCTCCAAGCCAAACTTTGATTATAGCAGGAGCCAAGAGGCGGTCGTCCCCACCACAGGACCCCCCCATTGGCCATTAACTAAAAACGAGTGCTCCAGGCTCTCAAATTGCTCAACATCACGCATATACACTCTGTTTAGCCAACAAAGTGATTGGGCAGTGATTTCAGGATCAGGCGGTGGCGCTGTGGGTTGTGATTCTGCACTTAGGCATGCCAGGATTTAATTTGGCAGCCCAATTTGGTTCAAACCAACCAGCACACCCTCATACTTTCCCGAAATTCCTCAAAAACACTTATAACATATTTTCTAAAGGTAACGGTACCATACAGTGTGCTGAAAATCTGGGTTTGACGGGGACCATTTCGTGTCACTAAAGCACTCCTGGAGCACACACCCCAGGTTTCTCGCCCACAGCTCAAGTTTGCAGCCACCATCGCTTACCAAATTTGCCAGCGTGATGGGCCCAACATCAGCAACACATGTGTTATAAAAGTTTCAGACCTCATGGGGCAGGCGATGTACCCCACTCCACCTCGCAACTTTCAACGGAGATCAACGGCCTCCTCTAAAACCCGGAGCCACATATCAAAAGTTTACGTGTTGAGCCCAAGAAGCGAAGTCATTCTGTCTAGAAAAATGGCCCAGATGGTGCGGTGAGTGTTGAGTCCTTCAAACTGTCCCGTGTGACAAACTCATGATCGGACCTCTCTGCACCCACTGAACCAATTTTAAATTGTTTTGCATGAGCGTGTCAGCATAATCAAGTGCAGCCCAATCTGCAAAAAATTTCCCGAAGCGGTGGAGGCGTGCCTGGCATTGCAAGGTTGATGGCAACTTTTGCCTGGCAAAGGGGGGCCTAATGCTAGTCGTCCTTTTTTAACAGCATAATGGCTTAGCTAACCCTGTGCACATGGCAACATTATGCTTACATCATGCCCACCTTATACCATTTTTCTGCAAAGAGTAGCCGCGGCTTCAAGCCCTCTGCAAGGATGAGCACTTGTTGGCAGTAGTTTCCGGCTTTAGATGGCATCATAAGCACCTGCAAGAATTAAACAATTGGCACGTTCACACAGGAGATGCAAAAAAATAGCATGAAGCCCTAAAGTAGAAGAAGGGCTACCTTAGTGGTATAAGGACTTCCATTTCAGCAACTTAGAGAAGCAAGATGTTGCGCAATAGAGGCACATACCTTGTATAGAAGGACACCGAGACGAGACATGATAATCGCCTCGTTTTCAATGTCTATCTCGCGCGTCTCTTTCAAAGCACTCATGTAAGTATCATAAGCCATCTGATGAAAAGACAAAAATTTGCAGCACAAGCAGGTTATGATTTGGATATCTCAAAGAGCATTTTCATGTATCGCATAACTATCTGGGTGTCTTTCCTCTGCTGCAAATAATTTTTGTTTTGGATCCATAGGGTATTGTTAGCGTATTTGATATGGCATTCTCAGTTTACTGTGAGTGCATCTCACCCAGATAAGGTCCATACTGATGTCTTCATTCTTTTGAAGCGCATCCTTAACCATAGCATCAGCTGTCATGCGCAGCTGCAAAAAATAAACAAATATTCACAGCATGTAAAAGGGGTGAGGGCAGTGTGTCATGCTGTATTCTGGGCCATGGATTGTACACATGTGGTTGGAAGGCGATACTTTAGCCATACCTTCACTGATGAAAAGATGCACTTGTGCATGTCATGATCCCCTTGTAGCACTCTGGCTTCACCCTGCAGCACTTTGGCTTCACTTTGTAGCCCTTCAGCGCCAACCTTTATAGCCAGGCTTTCTGCAAGTGCTGCATACTTTGCGGCATCCTGAATCTGCACATGAAACCAAACGCAAGCATTGGCTATTTACTCAGAGCCTATGCCATGCTTTAAAGAGCAAGTGTTCTCCCTGACACCATTTAAGTATATATTGCTTGAAGATGAACTTGTCCTGCTCAGACACCGCTTGCACTCACTGGCTTCTGAGCTTCATGAAGGTCTTGAATGCATGGAATAATGTCACTTTGACTGGTTGCGTTCTGAAAGGCTGTAATTGACCTTTTGATGAGAGCCTGTAGCATGTACGAAAGCGCACACGTTCAGAGGGGCATTTGAAGGGGTGCTTCACCTTTTGGAAAGCTTGTGCAGAACTGCCAAGCTAACAACAAGCAGGGGCCACTTTTGATTCACTTCAGGCTGGATTAAAGCTGAAATTACCTCTGCATGTAGGCAGCACCATTTTGTGAAAGTCAAAGTAGATGGGTATGAAGCCAAGCCTGGCTCTGGGTAGAGGCGGCTGCTTGTGCGGCACCAAGCACCAAGCACCTGAGGCCGATCCTTGTACAGATTTGGCGCGAGTTGTATTATATCCATAAGCACCTGGTCTGCCTGGCAAGAAGCATGGGTGCATACAAAGTCTCCGATTATGCAGTGCATATTGGCAAGGTAGAGACAGATAATGCACCTTTGCTCGCAGATCAAAAGCTGGCAAACAGACCAGGCAGCAGAGCACTATACATGATTTATCCCTGTGTGAGCACCGTGAAAGACAAGCTGCCAGCTGAAAGTCAGAACAAGCAGAAGAAGACAGAGCATGAAATGATCACCAGAGAAATGCACCGCATAAGCCACTCCTCTGGCTTGCAAGATGCCCCATAGTATGCAGCTTGGTCGAAGTTTTTGGCTGCCTGGGCCTTTGCCATGACAATCTGATCTTCAAGGCCATGACCAACGCTGTCAGCATGCAATTGCGCAAGCCTGCGCAAGTAGACAAGACCTTAGTCTTGCTCATGACATAAGAGGCTTTGTAAGGTGTCCAATTGCAGGGACACGCAGGAAAGACAACTGCTTTGTTCTTGTGCCTCAGTCCAGAGTTCCCAAAGTTCTGGTCTCCTTTAAGCGCAGCAAGCAGGTCAGGCCAATCACCGTTCATGAGCAGCACCCAGATTCTTAGAGGCACTGGCTTTGTCCTCATCACTCTCCGAGAAGGCCAAGGCTTGCTTGTAGCACTGGAGTGCTGTATGAACTCTACTGATCCTGATCACCCTAGCAAACGAAGAATTGCCTGCTGCTTGGAAGGCTTGGTTTCCTTTTTCCCGCTCAAGCCTGCAGCATGGCACGAGGCAGAAGAGACATTATGCAGGAAGTGAGATTAATACTGAATAAAGAGAAATACATCCTATGAATAGTTAACTAAGACATACTACACACATATTTTGGTATGACAAAATACATACCACAGGTGTATATTCTGATAAGTATGAATTCATACCAGACGCAAGGGGCACCACGTGGATCCATGTCCAGACATGTGCCAACCACTGACCTTGTTGGCGTCATATTCAATCACCAATCGCCAGGCTAGGCTAGATTAGCAATCTGCACACACCAACACAGAATAGGATTCTGGTGTGAACATCTATGAGTGAGCTGCACACGATATTTTGCACTGTGCTGTACATAAGGGAGGAGGGGGCGGGCACCATGATGCGCACCAGGCCCATGAATGGGGCATGATTGGCAGCCAATTGCACAAGGCTTTGTTACACAGTGCCTTTGAAGACAGTAATACTCCCTACAGAACTGGCTAGGAGCTGCCTTTGCGCTCTGTGCAACTTGATGCCCGTGTCTAACCTGGAGCGCCAATTGTGATGGGTAGAACTAGAAAAAATTACATATTTTTGAGTGCTAAATCAATTGTATGACGGTCCCCAGCTTGCCCTAACAGGGAAATGGGGGTTCTTCTTCCCCATCCTCTTTCCATTACAGCGTCATTTCATATAACATGCTTACAATTCAATGCCCATTTCTGCTGACCTAGAAAATAGCAGTACCGTTTCGACACTTCCTCTTTGCGAGGGTGGTTCATTGCGAGGAGCCAAAATAATTTCATAAATTTTCTGAGAGTTTTTTGCCTTTGCGAGGCAGGTCGCAGTTAGACCTCCCGGTCAATTGGTTCACCCTTTTCGTGCCAGAAAAGGCGCCTTTTTGGCAGACAAAAATTGAATCCAGGAAACAGTGCCAAATATATTATGTAGGCCTCCCGGCGCACCCCCGTCTGCCAAGCTGCACTGTAACCCCTGTCCTGGAAATGCTTGAACCAGCCCTTGTATGGAGAGAGGGTCTCGAGTGGTTTGCATCTCTGATACTGTCAGTGATAGGGGGGTCGCTTTTTGAGCCAACGTTCTCCTTTTTCCTTAATTGATGTAGGGAGTGCTGCACTTCCTACGCGGCTTTTCTTTTTCTTTTCCCATTACTCCCAAAAGGATGGGTATGTACCAGCCTGACACAAACAATATAAAGTTTATATTATAAACCTAGTTGAATACAATGGGCACGGCCTAACCAATACCATTGGAAGAGCCGAATTAGCATCCATTGCTGCCGCCCTCACCCATGGCTATAGCCAGGGTTGTAAAGTACTTAAAATACGTATTTTATCGCTTGGAAAAAATAGCGCGGATTTCACGTTTGGGACGTTTGGCGATTAAAATGCGAGGAAAAATTCGACGTTGCAGGGGAGGCTCTCCCAGGGGCCCTAGCCACACCCCGCCCTATCCTGCTCGTTCTGCTGGATTTCTGCTGCATATACAAAGCATGACTTCAAGCAAAGTTCACAAGTCTGCCCCCTCTACATCACTGAAGTCCCCCCCACTGCTGGA
>LKMJ01004475.1_pt1 | contig 13141 bp, 12 predicted proteins | sample 643391 | NCBI WGS metagenome assembly LKMJ01 (sample SAMN04112250, study PRJNA286221) | soda lake metagenome | biome: soda lake; feature: Kulunda Steppe; material: water; isolation source: sample PL-Br10 brine of Picturesque Lake | place: Russia: Kulunda steppe | collected 2010-07
CCACAACGCATCAAGGAGGTCCGTTGGGGTATCGCCACGCTGACCGAGCCGTGAAATTGGGGATAAACAGTTCGAAGCCGGAGGAGGGCTTACAGAATAAGGGTTCAAAACCTTTATCGCCCCGGCGCCCCATGTTAGAGTATGCCAATCGCCGACTTCGGGCGTGAACTCGACCGAGTATGCGAAAACATCGAAGGCTCCGATGAGATACTCGACCGGAACAAAGACCTGATACTCGAATACAAGCAGGATCGTGTACTCGACGGCCTAAGCGAGGCAACGCTGCTACGAAACACGCAACGGCTGAAGAAGGTGGCTGAACAAGCTGACAAGCCCTTTGATGAGATGGATAAGCGGGACGTGAAAGGGCTGGTAACGTGGGTGCACGAGCAGGATTACACCGACGAAACGATCGACACCTACAAATCCGTAATCAAGGCGTTTTGGAGCTGGCTGAAGGACGCAGATCGGGACGAAACGCCAGAAGAAGTGAAGTGGATCAAGCTGAGCAACGGCAATGGCAACGGTGATACGCTCCCGAAAGACTTGCTGACGAAAGAGAATATCGAGGCACAAGCCGACGCCGCAAAGAACCCCCGTGACAGGGCGTTTATTTGGCTACTGTATGAGACAGGTGCCCGAATCGGAGAACTGATTGATCTGACAGTCGGGGACATTGAGGACCGTAATCACGGCAAAAAGGTGGTCATCGACGGAAAGACCGGTGCCCGACGGCTTCCGCTTGTCGAGTCTGTTCCACACCTGAACAACTGGCTCAACAAGCACCCGAACCCCGAGAAAGACGCCCCGTTGTGGTGTAAGATCCAGCAAGGCGGTCCGACTGAGCACCTGAGCCCGCACGACATTGACGACATACGGGACGTGCACGGTATTGGTCCGTCCCGAGCGGACCAACTGAACGACGCCGGGATTGAGACAGGCACCGATCTGGTTGAGCACTCGGCTGAGGAACTTGCTGACATAGTGAGCGTCAACGTTTCGACGGCTCAGAAGTGGCTCAGGCAATTCGATTCCGATGCAACGCTCACGTCGGATATGAAACTCGGTTACCGCTACCTTCGTGAGAAGATCCTCGGGGCAACGATGGAACGGGCTGGAATCGACAAGCCCTCGAATCCGCACCACTACCGCCACTCCCGAGCGTCATACCTTGCCACCGAAATGACCGAGGCCCAACTGTGTGAATGGTTCGGGTGGGTCCAAGGGTCCGACGTCCCCGCGAAGTACGTGCATCTTAGCGGCCGTGATATTGACAATGCCTACGATCAGATGCACGGGCTGTACGAACCGGACGAAGATGAGCAAGAGCCGGATATCGTCGAGTGTCCTCGATGTGAGGAACTCAACGAACCCGGCGCAGCGTTCTGTATGCGATGCGGCCAAGCGCTCGATATTGACGCTGCAGAAGAAGTCGAAACAGCGGAAGAAGCGACTACCGAGAACGCCGACGACGAGGATCTCCAGCTTGCTTTACAGGTCGTTGAGGCGATGCGAGCCGATCGTGACGAGGTTGAAGACTTTGTTGAGAGCCTCGACGCGTAACGCCCGATAATCATAGCGGCGTTAGTCATCTACCCATTCGGAATCGTCTGTCACGTTGAATACTCTGATCCACAGTAGGGTATTGTGCAGATAAGAACCGAACTCACCTATGTCTTCGTCGTCGGTAGAGTCACGTTCCTCATCCATGTCGAAACGCCGGGCAGCCCCGGTGTATTCTGTCACCCAGTCATTCGCCTCGTCCACGAGGTCTTCGGGGGCATCGGTAAGGAAATCACGGAGGACCGCAGGATAGGACCCTTTGTCCTCCACGTAGGAGGTCAACCAGTGGACGAAGCGCCCGTAGGTGGTAAATTCGTAGCGTTTCTCGTCGGCCCCGCGTTTTTGGATTGTCTCTCGGGAGAGTAGCGGAAGTTCGCGGTCGTCCGTGAGGATGTTCGCTCGGCGGGTATCATACCGGTTCCATCCGTCATGGTGATTGCTGCACGGAATCCGGTCCAAGACCTGTTCGTCCCGTGGCTCTAATTTCGAATAGGTGTACAACCCTAAGGCCAAGAGCTGGTCTCGCTCAACGATCTGAGTTTTCTCCCAGAAGCGATGCGTAGCTGTAAGCAGTTCGTCGTCGAGCGTAGATAGCGCCGCTTCGTGTAGTTCGTACTCTTGTTCGGTAGGATTCTTGGGATCTATGGCCCATCCGACACCGTCCGGCGCCTCGATATCGCTATCCGCTGCAGCTTGCATAAGTAGATTCCAATAGTCCACAAAGCGGCGTGGAGGGGAATCATCCACTGTAATTCCGAACGCCGTGTCGAGAATTTCGGGTAAATAATCGAGGTCGGGGTCCCCCTTCTGGTCGACGGCCCACTCAACAAACTTGTCGACTGGGGTACGTATTTTCACATGCAAAAGGGAATGAGCTACATCAACCTGGCTAATGATTTTCTGCAGAAGGTCTCTCCGGAAGTCTCGGAATAAACCTTGCACCCCGAACGACGACTGGGTGTTTTGGATGCGATGACGAACACTCGCACCGATTTCCTCCCAGATCGAATCGAAGCGCTCGACGAACTCTTCGGTCGTTTCGTCCGGACGCATCTCGCTCAGCAGCAACCCAAACATCAACTCGGTGAGCTGATCCGGGTAGAGCGATCCGAGCCCGCGACCGACGTTCGTAGGTTCACTCTGGAGTCGAATCGATTCCTTCGTGTTTGACTCCAGAAAGTCGAGCAACTCCGGAATTCGTTCGATGTCGTGAATCACTCCCTCGTTGACTTTCTCTTCGATCCGATCCCGTACCGTCGACCGATGCTTCGAGTCGACCGATTCGGGGTCGCGGAGATAGGCTAATTCCTTTCCAGAAAACCACTCCGATTTATTCTCGTTCATACCACAGTTCTGTGGTCCCATTAAGTAATATCTGTCGAATCCGTCGATTTCGATGATGAAAGGAACGGCTCAAATCCGCCGTGAAGGACGCATCACATTGCCGAAGTCGGTGCGTCAGGAGCTGGACCTCGACTACGGCGACTTCGTAGTCATCGACGTCCGCCCGGTGGAGGAGGTGAACGATGGCTGAAGAGCCGACAGACGAACAACTCGAACTCGTCGCGCGTCACGGGAGTGGAGCAATCGAACGCGCGCTGGCTACCGTTCAGCTGGCAAAGCGGCGAGACCGGATCGACGAACTCCGCCTACTCGTCGATGCGAGCGATGACCTGGGAACGGAGGGTGTCGAATAGTGTTCCGGACGAGAACGGGCGTGGGGGCGCCCGCTATAGTGGAAGGGACGACGACACACACGGGATGGTGGTCGCCGTGAGTGATTACGGCGTCCGAGGGAATTACTGTTGTCCCTCCTGTGATTGTTCAACGCTCGTACAGTCGACCGATCAGGCCGTTGACTTCGTCTGTGCCAACTGTGACGAGTGGATTCGAGAACGAGGTCGGAAGTATGACTGACGAACGGCCGTCGCGCCCGGACGCTCTCCCGTTCGATCCCGAACCGGTCCCCGATACGCTCACGAACCGCAGCCAGTGGGTTGCCTGGCGCTACCAGTTCGACGCCGATCGCGACGAGTGGACGAAGATTCCCGTCAACGTCGACACTGGCGGGTTCGCCAAGTCGACGGACCCGGACACATGGACATCCTTTGCGGACGCCGTCGCCTACCACGAACGCAGCGAAACCGACACAGACGGCATCGGATTCGTGGTTCACGACGGCGATACTGTGCTCGGGCTCGACCTCGACGACGTCCGCAACCCGGATACCGGCGACCTGGAACCGTGGGCCGACGACCTGCTTGACGACATCCCGACCTATGCGGAAGTATCCCCGAGCGGAACCGGCCTGCGACTGTTCGGGATCGGATTCGTCCCCGATGGTGGGAACCGTGGAGAAGTCGATGACGACGCCGGCCATTTGGAGATGTACGACTCCGGCAGGTATCTCACCGTGACCGGGCAGCGCGTCGACGGCTCACCCGACGACGTCCGCCAAGTGCACGACGAGATCGGCGACGTGCACGCCGAGCATATCGCCGAGCCCGATCCGGAGAGCGACAGCCCGAAACCCGCCGGTGACGGTGGTGTGCAAGCCGATACTCCGGGCACGAATCCCGGGGTTGACGCCGACAAACCGGGGTCGACCGACGCCGCGAGCGCTCTCTCAGACGACGAGCTGCTCCAAAAGGCCAAAACCGCCGAAAACGGTGAGAAATTCACTCGACTATGGAGCGGGGACATCTCCGACTACCCGAGCCCCAGCGAGGCCGACCTCGCACTCTGTGGGCTCCTCGCTTTCTGGACCGGTGGCGACCAGCAGCGAATCGATCGACTGTTTCGGCAATCGGACCTCTATCGCGAAAAGTGGGATCGCGAGGACTATCGCGAGCGCACGATCAATCAAGCCCTTACGGGTCGAACCGAGTTCTATTCCCGTGAAAACAGAGCCAGTAAGAGGAACATCACTCTATGTCCGGAAGAGGTGATAGCGTGGGCCGGACTCGATGAAGACGAAAGTGTGTCGGATCTTAATGACCGAGCGAAAGCCGCCTGTGTATGGGATCTTCTTGAGCACACCGAAGAGTTCCATATTCGCGTTCGACGTGATAATGGCTCGCTGTGGAGCTACGACGATGGAGTCTGGAAACCGGAGGGAGAGCGCACCCTTCGCCATGCTGCCCGACAGGCGCTTGGGTCTTGGAACTATGGGCAGCACGTGCTCACCGAGTTGAAGGCACAAGCCCGAAGCGACCCGCGCGTCGAAGTCCAAGCCGATGAGTTCGGTCTAACGCCGGGGACCATCGCTGTCGAGAACGGCCTCGTGGATCTCGCCGTCGCTGCGGACGGCGCTGACGTGGGTGCGCTCCGAGAGCTTGAACCCGAAGACTATGCGCTCACCCGGCTGCCCGTGGAGTACGACCCCGACGCCGAGTACGACGAATGGGACGACTACGTCGACGAATGGGCCGAGGACGGCTACGCCGATGCCCTTCAGGAATACGTCGGTTACTGTCTCCATATCGGCGCCCTGCCGCTTCACCGCGCGCTGCTGCTCGTGGGATCCGGTGCGAACGGCAAGGGGACGTTTCTCCACGTAGTCAGGTCGCTACTCGGGCGGGAGAACACATCGTCTATCGAACTCCAGACCCTTGCCAACGAGAAAGACGCCTTGGCCGATTTCTACGGAGCGCTTGCGAACATCGACGACGACCTCTCCGCCCGGAAGCTCGGTCAGGGACTCGGGATGTTCAAGAAACTGGTCGGTGGCGACCGCGTCCGTGCCCGTCGGCTCTACGAGGACGGTTTCGAGTTCGACGCCACGGGTAAGCACCTGTATGCCGCGAATGAAGTGCCGGACGTCAACGTTCCCGACGATGACGAAGCGTTTTGGCGGCGATGGCTTCTCGTGGAGTTCCCGAACCATTATCCTCCGAGCCAGCGCGAACCCGACCTACGGAATCGCCTCACCGACCCAGAGGTACTGTCCGGCGTGCTCAACTGGGCCATCGACGGATGGGCCCGGTTGCTGAACCAGAATCACTTCACCGGCGAGGAACAGTACGCACAGGCGAAGCGCGAACGCTGGCAGGCTTGGGGTGACTCCGTCGACAAGTTCATCTCCGAGTGTATCGGGCGCGATCCTGACGCTGAAAACGTGTCGACCGGTGACGTTCACCGGGTCTACGCCGCGTGGTGTCGGGAGAACGGCGAGCGGCCGGCGAGCCAGCAGAAGCTTACAGCCGAACTCAAGAACGAGGACTTAGATTACGGGAAGAGTGTCCGCCCCGGCGGGACCGGCACCCCGACGCGCGGGTACAAAGCGCTCGGGTTCACGGACGACGCTCCCGACATCGACGACACACCGGAGCGCGGAACCGGCCAGCAACAGCTCGGGTAGCCCGGCCGCTTTTTGACCCGACTATATTGGCGAACCCCCCGACTACATGATATCGCCAGGTAGACCACAGTCTCCCCCCGTTTAATTCCGGGGTATGTAGTCGATGTAGTCGGGTGGTCCACAAAAGTCGCGCCGAGCGGTTTGTTTGGAACACACACTGTGTGAACTGTGGAAAAGAAAGATCAGAGAACACCCAACTACATCGACTACACATGACCTCGTGAATACAACAGGATAGTAAGAAGTTCGTTCTGTGAGTCAATCTGCAGTCACCGTCGGTCAGAAGCGCCAAATCCATGGGCAGCGACGAAATCGCACAGTCGAGCCACCCAAAGTAGCCTAACGATTTATGTAAAAACAGGCCCGAAAGGTAGTATGGCGACCGCCAACGCCGCTGACCCCCCTCCCGTCGAAGACGCCCGCGATGAACTCCAGGAGGCGGTTCCGGAAGCTGCTGCGACACTTCGAGAACTCCTCGGGGCCGAGGACGAGCGCGTTCAAATTCGAGCTGCCGAGGCAATCCTCGACCGGGCTGGAGTCACCAAAGGCAAACGAATAACAGCGACTGCGGCCGCGAAAGATGTGGGTGGGGAACCGTCGACATTTGAGGATCCGCTTGACGATCTTCTCTGAGATATGGGCGGGATCGGGTCCGGGCGGACCGATTATGCGACGACGCCGACTGTCGAGGACTGCCGCGAACTTGACGTGAGCGAGTTCACCGATTCCGTAGAGTACCCCGGGACAAGCGCGACAGTTCGATGGGGACCAGAGGACGATCCGAGCGCGTCGCTCGCCGTGTATCTACTTCCGCAGAATGGTGATGCCGGGAAAGCGACCGCACTCCGGCTGAAATACACGATCACAGACGGCCGTACCGGAGAGAAAACGATCCGTGACTACCGCGTTCCGTTTGAATATACGGAGTGCAATTTTGGCGGAGAGCGTCCTTGGTTTCGGTGCCCGGGTGTCGTTAGCGGTGAACGCTGTGGCCGCCGTGTGGCGAAGCTCTATCGTCCACCTCGGGGGGAGTTGTTTCTCTGTCGTCACTGCTACGACCTCGGATATACGTCGAGCCGGGCCTCCGGTAACGAATTGAAGCAAGCCGAGTTACGGTATCGGCGTGCATTCGCGAAAGCCGACAAAGATGGTCGTCGGCCTCATCCAAACAATGAGCCCTGGTTCCCTGAACCTTCCACAGGGATGCATTACAATACTTTCGAGGAACTATGTGATAATCTTGAAGCCGCTCGCCGGGAGTGGGCTGACGCGATGCGGAAACGGGAGAAACAACTCATCCGAGGATTGTACGACGTATAATAGCTAATTGTCATCAGATCTACTACGATAATATGCTTTTGAAAATATCATATAAACAAGAATGGTACTTTAATCGTCGTTTATCATTGAGAGGAGTTCTTGACCCTTCTGTGTGAGTGAATATGGACGAAACCGCGTTCCCCCCGATTCAAACTGCCGTACCAATCCATCGTCTTCCAACTTTCGGAGGTTGCGACTGACGTTTGACCGGTGCATACCGGTCGCTTCTGCGATATTTGTTGGCGTGATCGGTTCATTTACATCGTCTGGAAAGGCAAGTAGAACGTCTTTTCGCCGGGTATTTTCGACTGTTATCCGCAGAGATAACAACTCATCTTCATTGCCGTCACCATCAGCCATTACTTGGAGAATGAAGGGTCGGTTACTCAATCGTTCGTTTATCGACTATTTATCGACTATTTAACGAATCGTTAATGTAAAATACCTGCTAATATAGGGTGAATACATCTATTCTCATGTGGACGACCCCAAGTGGAAACAACAGGCTGATTCTTCTGTTCTGGAACAAGCGTCCGAGCATACGTTTAGTGACGGTCGACGTGAGTGGCATGAAAACTTCTTACAATACGCGTATTTCATCGCCACACATCCGAATTACGAGGGAATGCCAAATGCTATTGATGATGATGGACGCGTGATGTTCATGGCCCCTTCAAATCGAAAGAAGGGGAGTCGTTTCTGGGATCTGCATGAACAACGACGCGAGTGGTGGCGTGAGAAAGCCGAAGAAGTTGGAATTGATCCGCAAAAAACGGAAGACTGGATATCAGATACCGCGAAAAAAATACACCCGACGATGGAGAAGGTATGTCAAACTTGTGGACAGACCCGGGATCTTCGCTACGTATATTTAAATGGCCACTCAATTAACAAATTCAACAAAGAATTACCAGAGGGTGAAAAAATCGAGAAATCAGACCTTCTAACGATATTTGACGCTGTTGACCACTTAGTAGACAACTTGGGGGGGAAAGGCTTTGAATTACTGGAGAGCTGTTTTGAGGAACTGAAACAAATCCGGCAGCCAGTCACTGATTATCTCCGAAAGGCAGACTCTTATGAAGAGTTAAAAAAGGAATATAAGCAAAAACTCAAAGAGATTGTGGAAAACCAAGAACCACACTGGACTAGTCCAGGAGCGATGTCAAATCCGCCGGACCGGTTAGACGGATTTCATACGTATGCGATATGCTGTCGAAAAGCTGAGGACACCGGTCGACACACCGAGAATATGCGGATGTACAACGCAGACCGTCGTGCCTATGAGCAGTGGGCTGACGGTAATTGGGCTGCCGCGAACAAACTGATGAACTCGGTCGGGAAGGGCTGGTGCCCGGGTTGTGATAACGTGAAGAACCTTACTGGTGATCACATCGGCCCGCTATCGATTGGGTTCAAGCACATGCCGCTCTTCCAGCCGCTGTGCAATTCGTGCAACAGCGGACGGAACCGGTACTGGAACCCTGAAGATATTGAGAAACTGATCGAATACGAAAAAGAAGGGCAAGAGGTCGCCTCACGGCATATCAAGGAGCTGTGGGACGCTTGCAAGCACGAGGTCGAAACAGACAAAGACGCTCGAATCCTCAGCAACCAGCTTCGGGCCAATCAGCACCATTACCTGCTGGGCCTCAACGAACTGCGGAAACGGGAGTACTTCGACGTGCTGATGTGCTTCCTCGAACCCGAGCACAGTGAACACACCTACTCGTTCGAAGGGCTTGATCCGGCCACGCTCGAATACGACCGCATTATTGAGGAGGACCGCGCCGATACGTTTGCCGAGAGCCGCGGCGCCCGTATGGTTCGGATTGCGATGGATGCGCTTCCCGAGTACGCCTCGAAGACGAACCGTGACGTGTCCGAGATTTCAACGCCCGCAATCGAGCAGGCATGGGACGATGTAATTACCAGTCTTAACCTGGCTCCCGCAACAAACGAACCGTTCCGCGCGGACCTGCAGGAGGCCTTCGATCACGACGCCGACAATCGTCGTGAACAGCTGCTTCGTGCCGCGTTCGAGGACGGATACAAACCGCCGGAATACCCATCGGAAACCATTCAGGCGTTCTACAACTACACGGATACGATTGGTGCGGCACTGGCAGACCGTTATCAGCGGAAACGAAACCGATAAAATCTGGGGTTAGTAACTACCGAGCCGTTTCTGATCCATCGTGTTCGCCATCTCGCAGAGTTCGTCGTACATCTCCTCGAACCCATAGACGCCTCGAACATACTTTTGATACGGGTGCTGCGGATCTGATGCGTACTCAGTAGTGACGTCCATCTCGTCCACTGTTTCATCTGGGAGATCTCCGATCGCATCACCGACCGTGATCACCGGCGGCTTGGTCGCATCGCTATCACTGAACAAAGGTTCGGCAGGCAGTAGGTCGGACTTGGTGTTTGCCGTTCCTGCAACAAAGATACGACGGCGCTTCTGTGGGACGCCGAATTCTTCCGCACGGAGGGTATCCCACTCGATATTGAAGCCAAGATCTCTAAACTCCTGCTTGACCTTGTCGAATAGGTCGCCGTTTTTTATCGTTTTCAGTCCAGTGACGTTCTCCATTAGGAACCCGTCTGGGCCGATTTCTTCTATACAATCCTGAAAGTGTTGGACCAGTGCATTCCGAGGGTCGTCGGGGTTCCGTTCGTTGGCATGGGAATATCCCTGACATGGCGGGCCACCCACAACCAGATCAACGTCATCAAGGACATCCATCTCCTCAAGTATACTGACGATGGTTGACGGGGCGTCCGGTTCGCTCAAATCAAGCTCTTCGACCCGGGTGTTTGGGAGATTTCGTCGATGTGTATCACAAATGTACTCCTCTTTTTCCGCAGCCAGAACACAGTCGAACCCAGCCATTTCAAGACCGAGGCTTAATCCACCTGCGCCAGCGAAAAGATCGACAAAAGTGTCGCCTGATAGATATTCGCCAATGGCCCGTGCCAGCAGTGGTGGGACAGCGTTACCGACTTGATTGTGCTTGGAGGTCTGTGTATTTTCGAAGACAAACGTGTCCGGGAAAGATTGAAATCGGGCCGCCTCCCGAATGCTCATAGCACGAGTGACGTTGGGATGAACGTTACACCCATTTCCAGGCCGATTAAAATAGGTAGAGATTGTATAAGACGGTTCTTCTGGATCTAGACGTCCGTAGTACGTGCTTCGCGACCCTTTGCCAGCTCGATATGACTCGTAGATTTGGGAGATGCGGTCTGATGGAAAGTCCTCAGGGATGTCCTGCCAGTTTCCGCCTGGCGGAACATATTCCATCATCTCTTTATCTCTGTCGCTGAGCGGGGCAGAGTAGTGATTATGAAGGACAGATGTCGGTTCAGTCATTCGCGGTCACCTCGTCCGTCGTACTCGTAAACATGCGATAGTTAGTGAGTATTTCTTCGACGGTGTCCTCTTCAAGTTTCTCAAACCGGGTGAGGACGTGTTCCAGTTCCACTTCTGACAGGCCATAGGTGTGGGCGACCAGGGCGTCGATTTCGTTCAGAATCTCTTCCCGAGGCCGGTCAGCAGGTTCAGTGTTAAGTATTTCATCAACCTTGGATACGATATCGTCGAACAGGGGGGAGCTTTCATCAATCCGGGGAACTGGTATCTGACGGACAACGTACATATTTATGTGACTATTCGTGCTGATCTGGCGAGCCCGGTATTCGAACACCCAACTCTGCATGACTGCCGCGAGATACCGCTTCTGCTGTTTCGTCTGGTCAGGGATGACGTAGTTGAGGGAATTACCGATACCACAGTTCGGCGGAACGACCGTGACGAACATCCGCCGTCGCAAGCTTGGCCGGGCGACATCCCGCCATACCACGCGGCTCTGGTCGTAATGGTCGGATTCAGATTCCAGCAGCTCCTCGTCCACGTACTTGTCCATAATCTCTGGGTCGAAGTGTAGCGGGTGGACACACTTCCCCTTCGCGAACCGATATTTCGTTTCCTCGTCGATGATGTAGTCCCGATGCTTCGTCTCGTCGAGTTCCCGAGTCGGATTCACGGTGAAGGCGGCATCCTCACTACTTGCCAGCGGATGTTCATACAGACTTTCCAGAACGGATACATCCAGTCCCTCACGTGCCGGGATGAGGGAGAACGTTTCCGGAGCGCCCTCACGTACCAGTTCTGCGGAAATCTTCGGGAGGTCCGGCGACGCGTACAACCGTTCGAGCTCTTCAACAGACTCTATCTCATCCACGAACCGGAACTCTGTGGTTTGACCACCCTTCGAATAGATATGGGTGCAGAACTTCTGATCAATACCGTTGAATATGTCGGCCCGTGCCTTGAAAGACCAGAAGCTGTCAACCTCTGCATTTTCGAACAGCAACCTCCGTAGCCCAGCTGATCCTGCCTCCCCTGCGAGGCCGCTTGGTGTGATGAGGGAAACGACACCATCTTTACTGGCGATATTGTACGAGAGTTCCGTGGCCAACTTGTAGGTATTGTACGTGTGACCGTACCGACCGCTGGCCTGATGCCGGTAGTACCGGTCAGATTTCACGAAGTCCAGAAAAATATTAATCTCCTTACAGTACCGATCGTACTGCGATTGGATCTCCTCGTCGTCCAGCAGTTCCCCCTTCAGTTCATCACGTTTCGCTCGCGACTTTTTCGAGAACCCTGGACGGTACTGGTCGAAGAACTCCTGATCATTTGGCTTGACGACATCCCACGGCGGATTCCCAATCACAACGTCAAACCCGCCCTCAGCGTCGAGCGTGCCGTCGGCGTCGTAGAACACTTCGGGGAATTCGAGTTCCCAACAAAAGGGCTGACGTGAGGTAAAATACCAGTCAGGCAGTTCCTTCAGCAGGTCGCCAATCCACTCGCCAACAATATCGTTCCGGACGGACAGCGTATCCTCGGCAGCACCGATACTGGGTGCTCGTAACAGATTCTGGCGGGCGTCGTAAAGTTGCTTGAGTCGTATCGGGAAGTTCAGCGTGTTGGAGTTCGGGAGGGACTGGGGGTCAAGCGGATTGAAGAGCGCATCTCCCTTTTTTAGGTTCGGTGAGAGCCGTTTGATGATCTCCTCGTCATCCAGCGTAGAGACTGATTCCTGTGCAATATTCTCTGCGGCTCCAGCGATAGCGCGGGCGTCACGGTCAACGCCATACAGCATTTGGGAAAAAATGTGTTCCGAGAGATTGTCCTGCGAAGCAAGCATAGGAAAGTCTTCGGCGATAGTGTCGTCTGGAATCATCTCGGATAGCCGCCAGAGTTCTGTTTCCAACTGCGGAGTGATGTTGGCAAGGAATACGCCGGCCCCGACCGTCGGATCACAGAATGAGAGGGAGAGTGCCTCATCGGCAGCTTCGTTCGTCGTGGACTGGTCAGGTGCATTAATTGCGGTGTTGACGATCGGGGTGACTTTCTTATCGATGACAATAGAAGACAGTAGTTCCGCGAAGCGAGTGTCCGTGTAGTAGGCGCCGAAGTCCTTCTGCTTCCGGCGTTCGTGGTAGTCAATAGATTCATTTTTCTTATAGAAACCGGCTGGCATCTCGGCACTATACTTACCCACAGAGTCATAGAGCTTAATTAGGGGAACCGAAAGAGACAGAGACGTTAGTCCAGGAGTCACAGTCATATCTTCAGTGTAGTGCGCTATGTGTTTTAAACCTGTAGGACCGCTCGGTACGGCTATGTCATTAACAAAGCTTCTAAAGAGATATTTTAAGTACTCTAACCGCAAGAAGGCTTTGCACCCTTTTTATGTAAGCCGGAGGAGGGATTTGAACCCTCGACCTATTCCTTACGAAGGAATCGCTCTGCCAGCTGAGCTACTCCGGCGCTCATCCGTTTATATTCCGAAGAGGAAAATAAGGGTTCCGAAACGAGGGCCG
>LKMJ01004476.1_pt1 | contig 13137 bp, 16 predicted proteins | sample 643391 | NCBI WGS metagenome assembly LKMJ01 (sample SAMN04112250, study PRJNA286221) | soda lake metagenome | biome: soda lake; feature: Kulunda Steppe; material: water; isolation source: sample PL-Br10 brine of Picturesque Lake | place: Russia: Kulunda steppe | collected 2010-07
CACGCGTGCACACACATACACACACACAAGTGCACGCACACGCATGTGCACGAGCACACACACAATCACATGGACACGCACGCAGGCATGCGCACGCATGCACATGCGTGTACACGCATGCACACTAGTACATGTGTCTGCACACACGCTCACACGCACACATGCGCGAACATACGCACATACGCTCTTACGCACAATGCGCACGCAATCAAATACCAATTTTGTGTCTCTGCTGATGTCTGGTTTTTCCCAAAGCTGGCTGCCCCTTGACGAGCAGCCAAAAAGTTGCTCTGTAAGTTGGTACTCGAATAGCTTTTTTTTACATGCATATGTTCAATGGTGGCATCAACAGCAATTTGCATGGGCTTTACTACTAGGCCTCTCAGTTGCATCCGTCTTCAAAGAATGGTTGCAAACCTACCACCACCTTCATTACTTTAAGCCTAAAATAAAGCTAGAGCAGCCTCGTCATATAAAGACACAACCCATTGAGTTGGCATGTACATGTGCAGAGGCAAGGTTTCTAGGCTGTTTCACGCACACCATACTGCGCGCAAAGAGTTGTACCAGTACCTGTTCCCGCACCCGCACCTGTACTCCTGTACAGTGAAACTATGATGCAAATCAGATAATGCTCCTTCCCATGTCCCACATTCAACCATTACTATTTCACGGTCTCTTTCATTCATCATTTTGGACAAAAGATTGAATAAGATAGGTTAATACAGTCCACTCGACCATTCTGCAGGCCTCAAAAGGCTGATAATGAGATCTTTGACTGATCAAATCAAGCTTATGCTTTAAACACCTTGCTTAGCAAAAGTTTCCTTTTAAGACACCAGGCCAAACATGTGCACACTGTGTCTTCTCCTGCCCTTTGCCCTCGTTGAACTGCTGGATCTTTGCTTGAACAATTATTTTTTTACAATTTTCCTTTCACCCTTCCTTCACGGGTTTTCCCCTCGGTTAAAATGCGGTTGAAGCGGCTGAATCAACCGCTCAGTCCATATCAACCGCGCTCGGTTGAAGTGCGGTTGAAAAAATTTCAGCCGCGTTTCAACCGCTTCAACCGCATGTCAACTGAGCCAGGAAATTTCTGACGCTCTAGTTTAATGGTGAGAAGAATGCACGAGAGAACGTCTGGTCTGCATAAGCTTATGAGCATAGTGCACAGACTCTGTCATTCGGAATGAGCATGAAGTTTGAGAGCATGTCTCTTGGCTCTTTGCAAATCAAGGCCAAGGCTCGTTAGAGGAACCAGATCTAAAAAGATCACAATATGCTAACCGTTAGAGGGCAACCCTCAGTAAGCTTGGCTCGGACCTGTGTAAAGAAACTTGCATTACCTTGCATGGTTAAACGCCATTCAACACGTGATTCAATGCAACTAAAACCTTGGATAGACAAGGAGGCTGGAGGGAAACATAGAAGGAACGTATGGCTTATTTCATAACCCTCCCGACCCCAATTTATGAACCTCTTCCATGTTTGATGATGATGGTCTGCCTGGTGCTTGCATCAGGTGCAAGCCTCTTCCTTATTTCAAGCACACGGGGGAATCCCTGTTGTCTATTCTAAAAAATTTCGCTAGTTTTTGTGTCACGCTGTGACTGCTGCACCCAAACCAGACTCGCGGCATGGCCATAACAGCTGCCAGTCCACACACCGCTTTTGCTGAAAAATGGCCATAGCTGAACTGACGACATGATCAAATGCTTTGCCAACTGACTCCACCAACCTCCGGGTCACAATGCAGCATAAAACTGCCACAGCACTAATATGGGCAACAGTCGTTTTGTGGATCTCATCGTCTCACATCCTGGACCACTATTTGAATCAGGGATGTAAACAGCGTATATCATGTGTCTACAGAATGAGGGTGCCCCCCTGATGCCACCTCGCTATCTACACCTTCACCTCCCTAAGCATGTCATGAGGAATGTGAGCAGGTTTCATTTGCACGCACATACTCTCGCTGTGGAATCCTCCATCTGGCGCACGGTGGACATGACTACTGTGACAATTGTTCCTGTGCTGCTGTTCAAAATGAGGTGCATGTTCTATTTAACTGTCAAGACTGGTTTCAAACAAGTTGTGTGCTCTCTCAGAAAGAAGTACTAGTTCTCTTTTCTGATTCATCTTACCTGTTGTGTCATCAGCCAGACAGCCAAATCCATATGCTTTCCGGCAGTCAGAATGCTTCAATTCAAAACATGGTGACTGAAAGACATAACATTGCTTCCAGGCTCATCATCAAAACTTGAGCAAAGGCGATTTTGGAGGAAACATCATTTTTATAGATATTGGAAGTGCAACACGGATGGCTCAACAAAGTCTGGTCTTGCCGGCACATGTAGCCAACAGGACTTTACCCCAATGGCTTCTACCAAACCTGTCAGCAGACGAACATTGATCCTGCTCAATACCAGATGCTATTTGCATACCCAGTTGAAACGAAAAATGGCCATCAAAGAGACATACAGGCTATACACCCTTCACGCTGGGATGTACACCTCATTGAAGTAAAATATTGTGATGATACACGATCAGAGCAACAACTAGCAAGAGCAACTGAACAGCATATTGGATCGAAACACGCCCTTGCACAGCAATGCCACAAAGTAAGCCTACATACCATCCTGATTGGAGTGATGGGGACCATCTATAATTGTCATACTCAACTTTCCCTCACTGGCAGTACGCTTGGCCAAGACCGATGTAGAGAGGAAAACTTACTCTATCTGAACACTCGTTCTATTCAATATGCAACAAAGATCATGAATACTATTAGGAGGTTGAAAAACCAAGGAAAGAACATATGGCTCTTTTCATAACCCTCCCGACCTTCTTCCTCGTTTGATGGTGGAGGTTTGCCTGGTGCTTGCACCAGATGTAAACTTCTTCCTTAATTCACGCAAACAGGGGTTACCTTGTTGGCGTAGTCTTCCTTTCTTTTCTCCCTTTATGTCAGTCTTTCTGTGGAGGCCCCTTATATTGTGCATGCCTTGCCTAGTCAGACTGTCTTTGATTTCCTTCCTCTACGCCACAACAAACTCTGCCATTTCAACTCGTACGATATGGACTAGTTCTTGGCCGGCGAGGACCAGCAAACCAATCGGCCTAATGACCTGGCTGGCGGTAAACTTGTAAAAAGCGTATATCATCGCATTTTTCGCTGTGGACAAAATTTGCTCTGTGGACCTCCTAGACCGGCACTGTTCACATTGCTGGTTTCGATTAATGAATTGTGGGGAGCTCTGCGCCTCCTTGTTCGCGTCCAAAATTGGCTGATTTTGCACTCCAAGCACTGCACCTTGTGGCTCCAGAGGGAAGACACTCCATTGTGCATCTTTTCTTTACAATTCAACCCTTACATTTGCTTCAAAAACAGAGGAAGACGTGTAGAGCATATAAGCACTGTATATACCAAAGCAGAACAAGGAAAGAGCTCCAATGTTCAAGCGAAAATGTACATAGCATGCCAAGCAATGCCTGTGTCCCAAAATATGCCTATGTTTTTGGGAGGTACACATTGCACAAGCCAAATTACTTTAGACTTGTTGTGTCTGTGATGTCTATCCTTGTAGCACCGCAACACAACCTGGTGGGCAAAACAAGTCTCAGATGGGGTGCTGTACAGCTCAAATTGCCCAACTTGGCATCAATTATTCATGTGCATTTTTGCAATTGGCGGTTGGCCGCTTCCTCAGCGCTCTTTGCTTATTTTGCACTGTGGCGATTGCTTCTCCATTATTTGTTGTTCATGCACATGGCCCCCAACTGACCTAAAACGCACCGGCAATCCTTTATAGACTGCCAGTCTGCCGACCAGGTGTGGCAGCAAGACATTGCCTAGCAGATGTTGGCAGGCGCGTCCAATTGGCCTGCCCAGTCTGCCGCCCCAACAAGCCCCGTGCTTGTGGTATCTACAGAGAGGCAAGTCTTGCGCTTCCTCAAGCATGGGGTTTACGGTGCTCATGTCCACTGCATTCCACTGCTGCCATGGGAACAGCCACCAGGCCTACGAGAGGAGCACCGCCTCACGGCCTCTTCAGGCGCACACCATTTGCCTTAGAACTCCTCTGCTGACGGCTCGGTGGGCAACTTCTTGTTTGCCGCCTCCGCCTCTAAGTCGTATAGGTCATTCATGCGGTAGTGCTTGGCATGTATCCACTTGGGCCTACAGCAGACGACCAATGAAATCATTTGTACTGTGGGGTGCTTGCAGGGAACATGATCACCAGAATCAAAAAGCACAGGGGCAGGGTAAGTCAGCAATGGAAACTGGGTGTGCAGGCATACGAATCAAGATTTGGGCACTGTGTTCAATGACCAATCCGCCACTTGCCGACGCACACTATGCCAGAGCCTTGCGAGGCTACACATGCGACATCTCCAGCAGAGCTACATGGGCAAAGAGATGTCATGGCTGCTCAGTTGAACATGGGGCAACCAAGTGGTGGCAGTTCTCATGCGCCCAGGGCTTACGGCCTGTCTTGCAGCACTAGCCCAGGCCTACTACGCGCATGTGTGTGTGTGTGTGTGTGTGTGTGTGTGTGTGTGTGTGCATGCGCGAGTGCATGTGTATGTGTTCGTACGCGCATGAGGCTGCGCACACGCACATGTGTGACTTACATTGACCACTTGGTGCCCTTGATCACAGGGCACGCCCCATGCATGGACCGCTTCTCCAGCTCGCCGGTGTACGTCATTGAGTGGAAAAGCACGGCATCTCCCTTGTGAGGCTTAACAGCAAGGTGGTGCTTGGCGCATTCCGAAAAGCCCTCATTGTCCCTCCCATCTGGCGTGGGTAGCTGCGTGAAAACAGTCTCCCCCCCCTCCTCCACGGTCTCCAGGAAAGTGAGCATTGTGGCATAGCGGTTGGCTCCATTGGCCGTGTTCCTTTCATCAAAGAAATAGTCCCAATGCGCTTCATACTTCTGGCCAGACTCGTATCTGAGCACCTGCAAAGCACCATGCAAAGCCATACTCAGCAGCAAGAGCAGCCGCTTGTGTAAGCTGAGCGCAATTGGCTACATAGACGTGCATGGCACATGACACTTGCAGATATTTGCAACAGCACGAGCGTCACTCTTGCAGTGATCAAGGGTGCATTGGGAGGGTGACAGGGAAAGGTTGGGGCGCACTAAGTTCACTCAGTTGCTCGGCTTGGCAGCATTACCTCAGCAGCAAGCAAATGGCTTAGCTTGGACGTTTGACTTAAAATGAGGGTATGCTTTTACCTGCAGGCCCTCTGCATGGTAAACAGGAGTCATGGACACGTTGGCAATCCTCCGTTCAATTGCTGCAAGTAGTAATCCAGGGTCAGCAGTCCAGGGTGAAGGAAGGATTCCACCAAAAAGGAGGGGCTGTAGTGGTTGCTGCAATTGCAACCTCACTCAAGCGTGTAGCAAAAACTCTGGGCACTCGAAATGATGCACGTGTACGTCAATTCACTTCCCATCCTTTTCAGACATTTCCTGGGGACGTTTCCTGGGTGCACATTACAAGCTGACACGCCTGCTTACCCTCAATAATTGGATCTTCCGCTCTCCTGAAAAACATCCCAGAGCTGCATGCAGATGAATTGCAGAAAGATAGTGAACGCTTATGAATTGTGGGCGGGTGTGATGACCATGCGCCGGTCGTCATACTGAGGCGTCATACTGAGGCATTAACATCATGACCAAGGGCCACAGCAAGAAAAGTAGTTGGCTTTAAGCAGATCCAGCACACTCTCATCAAGACAAGACACTATCTTTGAAATCATGCAGGAGCTAGCAAAGCTGCTCACCTCGTCCGGATGTCGTTGATCTCACTACCACCGCTCTTTGCATTCACAACTCCTGAGCGCTCCAGCCTCTTTCCAGCCTTTGAGCGAATGTAGTCGCACTCAGCTGCAGCAAAAAAAGCATCAGCTTGATTCTATGAGATGTCTACTTGCTGGCAGCATTCCACGGTCTGGCAACGGCAGCTGTACAGAGCTGTGGGTGATCGAGCCCGGTTTAAACAGCAGGGGCAGCAAAGCAGAGGGTGGGACAGTGCACTGCAGCCTTAGAGGAAATTCATGCTCTGGCACATGAGGCAGCGCTCCTTGGGGACGCACCATCACTCAGGAAGTTGCGGAACAGGTAGATGCGGGCATCAGCGTGGAGCACCTACGATTGTACGGGGCAGGTGCACGTGCACAAATAAGCAAGCTGGAGCAAGGCATGCAGTGGTCAAAGTGGGCACTGCGGGTTCGTGCACATGTCCCGTTGGGTAGGCCAAGAGACACACCCCCTGTTCAGGGCGGGCTCGTCATTAGTGACGGCATACTACCACGGCACGTATACGTAATTTTCAATCAAACTAGCGTGCTTTTCACGATTTTGAGCGTCGTGCACAAATTACCCTGCAGATTACCACTTTTGCAAGTCCGATGGACAGCAGACGTTCTCATGCCAGCACTTAGAATGGGTGTGCTAAGACTGGATGCTATTGTCCCCTACAAGCACCAAGAGGCCGGCGGGTGGGGTCCGGGTCACGAAACCTAAGGGCCCCGAAGACCGGAAAAACCCGGCGCAAAGCACACCCACCTCCATTTGTGGGGACGCGATATGGTAAGATGGAGGGGGTGCTGCTCCCTCCGGCAAAGGAATGGACAGCTGCGAGGGCTCCCCGGGCAAGTCCCTGGCAAGCACACTTGCGACGAGCAGGGCGAGCGTGAATGTGCGCAACATGGTCTTTGTTGTTGTTTGATAATCCATACTAGTTCTAAAGATTATTTGAATCCTCCTGTTTGGATCATTCCAAAAGAACTCGATTGCGTATGGACATGTAAATAAGCCTTGGCTGCTTTTGACCAGTCAAAAATAAAGCATTAAAGACAAAAGTGATGGTGCAAACAACGACACAAAGCACTGTTTTTGGGAGCCAGCAGCAGCAGCAGCAGCAGCAGCAGCAGCAGCAGCAGGCCAGCACCGAGCCTTTAAGACCAGCTGGTCATGAGCCTCTGCCATTGCCCAAGGACTGCAAGGCATGTAAGGGTGCGCAACACATGTTGGACACCTTCAGGCACCTAAGTCTGCAAGACAAGCAAAATCGCGGGGAGGGTGCCTCTGCGGGCAGCAACCCTACACAAGCCCTGCTGCAGCCCCGAGAGAGCCCAGCGCAGGGGCACGCAGAGACAGATGCTCCTTTTGGGCCGTATGGACGCCAGTGTCCCCCAGACACAGCAGAACTGGGCAGAGCTTCATGGACCTTTTTGCATTCAGTCGCTGCCCATTACCCTGGTAAGGGCTGCACACCTTTTTGTGCTGCCTGCTGGGAGGGGGGCAAGTGTGATCAGTTGCTGCGGCGGCGGCTGTAGCTGCGGCTGCTACTTATTGACGCAGTTGCTGCTACTGATCCTGCCATTATCGGCGTGAGCACTGGCCCAGCTAATGGTGCAAGGACTGTTTGCCTGGGCCGTCTGCCTGCGCACAAATGCACTTTCTTCTGGGACGGACAATGCTGGTGTGTGCTGAGGGTGGAGTCCACACCCTAACCGACATCCCATCAAAATGGAAAGCTGGATCGGTGCTGCTGGTGTGCTTGCCTTCCTCTGTCTTGCCCTTCTGCCACTTGGCTGATTCTATTCCCCTCAGAAGCAGAAAGAATGGCAAGAGAGATGTGCCTAGGGTATGTGATCATCCTCTTGCCAACCCTCTTGCTGCACAGAGGAGCCCTCGCGAGCACAGCAGACTCTCATGCGCAACATGATGGACGCGGTGGCTGAGTTCTACCCTTGCAGCTTTTGCAGAGCACATTTTCAACAGGAGGTGAGAGTTCTACATGATATTTATGCGGCAAGTCAGGGGTCAACCAAGCAGTGAGGTCATGCAGGAGGTCAGGGGTCATGCTGGAGATGATGGGCCATGCAGGAGGGCTGCTTTGGGCTTGCGAGCATGAGCACCTTCAATCGTGTGTGCGTGTGTGTGTGTGTGTGTGTGTGTGCGCGTGCGCCTGTGAGTGCCTTGGCCTTCATGCTGTGTGCCTGCAGATATGCGCAGGTTGGGTTGCAGATATGCGCATGCTGTCAGGTCCCCTGGACAGATAGGTCAGGTTAGGTTACATAGCTGTACCCGCCCTGGGCAGATAGGATGTGTAGATCTTGATGAGGCATGGAATAGTGTCATGCCATGAATGGGGCACACACAGAACTCAGCAGCACCTCTGGACCGGTAGCCAGGAGACAGCGCAGGCTGAGGCCGGAGGTTGCTTTTATCCTCAAGTCCATCTCAAGCGAAGTTTCAATGTCAGCCCTCTGGGCATGCGCGGCACCTGCACTAGCCCGCGGCCGTTGCACCCACCTGGCACTGCGCCACTGGTCTTGCCTTCCACCCCCAAACTGCTTTTCCTCTGGCCCAACATTCCTCAAAAAGAAAGTAGGGTACCCAGTGCATTCAATTGCACTGCTATCTTGCCTGTCAGTGGTTGTGGTTGTGGTTTCCCATGGCACACTATGGTTTACCGTGGGATAGCGGAGGGTACAAGAAACTGACAGCAAGCTTTGCTTGCAAGTGCTTCAAAAGCACCTTCAAGCAAGTGCTGCGAACTTGCAGATACATTGCGTCACTGTTCCCTGTGGTTGCCCATTCCGCAAATGAATTCTGACACCGAAACGTCGCATTTCTTGTGCACGCACGCCACAGTGCCTGTCTGGGCCTGGCCATGTATCCTTCGTATGCCAAGCCCGTACGCCTGGTATGCCTGTCCGCCCACACAACCTATGTGTGCCCATGCCAGGCATCAATCCTAATCCCCTACATCTTCAATGCACCAACAGACTTGCTGCTGAGGCCCAATAGGAAACCGCGTGCGCGCGCAGGCCTGGAATCAGCCCTTTCAAACAAACCCCTGTGCATGGTGTCCGTACTGCAGCTGCCCAGGTGCTGATGGTGCCCTGCGTGCCCTGTACCCTATGGGACATGCAATGCGTGAGATATTGCCTGCTTTCTGATGATGCAGGTCGACTTCTGCCCTCCAGATACGTCTTCAAACATGTCTCTCAGTCTGTGGCTATGCAAAATGCACAATCAGGTAAGAGGACACAAGCTAGCTGTTATCTAGCTTGCACGCTTGGATTCATGAAGCACATAAGGCTGCTTCACTGGCATTCCCAGTAATTGGCAGACTTGCAGATTGAAATTTTTTTGTGTCATCCGCCTCAAATTTAAGCACAGACCTCAATGGACGGGTAGATTGACATAGGAAGGGCAAGGCTCAGATTATGGGCCAAATGGCGAAAGGAGAGATAAAGTCTAGGATGCCGGGCCTATGCTTGCCCCTCAATTAGGCTTGTCAACCTGACTCAAGGCCAGTCTATGAAAAAAACAGTTTTTTTTAACTGGCAACATTTTCACCCATCTGGCATGCATTGGCAAGATAACCACCTGCCCCCGACCCTGCTTGCTGGCACACATGATCTGGGTATGTGATGGAACATTGAGACCAGCTAAGCTTCGAGCTAATGACAGAGCATGAGTGGCGTTTCAAAACAAATCTGGTTTTTGATAGCAGGCACTACACCTGCGATTCTATGGTTTCTTATAGTTATGCTGTTCACCATGGCCAGCGTCATTTTGTCTCCTTGACATGCGCACGCCTTCTTTGGTCTGCACATGGCTTAAGGGCCTTTTAGCCATGAGTTCAGCTGTAACCCTGTGACAGCAGGTCTAACCCTCTAAAATGGCCGTGCCTAGTGATTACCTGGCCTACACTACCTGCACTTTTCACAGGAGGCTGTGGTGCGCTGCAGGGTGACGCAAGATGTGCCCCAAGTAAACATGCGGGTTGTTTCATGTTGCTTGACCAACAGGTGAACGAGCAATTGGGCAAGCCCTTGTTTGACTGTTCAAAGGTACTACAGCGATGGAGGGATGGCCCACCCGATGGCTCTTGTGATTAGCGCAGGAAACGCTTCCTTTTGCGGGCAAGATGCTACAGTTTAGTTAATGTAGGCAGTAGGCAAGTAGACCAGCACAGGCTTCCTTTGTTTTTAGTAAAACTTCTCACCCTACGCAGATCAGGACCAGTTGGGCATTTCATGTACCAAAAGGCACTGCTCCTCTGCATCTTCTTCCCATGACCAATAGAGTCCTTGCATAACATTTAAAGCCTCAGGGATGCCTTTGGTGGCACCACCTTTCTTCTTTTGCCCTTGCTTTTTTTGTGTTGGCTTTGATCGCAAGCCTGATAGGCTTCAGCTTAGCTGCCCTCATTGGGGGTACATCCATAAAAAACTTACCCTTTAGAGGCATGCTTGTGTATGATACCCTCATCATTTCCATACATGACTAGGGTGAGGGCTCGAACTGGTCCAACCGTCACCGATGTGCCTTTGACCCGTCTATTTTGCCTTGTAGAGTTCTCTGTTTTCTCGTGCCGCCTGCTCCGTGCCAGAAGACCTCAAACCCTGTACAGGCTTTCTCTTCATGATTAGACTGTTCATGGATCAGTTTTGTCTTGGTCCAGGAACATGAGCATCTAAATTAAAAAAACGTGTATCAGATAGTGTAGTTTGTGATGCCTGGGCCAGAAGGAATGAAAGAAAGAAATGAAAACGAAGACAGGTGGAAGGGGCACACAGTGCCTTGACCCTAAGCCACGGTGGCCCCGTCTCCTTGACTGATCATCACCTATATGATATAGGGGGTCACACGGTGTGCTTTCTTACGTACTTATTTTTCTATCATTTTCTTCTTTTTACTTTTCTTCTATCATAGAACATGATGTTGCTCCACCTAGGTACTGCACGCAGAAAGCCAATTGTTACAGTTTGGGCTGTACAGGATGAGTTTACCTCAATGTCAGTATCAACATTGGATTCCGAGTTTTGCGTCTGATCCATGACATCATCAAGCTTGGGGACAACTCTGAGCCCATGCTTCAAGGAGAAAATGTTCAGCTGATGTGCAGCAGGCAAATACCTAATTTGAATTGAGTTATTAAGTATTAAATTCGCAAGGCTAAGTAAAGATTCACCTTTTTTCCTGTCTGTAGTTAGTTCCATTGAAACAACTGGCAGCCTGGCTGAGCCTGGAAAAGGCAGGCTGAGCCTGAAAAAGAAGAAAAACTTAGATAGCAGTGAAGAAACTCCTTACATCGTTTCAAAGGAAGCAATACTAATGCTCTAATAGAGCAAAGGCCTTCTGGCATGATAAATTTTTAATGCATATAAACCCAGCCCATATAAATCTTTTTAATCCACATAATTTTTTAATCGTTCTAATCCATATAAATCCAGCAGGAGTCTTTATACCTGCGACAGAAACAGCCATCTATGTTAGCTCTGGCGGAGTTGGGACAAGCAATACCATAAACAGAGCAGAACTGATTGGCATAGCTTCTGCACTAAGGGCAAAGTGTACCCACACAGCCACAGATAGCGCTTGTTCTCTATCTCAGACACGAAAAAATACTCTTATTTCCTGAATTACACAGGAAGCACACACATAGCAAACTCTTGGAACAAATCGTCTCCGTGATTAACGTATCAGATACTCCCATCAACTTTTACAAAGTTTAAGCCCACATTGGTGTGATGGGAAATGAATTTGTCGATGCTATAGCTAAGCATGCTGCTCTCCATAACTATGGGCATGACAAAGCATTCCCACCACCAAGACCTGACGGTAATCCTATCGCCCATATAAACTGGCTTGCAGAAGAGAACAATGAGACTACTCATGTTCCATTTCATGTTATTCTCTTAGGTGTAGGGAATATTATTTACATTCCTCACACTTTGGTTCCTCTGAGGAGTCTCGGCCTTGATTCACAAAGAGTCAAGAAACTTGCTCTCAAACTCCATGCCCATTCTGTGCACTATGCTCACAAGCTTGTTCAGACCAGACGTTCTCTTGAGCGTTCTCCCCACCTTCAAACCAATCAGGAGAGGTCTGCTAGCTTTTCTGCTCGCAAACCTCCTGATCCTCACTGACCCCCACTTTTCTTTTCTGGTGAAGGGGCTTTTCTTCCCAAGTGGCCCCTTTTCCATAATTGATGTGAGGAGCTTTTTGCTGCTTGCGTGGTTTTTCTTTTCTTTCTTCTTTCTTCTTTCTTCTTTCTTCTTTTCTTCTATATTACCACTAAAATCAGCCTTTCACCACTGCAAAACATTAAGGACAAACTAAAAGCTCACATGAGCAAGCATCACAGACCTGGAGATGCTAATACCAACTCCGGTTACTAAAAATATTAAAAGAGACTGCTCACCTTTTAATTTTTACAACTAGCAATTCTTTTTGGAACAATACAAGGATTAGTAAATCACAGAAAAGGAATGTCATGAAATTTAGAACGGGTACTCTTTACACTCAGAAAATGGCCAATCTTTACGGCAGAGCCACTAATTCATCTTGTCTGTTGTGTCATCAGCCAGACAGCCAAATCCATATGCTTTCTGGCTGTCAGCATGCTTAAATTCAAAACATGGTGACTGAAAGACATAATATCAATCAATGATTGCTTCCAGGCTCATCATCAAAACCTTGAGCAAAGGCGATTTTGGAGGAAACATCTTTTTTTTATAGATATTGGAAGTGCAACACGGATGGCTCAACAAAGTCTGGTCTTGCCGGCACATGCAGCGAACAGGACTTCACCCCAATGGCTTCTACCAAATCTGTCAGCAGACCAACTTCGATCCTGCTCAATACCAGATGCTATTTGCATACTGCCAGTTGGAACGAAAAATGGCCATCAAAGAGACATACAGGCTACACACCCTTCGCGCTGGGATGTACACCTCATTGAAGTAAAATACTGTGATGATACTCGACCAGAACAACAACTAGCAAAAGCAACTGAACAGCATATTGGATCAAAACACGCCCTTGCGCAGCAATGCCACAAATAAAGTCTACATACCATCCTGATTGGAGTGATGGGGACCATCTATAAATGTCATACTGGACTGCCGCTCAGTAAGCTTGGCCTAGACCGATGTAGAGAGGAAAACTTACTCTCGATCTAAGTACTCATTCTATTCAATATGCAACAAAGATCATAAATACAAGTAGGAGGTTGAAAAACACCAAGGAAAGAACATATGGCTCTTTTCAGAACCCTCCCGACCCCCACTAATGACCTTCTTCCTCGTTTGATGGTGGA